>Ga0209505_1003058_pt1 | contig 9919 bp, 10 predicted proteins | sample COGITO_mtgs_1103_2_FD_184794 | JGI IMG/M metagenome (GOLD analysis project Ga0209505, IMG submission 184794) | Pelagic marine microbial communities from North Sea - COGITO_mtgs_110331 (SPAdes) (version 2) | ecosystem: Environmental > Aquatic > Marine > Epipelagic ... | reverse complement strand
AGCTTATAAAATTAATGATAAATGTTTATGTTTTGTTCTAATTATATTGATTGGAAATTAAATGCTTACTGAAAAGCAAAAAGAATTATTAGATTATATAACTTTAACAAATAAAAAACGTGGTATATGCCCCTCTTATGAAGAAATGAAAAACAGATTAAACTTAAAGTCAAAATCTGGTATTCATAGAATAATTTCAGCTTTAGAAGAAAGAGGATTCATTAGAAAACTTGCAAACAAAGCAAGAGCCATAGAAGTAATAGAAACAAATATATCTATTTCTAAACCTCAAGATATTACAAATAGAGTTATAGAAATACCACATTATGGTAAAATTGCTGCTGGAACTCCTATAGAAGCAATTTCAACAAGCTCTTCATCAATAACTACCCCTCTAAATATGATTGGAGCGGGAGAGCATTACGCACTGGAAATATCAGGAGACTCCATGATAGACCTTGGTATAAACAACAAAGATATAGCTTTAATAAAAAAATGTAAGATAGCAAATAATGGAGAAATTGTAGTAGCATTAATAGACAAAAGTGAAGCAACACTAAAAAAATTTAAAAAAACATCTTCAAATATTGTACTTATTCCCGCAAATGATCTATATCAAACACAAACATACGAATATTCTAGGGTTGAAATACAAGGTATTCTAGTTGGAATTATGAGAAAATACTAATTCTTAAATAATTCATCTAATAAAAATAAAATATAATAATTTAACTTGGTAGTATTGATATGAAAGTAGTTACAAGATTTGCCCCCTCACCTACTGGTTTTCTTCATATAGGAGGAGTAAGAACAGCTTTATTTAATTGGTTGTTTGCAAAACACCATAATGGCTCTTTTAAATTAAGAATAGAAGATACAGATATAAAAAGGTCTACAGATGACGCAAAGGAAGCTATAATTAATGGTTTAAAGTGGTTGGAACTTAATTGGGATGATCAAATAGTTTATCAATCAGAACAAATAGAGAGACATAAAGCTATCGGAAAAGAGCTCTTAAAACTTGGGTATGCTTATAAATGTTATTGCTCCCCTGAAGAGCTTTCTGAGATGCGAGAATTAGCTAAAAAAGAAAAAAGAGCACCTAAGTATAATGGAAAGTGGAGGGATAAAGACTCATCTGAAGCTCCTAAAGATATAAAACCAGTTATTAGAATTAAATGTCCACAAACTGGCACTACAGAAATAAATGATATTGTTCAAGGAAAAATAGTTATTAATAACAGCGAATTAGATGATTTTATTATTCTAAGATCTGATGACACTCCTACGTATATGTTATCAGTTGTGGTAGATGATTACGATATGGAAGTTACACATGTTATAAGAGGAGATGATCATTTAACAAACACACTGAGACAAAAGCATATCTACTCAGCTTTGAATTGGAAGCTGCCAATTTTTGCTCATATACCATTAATTCATGGAATGGATGGTGGTAAATTATCAAAAAGACATGGGGCATTAGGAGTAGAAGCATATAGCGATATGGGGTATTTGCCAGAAGCTATGCTTAATTATTTACTAAGGCTAGGCTGGTCTCATGGAGATAAAGAAATTATATCTAGAGAAGAAGCTATAAAATTATTCAATTTAGAAGCAATAGGAAGGTCATCTGCTAAATTTGACTTGGATAGAGTTTCTAGCATTAATGCGGTTTACATAAACCAAAAAAGTAATAATGAATTAGCTTTAAAAATAAAAAATATATATAAAAATATGGATGTTGTAATTGAAGATAAGCATTTATTATTAATTGAGAATGGAATGAATGGCTTAAAAGCAAGATCTAGAACTTTAAATGAACTCGCTGAAATGTCTAGTTTTTATATAGAATCCTCTCCTATAAAATTAGATGATAAATCTAAAAAAGTATTAAATAAAGATGCAATTGAGTTATTAAAAAGTTATCATATCCATTTAAGTAAATTAGAAATATGGAAAGAAAAGAACATAGAAGATGATATAAAACTATATTGTGAAAAGAATGAATTAAACCTTGGCAAGCTTGCACAGCCTTTGAGAGCAGCAACAACAGGAAAATCAGTCTCTCCTGGTTTATATGAACTAATGGAAGTATTAGGGAAGACAGAAACACTTAAAAGAATAATAAATATTAATAATTAATACTTCAAATATTGCATAGTTAGATTAGATAACTATAATGCAAATTCTAAAATAGATGCTTAAAAATTGGAAAATGTATGTCTGATAAAAAATCAAAAGTTGCAAATTTAATTCTTCCAAACGGAAATAAATTTGAACTGCCTATTCATTCAGGGACTATAGGTCCTGATGTAATAGAAATTAAAAAATTATATGCTGACACTGATCATTTTACATATGATCCTGGTTTTACAAGTACCGGATCTTGTAAATCAGACATAACATATATTGATGGCGATAAAGGAGTTCTATTGCATAGAGGTTATAGAATAGAGGACCTTGCAGAAAATTGTGACTACTTAGAAGTTGCTTATTTGTTATTAAATGGTGAACTTCCTAATAATATTGAAAAAAATGCTTTTGACAATAAAATTACAACTCACACAATGGTGCATGAACAATTAGCTTTATTCTTTAGAGGTTTCAGAAGAGATGCCCATGCAATGGCCGTAATGTGTGGTGTCGTTGGTGCATTAAGTGCTTTTTATCATGATAGCACAGATATAACAGACCCAAGTCAGAGATTAATTGCTTCTCATAGGTTAGTAGCTAAAGTTCCCACTATAGCTGCTATGGCATATAAGTTTTCTTTAGGGCAGCCTTTTATATACCCTAGAAATGATTTAAATTACTCAGAAAATTTTTTAAATATGATGTTTTCAGTTCCAGCAGAGGAATACAAAATAGATCCTATACTTTCAAAAGCTATGGATAAAATTTTAATATTACATGCCGATCATGAACAAAATGCTTCTACATCTACAGTTAGATTAGCTGGTTCCTCTGGTGCAAACCCATTCGCATGTATTTCAGCAGGTATAGCTTCATTATGGGGTCCTTCTCATGGAGGTGCCAATGAAGCTGTAATACACATGTTAAATCAAATTCAACAAACAGGTAATGTTCATGAATTTATAAAAAAAGCAAAAGACCCTAATGACCCTTTTAGATTAATGGGTTTTGGTCATAGAGTGTATAAAAATTATGATCCAAGAGCGACGGTAATGAAAAAAACAGCTGATGAAGTGCTTAAGGCTGTAGGAAAAGAAGATGAACCAATGTTTAAATTAGCTAGAGAACTAGAAAAAATTGCTTTGGAAGATGAATATTTTATTGAAAAAAAATTATATCCTAATGTGGATTTTTATTCAGGTGTCATACTTCAAGCTATGGGATTCCCTGCGAGCATTTTTACAGTTCTATTTGCAGTGGCTAGAACAGTTGGCTGGGTTGCCCAATGGAATGAAATGATTGAAGACCCAGAACAAAGAATTGGAAGACCAAGACAGCTTTATACAGGCGCTGCAGAAAGAGATTTTATAAATATAAAAAGTAGAAGTTAGTATTATCTCTCAATTAATTCAATACTATAACCATCAGGGTCTTTTATAAAAGCTATTAAAGTAGTTCCATGCTTCATAGGGCCTGGCTTTCTTATTATTTCCAATCCACTATTTTCTAGGTCATCACATAAATTATAAATATCTTCAACACCTATTGCTATATGCCCCCAACCATTTCCTTTATCATATGCCTCAGTTTGTTCCCAATTATAGGTTAATTCTAAAACAGTATTATTACTTTCAGGACCATAACCCAAAAAGGCTAAGGAAAACTTCCCACCAGGAAAATCATTCTTTCTTATTAACTGCATATTAAAAAATTTAGTATAAAAATCTATAGATTTATCTAGGTCCATTACTCTAATCATAGTGTGTAAATATTTAAATTTTTTTTCTATCATGTAAACTCCCAAAAATATCACTTATAACTTAATTAATATTAATATAACTTAAAACAGATTTAGCTGCTATGTAACTAGGATCATTAGTACCACTTTTTAATTCATTAATAGCAATTTTTAATTTTTTAATTTGTATTTTATTTAAGTTGTCATCATCTAAATAACTTTTAATTATACGGTGAATATTAAATTCATTAACATCTTGCTGAAATAATTCAGGTATAACATTTTCTTTTAATATAATATTTATTATAGTGGCAGTTTTAACTTTAACCATAGCCTTTAGTATAAACCATGTAATGAAATGCAATTTATATACTACTAGCATTGCTGTGGATGCCTTTGCTAGTTCCATAGTTACCGTGCCTGAAGCACATAATGCAAAGTCTGCTTTGCCATATATATTATACCTTTCATCATGACTACTAGTAATATAAAAATTTAAATTAGTATCTTTAAAATATTCCATAATAATGGTTTTATATTCAGTTAAAGTAACAATATAAAATTTAATTTCTTTATAATTTTTATTTAATAGCTCAGCAGCTTTAATAAAAACAGGCATTAATTTTTTAATTTCACTTATTCTACTACCAGGTAAAATTACAATTTTCTTTAAAGCGTTTTCATTTAATGATTTTTCTAAAAAATATTGATTATTATTATAATAATCATCAAAAGCAATAGGATGACCAACAAAAGTTGTACTAAGCCCCTCTTTTATAAAAAATTTTTTTTCAAATGGAAAAAGAACTAACAAATGATCTAAAAATTTAGTAATTTTTTTAGCTCTATAACTTTTCCATGCCCATACAGATGGGGCAACATAGTGAATTTGTTTAATGCCAAGACTTTTAATACTTTTTTGCAACCTAAAATTAAATCCAGGTGCATCTATAGTAATAACTATATCAGGATTAATTTCTATAATTTTACTTTTTGCTAAGTTTAATAATTTAATAACTTTAGGTATTTTTAATATTACTTCAAATATTCCCATAATAGATAAGAATTTTATATTAAAAATTGGCTTTAACCCCTGGGCGATCATCTTGCTTCCGCCAACACCAAATATTTCAATATCATTAGTCATTTTTTTAAGCTCTATAATCAATCCTTCACCTAAGAGGTCACCAGAGAGCTCTCCTGCAACGATAAAAACCTTTATTTTCTTTTTATTTATAAGTTTTTTACTTTCAAATTCCTTCAACAAATAAACCTTCTTCATCTGCGTATAATATTACATCACTATAATTTAAAATTAATATTTCATTACTTTCTAATGCAATTCCATCTAACCCCGCTTTTTTTACTGCTTTTATTGTATCAATACCTATTACTGGACGATCTATTCTTTTATCTTGCATTGGTTTAATAACTTTAATTAGTACACCTGCTTTTTTTTCTTTTTTTAAATTTAATGATCGTTTTATCATTCTATCGGTTCCTTCTGCAGCTTCCACGGCAATAACTAAACCATTTTCTATTATTATAGATTGACCTATATCATTAGCACCTATGATTTTTGCAATTCTATATCCAGTTGATATATCTTCATTATTTTGCTGATTTGGCTTTACTTTACCTAACGTACCCTTTGGACATATCAAATTAGGTAAAACTTCTTCAGGTGCTACAATAATAAAACCCTCCCTCTCAAGAGCTTTAGTAAGCTTAGAAAGAACACTATTATCACCACTTACTTTTGAGCTAATAGTAGTTAAAAATTTTGCTGTCCACAAATCAGGTATAATATTTTTTAATGATGGCCTTTTTACTCCTCCCACCATTAGGATATGTTTTATACCGATATTTTTTACATATTTTACGGCACGTCCCATTTTTGCTAAACTAACTATATAATCTGGATTATATTTTACAGAAAGTTCTTTTCCATGACCTTCTATTATAATAAGGCAGTATTCTCGACCTATTTTTTTACATTCCTCTATCAAATAAAAAGGAATACTTCCATTACCTGCTATAATAGCTAATTTAGGTATTTTTGTTTCCATTTTTAGGTTGGCAGATTGCACGACTTGAATTTCCTTCAATAAATTTAACTATATCCATTACCGGTTCATTTTTCTTAAATTCATCAGAAACATCCTTAAGTCTTTCTTGAATTGTTCCTTCTGGCGCAAAAAGTAATCGGTATGCTTTTCTTAAATCATGTATAACTTCTCTCGAGAAACCTCTTCGTTTTAATCCAATTATATTTAAACCAGATAAATAGGCTCTGTTACCAATTACAGAGCCATATGGAATCACATCACTCTCTAATGCTGACAACCCCCCTACCATTGCATGACAACCTATTCTAACGAACTGGTGTACACCACTTAGTCCACCCAATATAGCAAAGTCATCTACTACTACATGGCCTGCTAAAGACGCATTATTAGCTAAAATTATATTATTTCCTAAAACACAGTCATGAGCTACATGAGCTCCTATCATTATAAGACAATTATTGCCAATTTTGGTAATTAGACCTCCACCATCGGTTCCAGGATTCATTGTAACATGTTCTCTTATAACATTATTATTACCAATAATTAATTTGGACGATTCTCCTTGAAACTTTAAATCTTGTGGGGGATTACCTAAAACGGAAAAAGGATATATTATACAGCATTCACCAATTTCAGTGTCACCAGAAATTATTACATTAGATTTTAATTCCGTACCTTTTCTAATTTTTACATGAGGTCCAATTATACAATAAGGACCAATAATTACTGATTTATCAATATCTGCATTTTCATCTACTATAGATGTACTATGAAAGTTATAACTCATTAATTATCTGCCATAATCATAGCTGAAATTGTTGCTTCTGCTACCAACACTTCATCGACATAACCCATACATTTAAATTTCCATACATTAGATCTATTTTTAATTTTATCTACATGAAACCTTAATTGATCACCAGGAACTACTGGCTTCCTAAATTTACCTCCATCCACTGACATAAAATACACTAGACTACCTTCAGATTTTTTTCCTAAGGTTTCTATAACTAGTACTGCGCATGTTTGTGCCATGCTCTCAATCATTAAAACACCAGGCATAACCATTTTAGACGGAAAATGTCCTGTAAAAAAGTTTTCATTAGCGGTTACATTTTTTATGCCCACAGCAGATTGATTTAAAACAATATTAACTACCTTATCAATTAATAACATTGGATACCTATGAGGTATCATTTTCATAATTTTATCAATATCAATATATGATAAAGATTTATTTTTATTACTTATTGTCATAATTTATTTACCTTTATTTATAATAAGCTTTTTTAATAATAATGATTGTCTATGGTATTGTTTAAGAGGAACTGCTGGAGTACCACTTACTTTTGAACCTTCTTCTAAGCTTTTAGTTATTCCAGCTTGTCCTCCAGCTTGACTACCCTTTCCAATTTTTATATGACCTCCAACACCTACCTGCCCTCCAAACATACAATAGTCCTCAATAGTAGCACTTCCAGCAATACCAACCTGACCAGCTATGGCACAAAACTTACCTATTTGAACATTATGGGCAATGTGCACAAGGTTGTCTATAAAAGTTCCTTCGCCAATAACTGTGGCCCCATAACTTCCCCTATCTATACAACTATTTGCTCCAATTTCTACATTTTTATTAATAATAACTTTACCAACTTGAGGTATGACAGAATGCCCCTTAGCTGAAGGAGCAAAACCAAACCCCTTTTGACCTATTCTAGCGCCAGCATATATTAAAACATTATCTCCAATTTCAGCACATTCAATTGTCACATTAGAATGTATTCTTGTTCCATTTCCTATTATAACACCTCTTCCAATATAACTTCCTGATCCAACCCAAACATTTTCTCCAATTACAGCATCTTTTTCAATCACTGCATATGCATCTACTCTAATATTTTTTGAAGATTTATACTTATCTGGCAGTTCAGACTTATCACTAATTTTAGGAATAAATTTATCTTTCGGATAAAATTTCTGCGCAATTATTGCGTAAGCGGTATGAGGGTCACTTACCTCTAAGCATACCATTCCATCTGGAATACTACTTGCACAGTATTTACTAACAATACATGCAGATGCTCTAGAAGCTTTTAATTTATTTAATGTGCTATTAAAAGTGATAAATGTGATGTCACCTTTTTTTGCATTGTCAACATCTGCAGCTCCAGATATTAACAATTCATTATCTGAATTATATATTTTAGCGTTAATTAATTTAGCAATTTCTTCTAATCTATAAGGTCCAGTAATATTATGAAAGTTTGTATTTATCATTTAATAATAACTCTAACTGTTTACTTTCCTAACATAATTGCGTCCATATCCAATGTTGGTAAGTTAATATTTAACAAATCTATTACACTTCTAGAAATATTTATAGAATTTGCAGCTATAACTACAGTAGATGTATCTAATGTAAGTGCTAGATTCTTTTCTTTACCTATAGAGGTTATAATTTTTACTGCTTCAGTTTGAATTTTTTGAACACTTCTAGATAGAATATCTTCTAATAATTGATTTTTTTCAGCAACCATTTTTTGCAAATTTTCTACTCTTTTTCTAAAGTTGCCTTCAAGTTCTGCAAATTCATCAGGTGGTAATATTGACCTTTGGCTACCTAATTCTTCCTGCATAGTTTTTAAAACTGCTTCTTCTTTTTGTAACTCAGTACTAAATTCAATTTTTTTTGCCTCTATAAACTTTTTTACTTGTGAGGCAGCTATAGATTCTCCCACTATAGCTTGCATATTAACAACTGCTATGGGAAAAGAATCATTTACCTGAAGACTCTCTATATTTGTATCTTCTTGAGAAAACGCAATATTTGCAAAAAATATATACACACATACAAACTTTAAAAAATTAATAACTTTACTCTCTATATAAATATTCATTCTATTGTCCTTCTATTTATTAAATTAAAATTTTGTTCCAAGTCCAAATGATACTGATTCTGTTATATCATAATCTTCTTTAAGTAAAGCCTGTGATAATATAATACTAATTGGTCCAAAAGGAGAATTCCAAGAAATACCCAACCCTGTAGACATTCTAATTGAACTATTATCTTTAAAATCAAGTGATGAATTATCGATCCCAGTCAACGAACCTAATGTAGTAAACCAATTCCCCCTGATACCTAGTTCAGGAGGCAATCCTACTCCAAAGGTAGATTTTAGTGACCCTGTATAATACAAATTACCACCTAAAGAATCATTACTTACTGTATCTCTAGGGCCAATGCCAGATTGCTCAAAGCCTCTAAAATTATTTCCACCTAAAAAGAACCTATCAGATATTAATATATCCTGACTAAGCCCCATAATAACTCCAGCATCATACCCTAATTCAAATATTATTAATTCATCTTTATAAGATTGATAATAATTTCCAGTATTAGTAACTCTAACAAAATCTTTATCACCTCCAAGGCCTGCATAAGAAGAAGCTAAGGAAAAATTATAGCCTTCTGAAGGTGTTAAAGCATTGTTAGTCGTATCTACATTAATAGAAGTACTAATTTCTGATAACGTAGTTTTACCCTTCTCAGCTATGATTGACGCAGAAGCTCCTGCTTTAGGGGTTAAATCTCTCACCTCTAAGCCATACCTTATACTTTGTCTTGTAAATTCAGAAAGTGTATAATTACCGGTTAAATTAATACCTTCTCTCTTTAAATCATAACTACTCTCTTTATAATCTACAGCATTGTCATATAAATTAAATGATGCATATATATCTCTATTAAATAAATACGGCTCTGCAAGATTTAATGTATAGTCACTTTCTCTTTCTGAAAGCTTTGCATTTATAGATACTCTTTGCCCTCTACCTAAAAAGTTTTTTTCTGAAATACCAAAATTTAAAATACCTCCTACTTGACTAGAATATCCTCCTCCAAAACTTATTTCACCTGTAGATGTCTCAGCAACTTTTACTAATATATCAGAATAGCCAGATCTTGTTGAAG
>Ga0209505_1003051_pt1 | contig 9935 bp, 9 predicted proteins | sample COGITO_mtgs_1103_2_FD_184794 | JGI IMG/M metagenome (GOLD analysis project Ga0209505, IMG submission 184794) | Pelagic marine microbial communities from North Sea - COGITO_mtgs_110331 (SPAdes) (version 2) | ecosystem: Environmental > Aquatic > Marine > Epipelagic ... | reverse complement strand
ACTTATTAAAAGATAAAAAGTTTTCTAAAGATTTTAAAATCTTTTATGACCACTTTAAAAAGTAATATCTTTCCAAAATGGTTCTGATGAAAAGTTTTTTAAAAGTTTGTTTTTAGCTCTGATGCAAATTTGTTGCCTTAATTCTTCATTTTTAATAAAGAATAATATGAAAGAAGATCAAATTAATATCTTCGATTATGATAAAAGTAAATTACCGGAAATGAAATTTGATATTATTATTTCTCTATTATCATTGGATTACCATTATGACTTTAATATATACCTCGATTATTTAAAAAAAGTTTCAAAACCAAATACTAAAATCATTTTTGATACTATTAGAGCTGACTATTATAAAAAAATTTTTAAAAAGGTTGAAATTATAAAATCTGAGACAAACACAGTTCATAAATCAAAACGAATTATTTGTAGTGAATTTTTAATTTAAATTTTTTTATCTTTGATTTAACTGCAAAACTTTTCTATACTTACTACCTTTGTAACTAGCCAAAGGTCTTATTAATTTGTTTGCAGCATGCTGTTCCATTATATGTGCAGACCACCCAGTAATCCTTGATATAACAAAAATTGGGGTAAAGAAATCAGTATCAAATCCCATTAAGTGATATGTGGGTCCAGTTGGATAATCAACGTTAGGATGAATATTTTTTCTTTCAATCATTACTTTTTCAACAATGTTGTAAATTTTTTCAAATTTTTTATCTTTTTTAATTTTTGCAACTTTACCAAAATATTCTCTCATTGTAGGAACCCTCGAGTCTCCTGATTTATAAACTCTGTGACCAAAACCCATAACCACATCCTTATTATCTAAAGCATTGTTAATCCATTTAAGAGCATTTTCTGGTTTTTTAATTTTATTCATCATGTGCATCACCTCTTCATTTGCCCCACCATGTAATGGACCTTTCAAACTTGCAATAGCACCTGTTATTGCTCCATGAATATCAGATAAGCTACTTGTAATAGTTCTTGCGGTAAATGTTGAAACATTAAAACTATGTTCAGCGTATAAAATTAGAGAAACATCAAATGCTTTTACGATTTCTTTTTGTGGCACTTTACCAAAACACATATAAAAAAAGTTTTCAGCAAAAGTAAGATCTTTTTTTGGTTTAATTAATTTTTGACCTTTTCTAATCCTATAAAAAGCTGCCAACGCTGTTGGTGTTTTTGCAAATATTCTCAAAGCCTTTCTCATGTTTGCTTCGGGTGAAGAGTCTGATGTTTCTTTATCCTCTAAGCCCATCACACTTACTGCTGTTCTAGCAACATCCATAGGATGAGATTTTTTAGGCATATGTTTTATAATTTCGTATAAATTTTTTGACAGTTCTCTATGACCTCTCTCTTCTTTTTCAAATTTTTTCAATTGAATTGAGTTAGGTAGGTCTTTATTTAAAATTAAATAAGCAACTTCTTCAAATCTGCAATATTCACATAAATCTTGAGCCGCATATCCTCTATAAGTAAGAGAATTTATTTCAGGCATTACTTTCGAAACTTCAGTTTCATCAACAACTATTCCAAGTAAGCCTTTTTTTATTTCATCGCTCATTATTCGTGTCCTTCAGTACTAAAATTATAAATCTTTTCATCTAAACTGTTGTATTTTTCATAATCAACAAGTTCATATAATCTTTTTCTAGTTTGCATTTTATCAATAATATTGTTTTGATGTCCATTTGCATAAATGTCTCTTAATCCATCTTCGACATTTTTCATTGCTAACCTTTGGGTTGTAACTGGATATATAACAATATTATAACCAAATTGTTCCAATTCTTTGTAATTGAGTAATTTTGTTTTTCCAAACTCCGTCATATTTGCAAGCAAGTAGCATGAAAGTTCCTTTCTTACTTTTTCAAAATCTTTTTCATCATGAAGTGCTTCTGGAAAAATGATTTCAGCCCCAGCATCGATGTAGGCTTTGCATCTTTCTATCATCTTATCAATTCCCTCAACACTTTTTGCATCAGATCTTGCAATAATTTTAAAATTTTCATCTTTTTTAGCTGAAACACATTCTTTGATTTTTTTGACCATTGCGTCAGTTGATATCAATTCTTTATTGTCAAGATGTCCACATCTCTTTCTTTCAATTTGATCCTCTAAATGTACTGCCGAAATTCCAAACTCTTCAAAAGTTTCAATTGTTTCTTTACAAGATTTAAATCCAGTATCTATATCAACAATAGTAGGAAGATTGGTTACTCTTGAAATCAAATATGAACGAGTGCTTACATCTTGTAGAGTTGTTAAACCAATGTCAGGAAAACCTAGGTCATTAGCCATTACTCCACCCGAAACATAAACAGCATCATAACCTATCTCTTCAATTAATTTTGCGGTTAAAGGATTGTAAGCACCAGGAACCCTTAAAATTTTTTTAGATTCTAATTTTTTAACAAAATCAGCTCTTTTTTGACTTGGATCTTTTTCTACAAAGTGCATTAAAAAATTCCTTTTTTTAAATTTCTTTTAAGTTTAGCTTTTTTAACTTCAATATTTAGTTTACTCAATTCACCTGATTTTAAAGTTTTTAGATTTTGCACTATCCTTAAAAATCTATCACTTTCTTTTTTATTCAATATACCCTCAGTAAGAGTTAAAAATTTATTGATATAATTTTTTCTTTTAAAGGGACGAGAGCCATAAGGATGTGCGTCTGCTCTGTCTTGTTGTTCAGAAATTTTTTTACCATTTTTAAGAGTTATTACTACTTTTGCTCCAAATGCTTTTTTCTTAGGGTTTGGGTCATGGTATTTTTTGGTCCATTTTTTGTCTTCATGAGTTTTAATCGATTTCCATATTTTAATTGTACTTTTTCTTGCAGCTCTTGCTTTTGTATATGATTTAACATGATGCCAAGTTCCATCTTCTAAAGCTACTGCAAAAATATACATTATTGAATGATCCAAAGTTTCTCTACTCGCTTTAGGATCCATTTTTTGAGGATCATTTGCACCAGTACCGATCACATAATGAGTATGATGACTGGTATAAATATCAATTTTCTTTATTTGATTTAAGTTCTCTACTTTCTTTTTTAGTTTTTTTGCTAAATCAATTAATGCTTGAGATTGATATTCAGCTGAATATTCTTTTGTATAAGTTTCAAGTATTGCTTTTTTTGTTTCACCTTTTTTTGGAAGAGGAACTTTATAAAAAGCTTTTTTTCCATCTAAAATTCTAGCTATTACACTATCTTCACCTTCATATATCGGACTGGGAGCACCTTCACCTCGCATAACTCTATCAACAGCTTCTATTGCCAGCTTTCCAGCATGTGCGGGAGCATAAGCTTTCCAACTTGATATTTCACCTTTTCTAGATTGTCTTGTAGAAATAGTTGTATGTAGAGCTTGCTGCACTGCTTGATAAATTGTTTCAGTGTTTAATCTTAACATTGAACCTATTCCAGCAGCAACACTTGGACCTAAGTGAGCTATATGATCAACTTTATGTTTGTGTAAACAAATTCCTTTTACTAAGTTAACTTGAACTTCATAAGCAGTTATAATTCCTCTTAAAAGATCCAAACCACTTTTTTTATTTTGTTGAGCTACACTTATTAGTGGAGGAATGTTGTCTCCTGGATGACTATAATCTGCAGCTAAAAAAGTATCATGAAAGTCAAGCTCTCTTACAGCTGTTCCATTTGACCAAGCTGCCCATTCACAATCAAATTTTAATTTACTGTTAACACCAAATATTGTGGCACCATTATTTCTAGAATGTTTTAAAGCCATTTCTCTTGATGAAATTACTGGTTTTCTATTAAGAGAGGCAATTGCAACAGATGCATTGTCAATAATTCTATTAATAACCATCTCTATTGCATCTTTATTTAATTTTGCATTATCGCTAGCAATTTCCGCAATTTTCCATGCAAGTTGATTTTTTTTTGGTAAGTGAATTTTCGATGGGTAAACTTTTACATTATGTACTATCAAAATAACTCCTAATTAACGGAATTGTTTTTAATAGTTAAAAAAAAATAATCAATATTAAAAATATTTTGTTACAATTTTTTCAATACCCACAAAGTCTTTTACTAGGTGATTATGGTAAATTTCGGTTGTATTTTTTTCTGTATACCCATCTTCAAGTAATATAACTGGCATTCCAGCTTCTTTTGCAGCATTCGCATCAGTTTCACTATCACCAATCATTAAAGATTTTTTAATATCACCCTCTAATATTTCAATAACAGATGTAAGGTGTCTTGGATCAGGTTTGCAATATTCAAAAGTATTATGTCCAGCCACGTATTCAAAAAAATCATAGATACCAATTTTTTTTAAAAGATCGATTGCTAAATGCTCTTGTTTATTAGTGCAGACAGCCATAGAAATATTATTTTCTTTTGACCAGATTAAAAATTCTTTAACACCATTTATAAGAGTACTTTCATTAACAATATTTTTTCCATAGTACTGAACAAATTCTTTAACCATTTCCTTTTTAACTTTTTCATCTTGGACTTTTCCAAATTCTTTTTTTGCTTGCCCCCAGATTGATCTTCCAAGCATTGCCCCTGCACCCTGACCAACTAGATTTCTAATTTCATGTGTTGATTTGGTTGGATAGCCAAATTTTTTCATTACATGATTGTGAGCATTCATTAAATCTGGCGCTGTATCTACTAATGTGCCGTCTAAATCAAAGAGTATTGTGAATTTTTGTTTCATAATCAAAAGTATTTTTAAGAAATATTTTGTGAATTAAGAAATATATACACTTAATGTAAAGCATTTCATAGTGAAACAGTTAAATTTACAAAAGCTTCAAAATAACCTTAGAAATAAATTTTCTAAATCAGGTGTTAAAATGGTTGGTCCTGAAACAATTTATTTTTCAAAAGATACGAAGATAGGAAAAAATGTTACAATAGAACCTTATGTAGTTTTTGGATCAAAAGTAAAAATAGGAAACAATGTAACTATAAAATCTTTTTCACATCTTGAGAATTGCAAAATAGAAAATAAAGTCAATATAGGTCCTTATGCCAGAATAAGACCTGGTGTAATTTTAAAAGAGGGATCTAAAGTTGGTAATTTTGTTGAAATTAAAAAAAGCACTTTAGGTAAAAATTCTAAAGTAAATCATTTAGCTTATATTGGTGATAGTATGATAGGTAATTCAGTAAATGTGGGAGCGGGAACTATTACTTGTAATTATGATGGAGTTAAAAAAAACAAAACTATAATTAAGGACAATGTTTTCATTGGCTCTAATTCATCTTTAGTAGCACCTATAACAATTGAAGAAGGCAGTGTAGTTGGCGCGGGTTCTGTTATTACAAAAAAAGTAAGAAAAAAATCATTAGCATTAACAAGAAGCTTACAAACTGAAGTTAAAAATTACAAAAGAAAGTCAAAATAACTATGTGTGGAATTATTGGGATAAATAGCAACAAACCTGTATCAGCAACAATTCTTAATTCTTTAAAAAAATTAGAATATAGGGGATACGATTCTGCAGGTATTGCAACTCTTTCAAGTGGATTAATTAATGAAGTTAAATCAGAAGGTAGAGTAGACAATCTTGAGAAAAATTCACTAGTTCAGAAAATGGAAGGTACTATTGGTATTGGTCACGTTAGGTGGGCAACACATGGTTTACCCAACAGTATTAATGCACATCCTCACTCATCACAAAATGTGTCAGTTGTTCATAATGGAATAATTGAGAATTCTACATTATTAAAAAAATTTTTAGTTGGTAAAGGCCATAAATTTAAATCTCAAACAGACACAGAAGTAATTGTTCATTTAATAACAGAAAATTTAAAAACTGAAAATATTGTTAATTCTATAAAGAAAACTTTAAAATCATTACATGGAAGTTTTGCACTTGGAATTATATTTAAAGATCAGCCAGATTTAATTGTTGGTGCTAGAAGAGGATCTCCTTTAGCAGTTGGATACGGACCAAACGAAAATTACTTAGGCTCCGATTCTTACGCTCTAAAATCAATGACAAATAAAATAACTTATTTAAATGATGGTGAATTTTGTGTCATAAAAAAAGATCATGTGGAGTTTTTTAATGAAGATGGAGTGAAGATTAATAAAAAAATTTTAGAATTGTCTTCCTCAGAAGAAAAATATGACAAAGGTGATTATAAGCATTTTATGGCAAAAGAAATAGAGGAACAGCCTATCACTATTAAAAATGGGATTAACGAATACATAGATACATCTAATAACGATATAAATATCTATAATTTTCCATGGAAGAGCAACGAAATTTCTTCAGTAACCTTAATTGGCTGTGGAACAGCTTACCACTCATGCTTAATGGCAAAATATTGGTTTGAAGAATTAACATCCTTGGATGTCCATGTAGATATAGCATCAGAATTTAGGTACAGAAAAAATAGATTTAAAAAAGATACTTTATATGTGTTTGTATCTCAATCTGGAGAAACAGCAGATACTTATGCAGCTTTAGATTTATGTAAACAAAATGGAATGAAAACTTGTGCAGTGGTAAATGTTATTGAAAGTTCAATTGCAAGAGACTCTGGGTTTGTTTTACCAATTCATTGTGGAACTGAAATAGGTGTTGCTTCAACTAAGGCTTTTCTAGGCCAAATTTTGATTTTGTATATGTTATCTTTAAAAATTGGACTTTGGAGAAATGATATAAGTAAGGAAACTTTTGTAAAAAAACTCAAAGATCTTAAAGAATTACCTAAATTAGTTGAGAAGACTTTATTAACTGACAATAAAATACAAACAATATCTGGTACGTTTAATGAGGCAAAAGGATCTATGTTTTTAGGAAGAGGTTTTTCTTATCCAATTGCACTAGAAGGTGCATTAAAATTAAAAGAATTATCCTATGTTCATGCTGAGGGTTATCCAGCTGGTGAAATGAAACATGGGCCGTTGGCATTAATAGAAGAGGGAATGCCAGTGGTGGTATTAGCGCCAAGAGATAATTATTATAAAAAAACAATTTCTAATATGCAGGAAGTAATAGCAAGAGGAGCAAAAGTATTATTGATTACAAACAAAAGTAAAGATGAAGTGGTATCTGAAAATATATGGGAAAAAATAGAAGTTGAAAGTACTAATGAAGATCTTTTGCCGTTTCTTTTAACAATTCCTTTACAAAAATTAGCATATTATTCTGCTCTTAAAAAAGGTTACGACATAGATAAGCCTAGAAATTTGGCTAAATCAGTAACCGTTGAATAATTTTAGAACTCTGATACAACAATCTTGGGTTGAATATGAAAAATTGGAAAGTAAATAGTTGGAGAAAATATCCAGCAAAACACATTCCGGAATATCCGGATAAAAAAGAATTGGATCAAGTTTTAAATAAAATTAAAACTTTTCCACCACTTGTTTTTGCAGGTGAAACAAGACATCTTAAAGAACAGCTTGCTGATGTTGTAGATGGAAAGGCCTTTTTATTGCAAGGAGGAGATTGTGCAGAAAGTTTTGCGGAATTCCATCCAGATAATATTAGAGATACATTTAAAGTCATACTTCAAATGTCTTTAGTGTTAACTTATTCAGCATCTTTACCAGTAATAAAACTTGGAAGAATAGCTGGCCAGTTTTCAAAACCTAGAAGTGCACCAACTGAAGTACAAGGTGATCAAGAATTACCAAGTTATTTGGGTGATAATATTAATGGAATAGATTTTACTGACAAAGCTAGAAAGCCTGATCCAAAAAGATTATTTAAAGCTTACTCACAATCTGCTTCAACCTTAAATATATTAAGAGCATTTTCTAAAGGTGGTTTTGCAGATTTAAATAAAGTTCATTTATGGAATTTAGATTATATAAAAAAGAGCCCTCAAGCAAAAAAATTTAAAGAGTTAGAAGATAAAATTGCAGATGCTTTAGCGTTTATGGAAGCTTGTGGAATAAATTCAGATTTTAATAATAGATTATATACTGTGAATTTTTGGACTTCACATGAGGCTTTACTTTTGCCATTTGAAGAAAGCATGACAAGAATTGACTCTACTACTGGAGAATATCACGACACTTCTGCACATTTTGTTTGGATTGGAGACAGGACAAGACAATTAGATGGTGGACATGTTGAATTTTGTAGAGGAATTGAAAACCCAATTGGAATTAAATGTGGCCCAACATCAAAACCTGATGAAATTGCAAAAATTTGTGAAGCTATTAACCCTAAAAATGAAAAAGGTAAGATAACTTTAATTTCTAGATTTGGTCACAAAAATGTAGAAAAGTTTTTACCAAAATTAATTAGAGGAATTAAAAAAGAAGGTTTAAATGTTGTTTGGTCATGTGACCCAATGCACGGTAATACGATTAAATCAACAACTGGTTTTAAAACTAGGCCCTTTAACGATGTAGTTAATGAAGTTAAAAATGTATTTGCAGTTCATCAAGCTGAAGGCTCATATGCTGGAGGTTTACATGTTGAGATGACAGGACAAGATGTAACAGAATGTACAGGTGGAGCGAGAAAAATATCAGATGCTGATTTATCTAGCAGATATCATACTCATTGTGATCCTCGATTAAATTCAGATCAAGCTTTAGAACTAGCATTTTTAATTTCAGATGAGATAAAAAAGAATAGCAGCTATTCTAAAAATGCTATTCAAGCGGCATCTTAAGCCATTGTTTTTCAAGCATTAAGATATTAAATATAATTTATGGGACCTTCAGAAAAAGTAAAATATATATCCAATTGGATCAAATCATACGTTGATCAAATGCCCTCTAAAGCAGAGTCGTTAGTGATTGGTATTTCTGGAGGAATAGATTCTTCTGTTTCAAGCACCTTGAGTGCAATGACTGGTTTAAAAACAATTGTTTTATCAATGCCAATAAAGCAAAAAGAAAGCCAACATGATCTAAGCTTAAAACATCAAAAATGGTTAGTAGAAAAATTCAAAAATGTTGAAGCACATACAATTAGTTTAGATAAATTATTTGAGTCCTTTTCTTCAACACTCAATAAATTTGATAATGAACATGGATTTGCAAATTCCAGAGCAAGATTAAGAATGACAACTTTGTATCAAGTAGCTGCTGCTAACAAAGGAATAGTAGTTGGAACTGGCAATAAAGTTGAAGATTTCGGGGTTGGTTTTTATACAAAATATGGTGATGGTGGAGTAGATATTTCACCTATAGCAGATTGTAATAAAACAGAAGTATGGGAGCTTGGAAAAGAATTAGGCATATTAAAAGAAATAATTGATGCTCCTCCAACTGATGGACTTTGGGATGATGGTAGAACTGATGAAGGGCAATTAGGTTTTAAATATAAAGATTTAGAAGACGCAATGATTAATCCCGACTCAGCTCATAAAGCAGAATACGAAAAAATCAGAAAACAAAATTTGCATAAAATGGAGCCAATTCCAGTATGCAAAATTCCAAGTTAATCAATTAGATTAACAAAACACCAAATAAGGTATATTTCTTAATTTAAATGGATATTTTTTTAACAAATAATTTAACTAATAAAAAAGAGCAATTTGTTCCAAAAGAAAAAGAAAATATTGGAATGTATGTTTGTGGACCAACGGTTTATGATGATCCACACATTGGTAATGCTAGGCCTTTAGTTGTTTTTGATATTCTTTTTAAATTACTAAAAAACAATTATCCAAAAGTTACATATGTAAGAAATATTACTGATATCGATGATAAAATAATAAAATCTTCACAAGATCAAAAATTATCTACAAAAGAATTAACTGAAAAAATAACAGCAAACTTTTTAGAGGATTGTAAGTTTTTGAATTGTGAAAATCCTACTCATCAGCCAAAAGCAACTGAACATATTGATTTAATGATTGAAATGATAAATCAACTTATTAAAAAAGGTTTTGCCTATGAAAATAATAAACATGTTTATTTTGAAGTAAAAAAATTTTCAGACTATGGAAAGTT
>Ga0209505_1003020_pt1 | contig 10002 bp, 9 predicted proteins | sample COGITO_mtgs_1103_2_FD_184794 | JGI IMG/M metagenome (GOLD analysis project Ga0209505, IMG submission 184794) | Pelagic marine microbial communities from North Sea - COGITO_mtgs_110331 (SPAdes) (version 2) | ecosystem: Environmental > Aquatic > Marine > Epipelagic ... | reverse complement strand
CACCATAGGAAACAGTTTTCTTCTTCGTCTTCTGGTCTTCTGGATCGATCGAGTTTATCTGCCGCCGCCACCTCCGGAAGGAGGAGGACGTCTTCCTCGTCGCAATTTTGTAATCGAACTCCCGCCATCAATCCTGCGACTGATCGTCGTTTTCGTTTCAAAAGTGCGCGACGACGACAACAGTTGCGAGTGACCGCCGACGATGCGGTTAACGCCGGCGATGCGAATGAGGAAAGTAATGAGAGTGGTGACGCGAAAGAGTACGATGTGCCTTCGGAGGAGGATCCGTTGCCGTGGAGCACACCAGCAGCGCAAGTCGAAGATGCTGCTGCCGCTTCAAATAGTGCAACAAACGAAGAAAAACCAAAAATATTGTCCTACGCCGAGCGCGTGGCCATCATGAAGAAGGAAAAGGAGGAAGCCGGAGGAGGAAAAGAAGGAGAGAATTATAAACGAGAGCAGCAGACGAAGATGGACGACGAACCAGGAACGATGAGTTCGTTTAATTTACCGATGCAGAAAGAAGTGTTTGAGATTCCGGCGGAGAGGTCCTCGCCGGTTGAAGAAGAGGATTCTATTATGAACGAGATGAAAAACACGCACGTGTTTTTGCCGATATCGTACTACGGCATTTTGGACTTATCTCCAGCGCGTGCGACGCGCGCGACTATTCCCAAAGCCGGCGAGGCGATGAAATACGCGCAAGTCTTTGAAGGCTACTCGAACACGTTGCGTCAAAGCCGAGAAAGTTTAATCGAGGAAGCCGTGGCAGTTTTATCCGATAAAGAAGCCCGAGCGTACCACGACGAAGATTTGCGAAACGGTGTGTTGACTCCGATTGATTTTGAACGAGCACCGGCGGCTTTGGCGATGTTGCTGGAAGCGGGCGAAAATCAAAAAGTTTTAGAGTACGCGGATGCCATATTAACGGCGAAAAATAGGAGAGGCGGGGATTCAGTTAACAGCAACGGGAAGCGCGATGTCGCGTTAACGTCCTCTATGGCCACGTGCGAATACGCGCAAGAAGCTTTATATAGCTTAGGTAAACGACCAAGTTACGTGGAAGGAAGCGACATGCTAGAACTGGCGTTGAAAACATTGGAGAAGGCGCCGGGTGGCAAGTCCAAATCTTTCGCTCCGGATTTGAAGGATGCAATCTACAAGGAACTCGACGACGCGTTACCTGGCGTCGCGCTTGAACTGCTCGCGGTGCCTTTAGACCAAAGGCGAGGTCGCGAGCTCGGCTTAATGGCGTTGAAAAAGTGTTTATGGGCGAAACCAGGGGTCGATGAAAACGAAGCTCAAAACGACGACGCGGCGTTGATTTCAAAAGCAGATTTACAAGCGCAGTCGTCTCGCTTCTTAACCGCGTATGAGCACGCCGCGATGTTTGTTGAAGCGCCAGATCATGTCCCAGCTGACCCGGAAGAAGTGTACAGAGCTTCCATCTCGCACATTGTCGCCGGTCTAATGAGTGGCAACCCGTTGCTGCTCGTGGATGCGGATGACATCTTGGAACAGCTTGAAATCGCTGCTAAGAATACCAACCAAACTTCGGAAATTGGGGATGTCACCATCGAGCGCACGGTGTGCTTAGTGTTGCTCGGTAAAACGGAAGCCGCGTGTAAGCTTTTAGGTTTGTCTTCGGAGGAAACTTCCAACTCGGAAATGGCAACTTTCGTTCGAGAAAATTCTCCGTCTGGCGACGTCGTCGAAGGCGTGTGCGCCTTAGTCGATCAATGGATTCAGCAAGTCGCGTTTCCTCTTTTCAGAGACTCGGCGCGCGTTGCACCGATTTCTTTGGAACAGTGGTTCTCAAATCCGAAGGTTACTGGTTTTGTGGACAGATACGCACTTTCTCCGGCGTTTGCGAAGATTGAAGGTGCGGGATCTGCGGCCAAGCGCGCTTTGACGAAAGGTTCTGCGAGCGTGTTGAGTTCGTTTTTCCCGAGCGATGACGTTCCAGTCGCGTTGAAGAAAGATGTTACCCAGTACCGTGTAGGCGTGATCTCGCGATTAGCCTTTACTGGAGCGATCGTATTCAGCGCGATGAACTTCTTTGGCAACAACTCGAGCGCTTTTCAAAACGTGCAATTGCCCTCGTGGCAAAGAAGCGCCACCGAAAAGAAAAACGCGAATAAGAAATCTACGCCCGCGCCAAAAAAGAACACGAACAATAACAACAACCACAAGACGACGACGAAAGACAAGTACAGCAAATATAGTAGTGGTGGTATCAGTGGTTTGAAGCCGCCACAATTTCCAACTGTGCCGAAAATTGAAGTTCCCAAGATTGAGATGCCAAAAATTTCAGTCCCTTCGATCTCGCTTCCGAAACCGGTGAAGAAACCTATGGACGAAAGCACTGCGGAGTCGGTCGTGAAGAGATGGCAACAAATCAAAGCAAAAGCGCTCGGTAGCTCTCACGATTCTCGCGCGTTGAGCAATATTCTCGACGGACCGATGTTGAGGCAATGGACGTTGAGAGCAGAAGATGTCGCCTCTCACGGCTGGTGCTGGGAGTACGAGTTGAATAAACTGGTGATTGAAAAGATTGAAATTTACAACGAAGACGAAGCCATCGTAGAAGCGAGATTGACCGAGTTGGCTGTGTTGAAGGATAGATCCAAAGTGGACGATGACGATGTGTACGAGTCGACATATAGAGCACGATATGAAATGCGCCGAACTTCTGACGGTGGATGGAAGATCTTCGGCGGAAGTGTCGTGTATTAGATACTTTCTTTTTTTAATCAAATGATTATATGCGCGAAGAATAATAATACTGGTAAACTTGCAACGCTTAATTCAATGCTACTACTTATATATACAAAGTTGTTTTATCTGCTAAAATAAAGGTGGACTATAAAAAAACTACTACTGTATCGAACAACACGAAGGTTGCGCGTTACCATTCCCATTGACTTCTCCGCCGCTAAGCAATAACTTTGTCCCTAACGTGGCTAACTTTTGCGCCGAACTTCTCCTTCGCATGTTTGGCGGGACGACGTGCGCGTGCATAATCGTCGTGATTCCGGCGGCGGGAATACCGATCTGAAACAACGTCGCATCGTCGCACCCGTCTAGAACTTTACCTAAATAAAGTATCTTTATATCGTCCGTCGTTAAGTTATTCGTTATTGATGATGTTTTTCCTCCGTCTTTTTTTTCCTCGTTTTTCTTCGCGCGTTGTTCTTCCTCCGTGACAAACTGTTTCAGTTTTTCCTTGATGTCCAAGACGGTCGTTTTCGTGGACGAAAGTTCTATGGGACCGATGTCGTGCACGGAACTCTGCCTCCGAAACCGTATTCTGGAGATGTCCGAAACGTCTCTTTTATTCTCTTGTTCTTCTTCCTTTTTATCTTCTTCTTCTTCTTTCTCACCGTCGTCGTTTGTTCTTCCATCAGAGATTTTAGGTGATGACGACGATGGTGTTTGTGATGTCAATTCATTTTTTCCTTCCGCGTCAAAATGTCCTTCTCGTTTTTCTTGTTCTCGTGCAAAGGGATTGTTGTTATTGTTTCTACTCGTCGTGGTCACGGCGGTATCGTCGTTTACTTCTGCTTTTGATGCTTCTGATGATGATGCCATCTCTTCACACTCACTGCTTTTGCGCGTCGCGTGTGTATAATCAAGAATACAGTCTTCTAGGAGAGAGACACCCAAAGAAGAGACAAAAGAGGTTGACTTTTTACGTCGAAATTTTTTCGAAGAAAACGCGAACGCAAACAAACAAAAAATCAAAGAACGAATTTTTCAACGAAAAGAGTTCTTCTTCTCTCTTCTTTTGTTGAACAACGCGCCGCTTCCACAAAAAAAAAGATCAAACACCTTTAGATCAAACAACAACAGATCTTTGAACGACGACGACGATAAGATGACGACGCTCATGCAAATGCCCGACGGGCGATTGATCCGTAAGTACTAATAGTAGCAAGTGTTTGTTGTGTTCTCTTTTTTTCTTCATCTCTAATTTTTTGTGTTGTTTGGTCAACGATGACGACCGGGAAAAGCGCCGATGATGATGAGGGAGATTCGACGACGACGACGACGACGTTTGCACTCTGCGCGTCCACCGAAAATTCCATCGTATCGTCCTCTCCTCGTCGTCTATTCTCATTTGTTCTCGTACATACACTTGTTCTCTTCTTTCTGTGTGTTGTACTCATCATAAATCTTCTTCTTCTTCTTTTGTTGTTGTTGTTTGAAAAATAAAACAGAGCCGCAAATCGTTTTGTTAAAAGAAGGCACGGACACTTCACAGGGCAAAGGCCAATTGATTTCAAACATCAACGCGTGCATGGCCATCGTGGATACCATTCGAACAACCTTAGGTCCTCGAGGATTAGATAAATTAGTCGTCGATAACCGAGGCGTGACGACGATTACCAACGACGGGGCGACGATCATGAAGTTGTTAGAAATAGTCCATCCGGCGGTGAAAACTTTGGTGGACATCGCTCGATCGCAAGATGCAGAAGTTGGCGACGGCACCACTACGGTTGTTTTGTTATGCGGAGAGTTTTTGAGAGAAGCGAAACCGTTCATTGAGGATGGCGTGCATCCGATGAATATCATTCGCGCGTTTCGTAAAGCGAGCGAACTCGCCGTCCAAAAAGTCAAAGAAGTTTCGGTTTCCATCGAAGGAAACTCAAAAGAAGAGAAAGAAGAGATGTTGAAAAAGTGCGCGATGACGACGTTGTCCTCGAAACTCGTCGGTGGCGAGAAGGAATTTTTCGCCAAGATGGTCGTCGACGCCGTCGGCCACTTGGACCAAGACTTGTTAGACCCAAAAATGATTGGCGTGAAGAAAGTTTTAGGCGCGAGCATGCGAGACTCCTTTCTCGTCGATGGAGTGGCGTTTAAGAAAACGTTTTCGTACGCCGGTTTCGAGCAAATGACGAAGAAAATGGTCAAACCGAAGATTTTAGCGTTAAATTTGGAGTTGGAGTTGAAATCGGAAAAAGACAACGCCGAAGTGCGATTGAGCGACCCGTCCAAGTACCAAGAAATTGTCGATGCCGAATGGAACATCATCTACGATAAGCTCGAGAAGTGCGTTCAGTCGGGCGCGAACGTTGTGCTATCTCGATTAGCCATTGGTGATTTAGCTACGCAATACTTTGCCGATCGAGGCTTGTTTTGTGCCGGGAGAGTCGAACAGGCGGATTTGGACAGATGCACGCGAGCAACTGGTGCGGCAGTGCAAACGACTGTGAACGATTTGAACGATGAGCAATTAGGTACGTGCGATATCTTTGAAGAAATTCAAGTCGGTTCCGAACGCTTTAACGTTTTCCGTGGATGCACGGAAGCGAAGACGTGCACTTTAGTTTTACGAGGCGGCGCCGAGCAATTCATCGAGGAAGCGGCGAGAAGTTTAAACGACGCCATTGAAATCGTCCGTCGCGCGACGAAAAACGCGGCTGTAGTACCTGGTGGCGGTGCCATTGATATGGAGTTGAGTAAATGTTTAAAAGAGTACGCGCGAACTGTCGAAGGAAAATCGCAACTGTTTATTCACGCGTTTGCTCGCGCTTTAGAAGTCATCCCGAGACAGTTGTGCGACAACTCTGGGTGCGACGCCACGGACGTTTTGAATAAACTTCGGCAAAAACACGCCTCTCCAAACCACGAAGGCTTGAATTTCGGCGTCGATGTCAACTCGGGCGGGATTTTAGATACCTTTGCGAACTTTATTTGGGAACCGGCTCTGGTCAAGTGCAACGCCATCGCCGCGGCGTGCGAGGCCACGTGTTTGATTCTTTCCATCGATGAAACCGTGCGAAACCCGAGAAGCGAAGATGCTCAAGGCGGTGGTGGCGGCGGGCGAGGAGGAGGCAGAGGCGGTCGAGGCGGTGGTCGAGGCATGAGACGTTAAATACAAGATAGAGAGAGAATATGTACTCTTGTACTCGTTTTAGAGAGAGAGAATTAGACAGACAGAAAAGAAGTATATCCAAAACACAGCACAAAAAACAATCCACATTACAGACTTCGTACTCGCGCTTTGCTTTTTATCATACAATCATCTTTTCTTTACATCAGAAGATAAGCAGTATTAAAACCTTCGAATCATTCGCGCGATGCACTCATCTTCCGCGTCGATGTCGTTCGCGTCTTCCATCGTCGCGTCTTCTTCCTCTCATCTTTTATTGAAGAAGAAGAGAGTGACGAGAAGTGGAAATGCAACGTCACCAAAAAAGACGACGACGGCGGCGAAAATCAAAAGGAACATCAACAGCCATCAACAACACAGAGGACACATCTCGTTGTCTTCATCTTCTTCTTCCAATTCTTCTTTAGTAACGATGATGAAGATAAAAAGCAAGAGCATAAAAAGCGCGCGGAACACGAAAACGAGAGGTGCGGTTTTAGACGTGGACGAGTCTCTTCCTTCCTTGGAAACCAAAGGCACGGAGCCTTTCGACTGGCACTCGCAGTGGTACCCGATTGCATTCGAGTGCGATTTGGAAGACGACGCGCCGTACGCGTTCACCTTATTAGGCACGCCTTTGGTATTTTGGAAGAACAAAAAGAGTGGTGCGAGCGATGATGCTCCGGAGTATTCGTGCGTGGCGGATATGTGCCCGCACAGATTGGCGCCGCTCTCCGAAGGACGCATCAACGATAAAGGGGAAATCGAGTGTGGTTACCACGGATGGACGTTTGAAGGGAAGAGCGGGAAGTGCACGTCTATTCCACAACTTGGGAGCGAAGGTCCGGCGGTGGATACCGCGCTGAATTCGCCGCGCGCGTGCGCGACGCCGTATTACACGAAAGTCGCGCAAGGCGTTTTGTGGTGCTACCCGACGAAAATTGACGGGACGAAAACAGTGGACGATTTACCACCTTTACCGTTGATTCCAGAACTCGACGACCCGATGTGCGTGTATCAAGACGTCTTTCGAGATTTGCCGATGGACTATTCGACTTTGTTAGAAAACGTGATGGACGTTTCACACGTTCCGTTTACGCACCATAACTCGGTCGGTAAGCGCGAAAACGCTACGCCGGTAGTGTTAGAACTCACCACGGAGGATAAGAAAGTTTCACGAAACGGTTTCACCGGCGAGTGGAAGGAAGGACCACGAAAAGGAAAGTATGGCACGCAATACACGGAGTTTCAAGCGCCGGCGTTGATGCGGCACACGCTCCGAACGGACCAGTTTACAACCTTGACGGTTGTGTACGCCGTTCCCATCGCGCCGGGAAAGTGTCGTTTAATCGCTCGATTTCCATTTATTTTCAAAGCTGCGTTGCCGAGAAAGCTGTTCGGTTTGTTCCCGAAATGGTACACGCACACGAATCAAAACGCAATCTTGGAAGACGATCAAATCTTCTTGCATAAACAAGAACGTTTGATTGAAATTTCGAGAACTGTGAAGAATGAAAAGTACGCCAAGGCGTGTTACATGCCGTCCTCGGCGGACGTGTACGTGAACGCGTTTAGAAACTGGATTGTGGACGTTGCCAACGGTGGTCCGTCTTGGCCTGAAGGTATGAGCACAAAGTTACCACCGCAAGAAGAGACGAGAGAGGCTTTGTTGGACAGATACCACGCGCATACGAAGAACTGTAAATCGTGCGCCCAAGCGTTGGCGAAGATTGTCATCTTCCGCAAGTTTTTGCGCGTGTTTTCATTAGTTGCGTTGGCGGTGACGACGGCATTTGTCGCCGCGTGCATATCTTCGTCGACGGCGTGGGTATCAGCTAGTGCGAGCGGTTTGAAACCGGCGTATTTGTGTGGCGTCTTGAGTGCGTTGGCGGCGATTCTGCGAGAAAAACTTGGTCAATTAGAGAAGAAAATGAGAGTCGGTCCGTATCCGCCGCCGAGACGCCCGCCTTCTATGATGGAAAAAGCCTTAGAAACTGCGAAATTAGGCGGCGCGTTTTCAATGTAAATTCTGTTTTTCTCATCATGCATAAGTTATTACACATTCGTATATTAGTATTACAACAATTTTACTCTAGTACATTATACAACCCTCGCTTTTCTTTATTTATCTGTTCACGGCGTGATGAAATTTGACGAACAGATTTAACGTCGTGTACCCCCACCCGAGAAGTTTTACTCCTTTCTTGATCTTCTCTCCGCCGAAGATTTTCGGAGAAGAAGACGGAGCAGAAGGTACCGCGCTAATCGGTGCGTTTGTTTCCGCTCGCTTTGCAAAAATGCGGAGTTCAGACATGGCCATGAGAACCGCTAATTCAGCGAGTGAGTTTGACCGGCGAACGATGTGAAGCGGGGAAATCACAGATTGCAGGCGCGCCTGCATGACTGCAGTCGCGACGACGTCACACCACGCCTTGGTATACTCGTTCAATCGATCCTTCGCTTTTAACGAGAAGTAAAACGAGACTCGTCGTTTCAAAGGAATGTACGGTAAGATGTACTTGTGCTTACACACCCTGCAATTCTTCTCGGCGCACCCGTTCGAGCGCAAAGACACCTTCTGCCACATCCGCAAACACTTCAAGTGCACGTATTCTTGGCTTCCAGTGCACGCGCACGGGGCGATGAGATCCCCGCACAGTTCGTCTTGGAAGCAAAATCTGCATCGCACTTCAGGTTCTTCTTCTTCTTCTTCTAGTATTGTATCGTCGCTCATCGTATCGCTGCTACTCGTCAGAGAAGAGGAAGACGAAGAGGTGTTCAAAAGAGAAGACAAATTTTGAGAAGAGGAGATAGATTTCATGCTCCCAACTCGAACCATCTCGGAAACGATGGTTGCGTCGTGCACGGCGTCTGGATCAAACGTATCTGACGCTTGTTCTGACCTCTGTTTCATCCGGTGCAAGAGCAAACCAGAAGCGGCGACCACGATCGCGAACATTTTGTATGTCTCTCTCTCTCTCTTCTAACAAGAGCGTAGTGTTCACTTTGTTTTTTGCGGATTAATGGTTTTAAACGAGAGCGCGCGCGCGGTGTCAGTCTCTTCCTTTCTCTCTTATGTGTGTGTGTGTATCTCTCCAGTCTCACAATTGTTCGAGATCGCGTTTTCTACCTCTCTCGCGGAAACTTCGATGTGTACGTGTGTGCGCGCGTGTGTGTGTGTTTATACTGATGTTTTCTTTAGAGTGCGCGCGCGTCGGACTTTTCCCGAAACGTCGCACCGAGAAGAGAGACTTTTTTTCTAACTGTTTTTCCAACGACCTTTTCCTCTCTCTCTTGGAGTGATGGTCTATACCCTAATCCCAGGACACAAACTCTAATTTCAGTTTTTCGCACAAAAATCATCGAGCAGAAAATTCGTCCCAAAAACATCTCAACAGCATTCATCATCGCCCACACAATTTGAAAAGAGTTTGGAAGACGAGAGAAACGTTTCACCACGCGATGTCATCACTCGCAGAGCAACCACCACAAGCAGCGGCGCAAGAAGGTGCTGTTGACACCACAATTACCACCGCGGCCGATGCTGCTGAGAAGAATAAAAACGACGACGACGTAGAAATGAAAGAAGCAAACGACAACATCATCACCACCACCGCCCCTGCTGCTCCTCCTAGTGCTGCTGCTGCCGAGATTGACGACGGAGCTGCTGCCGATGAGGAGGAGGAGGATGCGGGAGGAGAAAAAAACGAACAAGAAGAACAAGAAGAAGAGAAAGAAAAAGAACAAGAAGAAGAAGAAGAAAGAGAGAAGTACGACCCGAAAGAAGGTCCGAAAATACTCGCCAACGTACCGGACCTCCCCAGAAACGCTGCCCTACACATGACGGAACAACAAAAGTACGCATTGAGGCAACAAATAGCCTCCTACGCGCACATTTGTCAACAGCTGTTGCAATTGACCCACGAAGCTGCATTAAGAGACTTGCAAATGAGCGCGCGAGGAGAGTACGACCGTCACGCGACGCACGCGTCTTCCGCTTACCCCCGAGAGAAACAACCGAAGAAAGAGAAACCGCACAAAGAGCGAAAAACACCAGCCTCGATATTCTCCAACACTGGAGTGTATTCCGTTCCCGGGAAAGTTCGATGGCAACCGACGACGGC
>Ga0209505_1002982_pt1 | contig 10069 bp, 8 predicted proteins | sample COGITO_mtgs_1103_2_FD_184794 | JGI IMG/M metagenome (GOLD analysis project Ga0209505, IMG submission 184794) | Pelagic marine microbial communities from North Sea - COGITO_mtgs_110331 (SPAdes) (version 2) | ecosystem: Environmental > Aquatic > Marine > Epipelagic ... | reverse complement strand
ATCTTGTATCCTGCCAAAACCTCCACCTGATTCATTCTCTTTTATAAAACGAGCTCCTGAAACCCTAATACTTTGAAACATCCATGTTGAGGGCCAAAGGAATTTTTTGACTTTTGTAGTTCGTGCAACTTTTAAAGTAGCTTTATGTACTTCAGTCAAGTCACCCTTTGACTTTTTCCAAGTATCATAAATTACTTTGACCTCACCTTTACTTGCATTTTCGCCTATGAAATGAACCGCTAACTTTTTCGAAAGGTGCTGAGCAGTAAAATCATCCTCGGCTAACATATTCGTTAATTTACGGAGCGCTTTTCGTCCCGAGGGAAATGTCTTCCCCATTACAACCTTTTTCCCAGGTTCTGCCCTTCCTTTTACATATGGTGCTAGAACAAATTCTTCTAGTTTTGTATTACCTGATATATTTTTCCATTTTTTATGGTTATTAAATTCTCTAACAAAGTCACTAACAAATACACCCCAGCCCGCTAATACTTTTGCAGTATTTCTAATATCTGTTTCTGAATATTTTCTCGCTGGCGAAACTGTGTGCAATTCTAATAACTCTCTTGCTAGATTATCATTTAAACCAGCTATTTTTCCTTCTTTTTTAAGCGATTTTGCTTCTTTTGAATTTTCTCCGATACTAGTCTGATTATCGAGATAATCCAACATCCCCGGATGAGACGTAACCAAATATAGTAAATTATCGAAAGACCCGTTTAAATTTTTATAAATTACATTATAAATTAAATCTCCAATAACATAATTTCTAAAGTTGTTACTACCTCCAACTGTGAAATGATTTGTCCAAAAGTGGAGCAATCTTTGTTTAAACATATCATTATCATATATTGCAGAGTTCCAAAGCTTATACACATCGTACTTATCCACATCGGCTTCTTTCTTTGAAGCTCTTACACGTTTGTTTTTTTCTTGTCGGTCAATATTCTCTGCTTGGACTTTATCTCTATATGTTATGAATTTATCAAGTCTTTCAAACCTTTGTTTGATAGAGAAATTATACTTCTCAGGCCATAAGCCGACTTTATTTAGACCAAATGATGGAAATTCATCATTAAGTTGTTCAATGTTCCATGCATTAATATCTAAGGGAATATCATCGTTAGGGCTGAACCCAAATCCAATTTTCCTTGCCCATTGATGTTTATTTTTGTACATTTTCTGAAACCATTAATTTAGCCAACAACTCATTACTTAAAATTTAATATATATACTGTATACATTATATTAGATAAATAAAATTGTGTTAAAAGTGACTAATCAAACATAAAAAATAAAATACCAAATAAAATGGTAAATATAAATTAAAGTCATATAAACAGAGGATTAACATGGATTTCTATTACTCAAAAGGTTCTGCATCTTATGCGGTCCACATCTTACTTGAGGACGCAGGGCAAAGTTATAATCAAATTCACATTGATCTTTCGAGTGGCGCTCAAAATGAACGTCCATATCTAGAAATTAATCCCAAAGGACGAGTACCCTCAATTGTCACAGAGTTTGGGATACTTACAGAAACCCCAGCTATTTTGACATATATAGCTCAGCTTAACCCGGATAAAGAACTACTCCCAACAGATCCGTTCTTATTTGCTAAAGGGCAGTCATTTAACAATTACCTTTCCTCAACCGTGCACGTAGCTCATGCTCACAAACATCGGGGTTCAAGGTGGGTAAATGACAGAGACGCCCAAGCACTAATGGCAAAAAAAGTTCAAACAAATATGACACTATGTGCAGAATTAATAGAAGAAAATCTGTTTAGTGGGCCATGGGTATTGGGAGATCAATACACAACTTGCGATCCTTATTTAGCATTAGCTTACAGATGGTTTGAGGATGACAATGTAGAACTTTCAAGATTTGAAGCCTTAAAAAAGCATAATTTGGCGATGCGAGAGCGCGCATCAATGCAAAAAATATTACCCTTCCACAGCTAGCCGCCTTTTTTTATTTTAAGCTTTGTCACTTAACTCTTTTATAATTTCCTGACTGTGCTCTCCTTTAGTCGGAATTGTTTGATAACTCGAATTAATCCAGTTTGAAAATTTTGGAGCGGGAGCGGCTTGTAATGTCGAATCTGTAATTGTCCATATATTACGAGACTGCATATGTGGATCATTTGTTGACTCCAACGGAGACAACACTGGCATAACACAGGAATCTGAGTTTTCAAAAAGTTCACCCCAGTAAGTTCGACTCTGAGTTAAAAATATGTTCTTCAATTTAATTGTAAGCATAGGCCATTGAGCTTTATCATGCTGATCTAAAAACTCAGGGTCGTCAGATAATCCAAGAACATTCAAAAAAATTAAATAAAACTTTGGTTCCAAACATTGGACTGAAATAAATTCTCCACAAGAACATCTATAACATCGACTCCAATGAGGTCCGTCCAAGAGGCCTTTACCTCTTTTTATGGACTGAATCCCATCAGGATATAACGATAAAAGTAAATTCATCATATGTGCTGTACCATCAACAATAGCTGCATCTACAACTGTACCTTTTGCTCCGTTTTTTACTCTAAAAAGGGCTGCCAAGATCCCTATTACTAGATACAAAGCGCCCCCACCAATATCACCTACCATTGTTGGAGGAGTAAACGGAATACCCCCTTCATTAGAGCTAAACCAGAGTGAGCCTGTTTTTGAAATATAATTTAGATCATGGGCTGCTTGAGTAGCATTAGGGCCTCCCTGCCCCCACCCAGTTATTCTACCAAAAATTATATTTGGATTTAATTCGAAAACTGTTTTTTCATCAAAGCCCAAACGCTCCATAACACCAGGCCGATGCCCTTCAATTAATACGTCCGCCCCTTTTATTAAACCTTTTAGCGTGTGCTTATCTTTCTGGTCCTTGAGGTTCAGTATGACTGACCTCTTACCCCGATCTAAAAGGCTTAAAGTCTCTTTTTTATCTTCTTGCGTTGGGCTAGGTCTATGAACTTTAACAACATCTGCTCCAAGATCAGCTAATGTCATCCCAGCAAAAGGTCCTGGTCCAATTCCTTCAAGTTCAATTACTCGAATACCTTCTAACATTTTTTTGCTCCCGACAGTTTGTTAAAATTTAACATGCACTACAAATTAAATATAGTTTACTTATGGGTTGTATGAGTAAATCCAATCTTGTTTTCGATGAATAAGCTCTGGGTATGCTTGGTTCAGCAGCCAAAGACCTCCATAATATAATATCTTTTTATGAATTTTATTTAAGTGAAACAAGTTTAAGTTATCTCGTGACCTAGTTTGAATTTTTGACACTCTAGAATTTCTATATAAAAAAAACTTTTTAATTGATGACTCAATTGTGCTTCCCTCTTTCAGGCAGTTTATCAGGGCACTTGTATCCTCTAAGGCCTGAGAGGCCCCCTGTGCCATAGAGGGTAACATCGGGTGAGCGGCATCCCCAATCAATACTGTTTTGTTATCTGTCCAACTTTTTAAAGGAGCTCTATTATAGAGTCCACCAAGGTAGATTTTATCAGAACATGATATGATATTCTCAACCACTGGAGTCCAATTTTTAAAATCTTTAGTAAGAGCTTCTTTAGCACCCTTAAGATTCCACGACTCTTTTATTAAAGACTCTCTTTTTACTACTCCAACAAAGTTTATAGTTTTACCAGAATTAATCCTAGTGACTACAATATGTTTATCCTCTCCAACCCAAACACATGAATTAACTGGGGTAGTGTTTTGATTTAAGAGTTTCTCTGGAACCGTGAACCTCCATGCAGCATAGCCCGTATAATTAGGGCTACTACTACCATGCATCTGATCTCTTATTGCTGAATTTAGTCCATCTGCCCCAATTAACAAATCACCAAATTCACTCTTCTGATTTTTAATAGTGATTGAAACATCACTTGACCCATTGATGTAAGAATCAACAATCGCTCCAGTTATAATTTGGACATTAATATAATTTTTTAATGTAGTTAATAGAGCTTGGATAAGGTCATTTCTGTGTACTTGAATGTAGCGAGCACCCCATCTGCTAAGAGCAACTCCTTTAAGTGGTACGGAGAAAACTTTACGCCCAGAGCTCCCAAAGCGAACCTCTAGATGTTCTGGCTCGTAAAGAGAGTTTTCAATAAGAGGAGTTACTCCCAGAGCATTTAACACTTTCATTCCGTTTGGACTTATTTGAACACCCGCACCAATTTCTTTTATAGTTGTTGATTTTTCAAAAATAGTAACTGCCCAACCAGATTTAGCTAAAGCCAAAGCAGCAGATAATCCACCAATTCCAGCTCCAACAACTAAGGCCTTCATGGCAAACGAATACCGCCATCCAACCGAATTACTTCTGCATTTAAATAACCAGCTTTTATAATAAACATGGCTAAATCAGCGAACTCTTCTGGTCCACCTAATCGATTGGGGAAAAGGGGTTGCGTGGATAAAGTTTCTAAAGTTTTAGGAGGAAGTCCAGCTAGCATTGGTGTCATAAATAAACCTGGAGCAATTGCCATAACTCTAACACCCATTTGTGCTAAATCTCTCGCCATTGGAAGAGTAAGAGATGCTATTCCTCCTTTCGAAGCCGCATAAGCTGCTTGCCCTTTTTGTCCGTCGAATGCGGCTACTGAGGCGGTATTTATAATAATACCGCGTTCACTTTCATCAAACATATCATTTTTTTGCATTGCAACAGCCGTTAATCTAGAAACATTAAAAGACCCAAGAATATTAATGTTTATTGCTTTTTCAAAGGAAGCTAATGAGTGAGCTCCCTCTTTGCCTACTGTTTTCTCAACTACTGCAATCCCAGCACAGTTAATAACTACATTTACGCAACCAAAGTAAGACACACACTTATCAATCGCTGCTTGTGTTGAGGCTTCATTAGTAACGTCTGCTTCAAAAAAAATAACACCACCACCAAGTTCGTCAGACAGTAAGTTACCAGCCTCGATATTCCGATCTAAGACCATTGCTCTACCACCATTTTCTACAATAGCTCGAACACTAGCCTCACCAAGACCCGACGCTCCTCCAGTAACTATCGCTACCACATTATTTATTTTCATTAATTAAACCCTCCATAAAGTATTAAAAATTATTACTTAAAGTATCTTCTTTACACAATTCATTTTTGAAATCAGAAAGCCAGGACATTCCTTCATCTGTAGTTGTTCTTGGACAATATTCGGCTCCAATAAAACCACTCCAGCCAGACGTTTGAAAGAAATTCAATATTTCGATATAGCTTTGACTATTGAAATTAGGTTCATTTCTTTCTGGAAAAGACGCTATCTGAATGTGACCAATATAATCAAAACATTTTAAAAACAATGACTTAACATCTAGTCTTAACATTTGAAAATGATAACAATCAAAAATAAGTTTAATATTTTTTGAATGTACATTAGCTATAGTTTCGGTAGCTTTCCCAAATGAATTCAAAAAATAACCTGGGGCATCAACAGGGTTCAACACCTCAATTAATATTGTTTTATTATATCTTTCTGCTTCCTCTGAGGCATAAAGAAGGTTCTCCCGGAAGGTAGAATCATTTTCAGTTTTGTCAGGAGCCACCCCAGCCATAACATGGATCATATCACAATTTATTACTCTAGCATAAGATATTGCTTCATCGATACCCTCTCGAGCATCTTTTGACCTACCAATTAGAGCTGCCAAACCATTTTCATTTTTTAATGAATTACCCCTTCTAGTATTAAGGCTAACTGCTGGAATATTAGTTTCATCTAATACCATTTTCAAATTGATAGGAGAAATCTCATAAGGCCAGTGAAATTCAACACCATCAAAACCAGCTTTACTTGCTGCACGTATTGCTGAAATTAAATCTAACTCACTCCACAAAAGACCTAAATTAGCTGAAAATTTTAACATAAAAACCTAAAAGTGAATTACCAAGAATATAATTTTGTTAAGTTAAAAAGAATCTTTTAACTCTCTAAGTTTTTTGAAGACGCTTGAATCGTTTGATTCTATCATCCCTAGCTTACGCCTTATTGCAATGTCACCAAATCTACAAAATGGATTAGTTTGAAGTTCTCTTTTTATAGTAGTAGGAACAGTTGGCAAACCATTTTTAAGAGTAACCTCTACAGATTTATACCGATTTATCAGTTCTATATTTTCTGGGTCAACACTCAATGCAAATTTTGCATTAGCAAGCGTATACTCATGGCTACAATAAACAATTGTTTCTCTAGGTAGCTCCAGTAATTTAGAAATACTATTATACATTTGTTCGGCCGACCCTTCAAATAATCTACCACAACCCATTACAAATAGTGTATCACCTGTAAAAATAGTTTCTTCAGATTTTAGATAGAAATTCAACATATCGAGCGTATGACCTGGCGTTTCTAAAACCCTTACGTGCTCTCCTGAAAACTCAAATTGATCACCTTCTGAGAGGCCCACATCAACATATTCAATTGATTTTGGACCAAAAACTTTAGCGCCCGTCTGTTTTTTTAAATCTGACAATCCATCTGTGTGATCACCGTGATGATGGGTTATCCAGATTTGAGTTAACGACCAACCCATTTCTTTTAAAGCGTTTAGGTAGCCAGTAGAATTACCAGCATCAACCGCAACAGTCTCTTTTGTTTTCGTGTCATGCACTAAAACACCATAATTATCAGAACCATATTTGAACTGATGATATTGAAATTTCATGAAGTCTCTCCTAGGTATGACTAATTTATTTATACTCTGAGTGCTGGAAGACCAACACCAGTCGCTTCAAACCCACCATCGGCAGCAATTAGTTGGCCGGTTACAAAGCTAGCTTTTTCTGAGGCTAAGAAAACAATCAGGTTAGCTATTTCATCTTCCGAGCCATACCTATTTAAAGGTATAGCGTCATGATACGCGTCAATAATGGCTTGGGTATGTACTGCCAAAGCAAGTTTTGTTCTAACTGGACCAGGTGCCACACAATTACTTCTGATATTAAACTCACCTAACTCAACGGCTTGTTGTTTCGTCAACTGAATTACAGCGGCCTTAGACGTACCATACGCTATTCTGAGTGTAGATGCTCTAAGACCAGAGATTGAAGCTATGTTAACGATTGATCCCTTACTTTGTTTGAGAAGAGGAATTGCGAATTGACTACAAAGAAAAACCCCATCAAGATTAGTTGACATTATCCGTCGCCATTTTTTGAAATCTACATTCTCAATTGGATCAAACTCGGCAACGCCCGCATTATTGACAATACAGTCCAGCCTACCCATTTCTTCTTGGACGCAACCCATCATATTCTTTACTTCAGTCTCAACTGAAACATCACAAACTATTGGATATGATCCCTTCAGCCTTTCGGATTCTACGAGTAACTGATCTGCATCTCTATCCACCATTACTACTTTATAGCCTTCGCTTATAAATAATTTTGAGGTAGCAAGACCAATTCCTCGTGCCGCTCCTGTAACAAGACTTACTTTATTAACCATGGCTCGTACTTTCCTTAATCTTAACGCATTATGAAAGGGTTTTCAGTTGAAGTTTGTTGAGCAATCCAAACTGATTTAACTTGTAAAAATTCTTTTATCGCATCTTTGCCGCTTTCTCTGCCTTCACCGCTTCTCTTATAACCACCAAACGGTGACGTGAAGCTGACAGCACGATAGGTGTTCACCCATATTGTTCCCGCACGAAGTTTCTCTGACATACGGAGTGCTCGCCCTATATCATTCGTCCAAACGCCAGCGGCCAAACCAAAATCAATATCATTTCCAATTCTTACTGCATCTTCTTCTGTGTCAAACGGAATAACAGAAAGTACTGGACCGAAAACTTCTTCTTGAGCTATTCGCATTTCATTTGTTACGCCAGTGAAAATAGTTGGTTCAATAAATTGTCTTCCTCTGGCTCCTGGCCCAGTATATGGCCTACCACCTAAAACACATTTGGCATTTTCTTTTTTTGCTATCTCTATGTAATCTATTATTTTTTGGTACTGAGGTTGAGTGGTAACTGGGCCAACATGCGTTTCCGTCGACATTGGGTCACCAATTTTCGCCTCTTTTGCCACATTAATTAATCTTTCAACAAATTTATCATGAACAGATTTTTGAACTAATAGTCTGGATCCAGCAATACAAGTTTGGCCAGTTGCAGCAAATATTCCAGATATCGCACCCATAACAGCTGCTTCAAAATCAGCATCCTCGAAAACAATGTTTGGCGATTTTCCACCAAGTTCAAGAGTTACTGGCATAATTTTTTTTGCAGCTGCTTCATAAATTTTTTGACCAGAAACATCTGACCCAGTAAATGCAATTTTATCTACGTTGGGATGATCTACTAATGGAGCCCCAACCTCTAAGCCAAAGCCTGTAACTGTGTTTACTACGCCTTTAGGAAAACCAACTTCTTCAATCAAATTCATAAATTCAAGAGTAGACGCTGAGGTAAACTCAGAAGGTTTAATCACAGCAGTATTCCCTGCTGCTAATGCTGGAGCAAGCTTCCACGCTAATAATAGTAACGGAGAGTTCCATGGAGTAATCATTCCAATGACCCCCAATGCTTCATATCGAGTAAAATTAAATATCCCAGGCTTGTCTGACGGTATTACTGATCCCTCAACCTTATCTGCTAAACCACCATAGTACCGGTACCATTCAGCCAGGTACTTTGTTTGACCACCCATTTCCGCAATGAGTTTGCCGTTATCTCTTACTTCAATTTCTCCAAGAATTTCTGCATTTTTTTCAATTACCTCTGCCAATCTATTTAGCAGTTTACCTCTTTCAGTTGGTTTTGTTTGGCCCCAGTCCCCTTGGAATGCACTACTAGCCGCTTTTACTGCCCTATCCACATCTTCAGCATTACCCCTGGAAATTTTTGCCCATACCTCCCCAGTGTAAGGATTCTCTGTGTCAAATGACTTACCCGAAGAAGAATTAACCCACTCACCATCAATGTATAACTTATATGACTTCATTTTTTACCTCTTCAGCTTTATTATTATAAAAGGAACCAAACCTATTTAAGGACAGAGTATAATTCTTCCTGTCACTTGTCCATTTTCCAGATCGTTCATGGCATTATTTATTTCGGATAAAGGGCGCTTTTCAATTGGAATGTCTTTCAATTTTCCATCTCGATACATTTGTATTAAGGCCTTGAGCTGCGGACTGTTTCCAACATGGCTACCTCGAACGGTCATTGCCTTTTGTGGGAGCCATACTTGTGGCATTATAAAATCTCCACCGTATAGTCCAACGGTCACATATCGGCCAGTTTTTGTTAAAGAGCTAACTGCCAAATTAGCAGTTTCCTGACTTCCAAAAGTATCTATCACTCCAAATAATTTACCCTCGCACAAAGAGATCAAATCATTAACTGCGGTGTTAGTTTTCGAATTTAGAGTTTTATCGGCACCCATTTCAATCGCCGCCATCAATTTAGTATCATCAATATCAATGGCTATTATATTTTTATAACCCAAACCCTTTGCAATTGTTATAGCATTTAAACCAAGTCCACCAGTTCCTAGGACTGCCAACCATTCCCCATCTCTCAGCTTACCAAGCTTTGTTAAAGCATTATATACAGTTACCCCTGAGCACGCATATGGCGCGACCTTTGCAGGGTCTAAACCAGTAATATCAAGGACAAACTTCTCATCTTGAACCAAAACGTGACTAGCAAAGCCTCCATTTTGATTAATTCCTATAATGTTCATATTTGTACAGTCGCTCTCCCTGTCTTCATCGCAAGCAAGACAATTACCACACCCGATCCAAGGAAATACGATAACTGACTGACCAATAGATAAATCCTTTACCCCTGGCCCAATTTCAATAACCTCTCCAGCTATTTCGTGACCAATAGTTACAGGAAGCTTTGCCCCTCTCTGCTCCATTGAGAAAGTACCTTTTTCACCCAAGTCAAAAAAACCTTTCCTAATATGTATATCTGAGTGGCATAGACCGGATGCTGTAACCTTTATAAGCACCTCCTTACCTATAGGATCTCTTTTTACTTGATCATTTTTTTCAAAAGGTTTTCCCCATTTAACTATATCATAACTAAAAAAA
>Ga0209505_1002978_pt1 | contig 10080 bp, 7 predicted proteins | sample COGITO_mtgs_1103_2_FD_184794 | JGI IMG/M metagenome (GOLD analysis project Ga0209505, IMG submission 184794) | Pelagic marine microbial communities from North Sea - COGITO_mtgs_110331 (SPAdes) (version 2) | ecosystem: Environmental > Aquatic > Marine > Epipelagic ... | reverse complement strand
TACTACTATTACTAATTCGAATAAAAATGCGTACGAAATCGAGAGAGACTTGAAAGTGTCCATGAATTTAGCGCGCTTGAAAGCGCTCGGAATCGACGTCGCGAGAGAGAAGTTAGACCTGGAAAACGCGAAGAAGAAGACAAAGAAGTACAATAACGCGAGTAGAAAGAGAACGGAATGTTCTTCTCCTTCTGAGCCGAGAGTGACGAGGAGACAACGAATGATGCAAAACGAAACGAGCGAGGAACGAGCGCAGAGAGAAGCGGCGGAAAAAGTGCAACGAGACGAACTGTTTGACGGAGATGGAAAGCGGAAGAGAGCGAGCAAAACGACACACACGAAATCTCGAGGGATGGAATTTCCAAACGTCCGTGAGGAGTTCCCGAACTCTCTGGGCATGTTTGGACCGTTCGCGATGAAAACGCCAAAAACGAACGGACCGGTCACGGTCGTAGAGGTTGGCGAAGTAGTAAGCGGAGGGCGGCGACGGTTCGCGAGCGAGTTTTGGTCGCGGTCGGGATGTTTGTATCACCACCCGTATTTAATCGGGTATAAAGCGGAGAAAGTATTTCAAGGACGAGTGTATTTGATGGAAATCGTAGACGGTGACGATAGGCCGATGTTTCGAGTGACGGATAAGGAAGCTCCCGGGAAGACGTTCGTCGGAGAAACGCCGACGGCGCCGTGGTACGATTTGCTCATCAGTAAACGGTTAGGGACAAGGATTAGCGGGCCGCAGTTTTTCGGGTTTTCGGAGAGGACGACGATGGCCGCGATTGGGTTTCAACTGGAAAAAAGTGGAGAGAAGGAAATGTTGAAACAGTGCTATTCGAAAGGATACGCGATGGACGACGGCGAGGTTGAAGAAGAAGAAGAAAATTAGAGAGAGAGAAAGGAAACACGAGGAGTAGCGCACGCAACACACACACACACATACAACGGAACTGAAAACTATCTACCAAATACCAATAATTACTACACGTCTACACGCAAATCTAACATCCTAATAAATCCTAATAAATCCTCCCGCAATACCGACTCCGCGGATACTTCTCTTTCAACTCCGGCCACATGACGAACACCACATCCGCCAACCTTAACCCGTAACACAATCTCCCACTCAAGCTCATCCGTCTCGTCCTCGCCACGCTTTCCACGTACATCACTTTACACGCGCTGTTATACCCGAACACTTTCCCGAGAAAACACGCCAAGATTACCGGGACGCACGTCCCGGGTCCGTTCGTTAATATCGCGTCTGGTTTCGTCTTCCAGTACACTCTCCAAGAGTGCCAAAACGCCAACAACGTTGTAAAAACGCTCGTGAAATAGCTCTGTCCAACCTCTCTCGCTCTCGGGACGAAGTGATTCCTGTACTCGCCATTCGTTCCTCCTTGCACTTCTTCCCGCTCGAATCGCTCGATTTTCGCCACGCTCGTCGTATCCGAAACCGCGAAGATATACTCTCGTTTGGGAAACACATTGGAAAAATCATCTCTCTTCTTTGTCTTCTTCTCGTCTGACAAAAACGACCGCAAAATATGCACCATCTCCGCGGTGTGCCCGCCAGAACCGATCACGACCAGAAGTTTTGCGCCGTCTGACTTTCTCTTTAGTTTTTGAGACGATGGTGACGACAAAGCGACGCGTACCGTTCGGAGGAAGAGGACGATGATGATGAGAAAAACACCAAAGTTTTGCGTCATTTTTTGTGACGATGAGAAAAAGATACACACAAAATACGAACGAGCGATGACGATGAGAACGGCTGAACGATCGATTGCAGAACCTCTCCTGGCATCGTTTCTGGTCTCCTTGGTCTCCTTGGTCGCGTGCGCGATCGCGCCGATTTTAACCCGCCTCTCCTCTCTCGCTTCTGTATCTTCTTCATCAACAAATTGGAAGAAATCAAACGCGCGCGCGATGGCCTTGTTTGGAAGCGGAGCGTTACTCGCCGACGCGTGCACGCACGGAATTCCGAACAGTTTTGGGAAACTCGACGGAGGAGGAGGAGAGTTTGCCGGCGGGTGTTTTTTGAGCGGCGTGTTGACGTTCTATGCGCTCGATTGCTTCATTCGTGCGAGAGTACGTGCGAAGAGTCTTGCTTCTGAAGATGACGATGGAGTCGCGAAGAGGAGGAGGAAAAGGAGAACTCGAGGAGGTCAAAAGGAGGAGGAGGATGGCAGCGGCAAGAATCATCCTGGTCACACTCGATGGCAGAATATCGCGTCTGGAGGATGGTTGAACTTATTCGCGGATGGGTTGCACAATTTTACGGACGGCGTCGCGTTAGCGATGTCTTTTAAAAAAGGAGGACGAAAAGCCGGCCTGGCGACTGCGACGGCGTTGGCGACGCACGAGCTCCCGCAAGAGATTGGCGATTACGGCGTGTTAAGAAACTGTGGGTTTTCGCATGGACACGCGTTAGGGTTTAACTTTTTATCCGCGACGCTCTCGATTGTAGGGACGGTGTTTGCTTGGCACGTCGGGAAGATGAGCGAGAAGTGGGAGGTTGGATTGGAGGCGTTTTGCGCAGCCGGGTTCGTGTTCGTGTCGATATCGCAAATGGTGACCGTATCGGTGGAAGAGGAGGAGGAGGAGGAGGGGAAGCACCGAGATAAAGGTAACAAAAGGCCGTACGCGAGAGACATGATGAGTGTTCTATTGGGCGTGCTCGTCGTGTATCAAGTGCACGCCGTGTTCGGGTGTTGCGGAGGTCACGAGGAAGAGGGACATCATCATCATCAACATCATCATCACGACGAACACTGATTTAAGTATTCATAGTAGAAGAATTGTTACGAACGTATCGAGTAGTATATTAGTATGCATGTATATATATACACATAATGTATTTGTATTTTAATAACAGATCACCTCCTCCTCCTCCAATAAAGCATCATCTTCACACTCGTCCTCCGTGAACGTGTTTGCAATCGGGATTTTTCATTTGATCGAGCTCTTCAACCTCCGGTATAACCTCTGGATACACAACTTTCACTACCGCTTCTAATTTCTCGTACTCCTCTCTCGCCTTCCCAGCCTTACCCATGAACGAGTTAATTCTATCGTAATCCAAAGCTCCTTTCTTCCTTTGCTGTTGCACTCTAAGTTCGTGACACAACAAATTCACCCGCAACTCCTTCAATCTCGCCACCGTCGCCGCGCGATTATCTCTCGATTGCGTCCATTCCGAGTGCATTTGCTGAATGTGCTGCGGCACACCCGCCCCATCAAAATCTGTCCCACCGATATCCCCGCCGTCCATAAACGCCCTCTCCTTATCCAATCCAACCATCGGCTGGCTCGCGCCCGCCCTCGCCCCGCCGGACACCAAACACACGTCCGCTTGCCTCTTACATTCCTTCGCTTGCATCGCGCACCACTGCCCTTGTTCTCTCCCCGGCATCGTCGCCGAGTTCCAGTCGCCAATGTACACGCCGAGCACGCACACGCAAAACGAATACGCCAGGAACGTCGTCAGAAACCGTTTCTTATCGAGAACGAGACGATCGAGCCAATCGTACACGGCCATTCGAGCGTGGTATTGATTATCTTTTCTTTGTTGCATCGCCGCGAGTTGCGCCGCGGTGGTTGTTTGCTTGTCGCTCGAATTCGTATTCGCTTCTTCGTCTTTTAAAGAGGAAGCGTTTCCGAACATGATGATGTGAATGTGTGTGTGTGCTTTAAACGCTCTCTTTATGTGTCTGTCGAGCGCGCGAAATGAAGACAAAAGTGGTGGATGGATTAGAGAGAAAAATCGACAGAAAAAATATTTAGGGTTTAATATACAATTAGGGTTTAAGGCAAAGGGGAACTTTTCTTCATTTTAAAAGAAGACTGATATTTACTCTTACGCGCGCGCGCTCTCATACACATCGATATAAAGAAGAATGGGCGCGTTGAAGAAGCTGAAAAAGAAACTCTCATCTGCTTCCTCGAAGAAGAAGTTTATGAATAATGATACGAATTCTAAGAATACTAAAACTGTTTTAGGCGACGTGACGAATGCTTCCCCGGGAAAGTCCAACAAACGGGGGAAGACTTTGAAACCGTTCCGGACCGCAGATGTCTCCTCGGCGAAAAGAAGCAACGTAGGAGGCGTTTCTTTGAAAGCGGTGGAGATATTCGAGGACGACGAGGCGTTTGAACAACAACGAGAAGGCGGGTCCAAGGCACCTCCGCCGTCCTCGGCGAGTGATTCTGTGTCGCCTGCCTCGTCGAAATCCTCGAAATCCGCGTTGGACGAGTGGGCGGACCACCTGATCCTTCCGGTCCTCCTTCCGGTCGGAGGGTTCAACGAGAATAAAGAAGAAGAGAAAGAGCAACCGGAAACGCCGACAAAAACCACCGACGATGATAAAGATGATGATGAAGAAGAAGTGATGAATGTCGTCGACTCCGGTTTCGCCGCTTCGCCGATAGTCGTGTCGTACGAGTTGAGCGAAAGCGAGTGCGGGACGCCAGGCGAGGTAGAGGAGAGAGTTTTAGGAAACGTTGAATCTGTTGTTCTCGCGAATGACAACGAAGCAGTAGATGTAGCAGAAGAAGAAGGAGAAGACGCGTTAGAATCGTACTTGTTTACGCCGCCGCCGGTGAATTTGGCGAAGAAGGACACTTTGAAAGAAGACGCGGTAGAGGAAGAGAAGAAGAACACGAACACGCAATCGGCGAGACTGTCCTCGTCCATGTGGGATGTGAAGATGATGCACAACGTGAGTTTCATGAAGAACGTGAGCGCGATGGATGTAGCCATGGGCGCAGGCGTAGCTGCGGTCGTGTTTAATTTTTTTATGCCGTCGTTTTTGAAAGCTTCGTTTTGAGCACCCTTTCGTTCGTCTCGTCGAGAAAAGAAAACGCCAGCGCTGAACAAGCGAAACGCGGGACAATTACGAGTTCGAGACAGAAAGGTTTATGTTATGTTTTATTATTGCTATCACTATCACTATCATTACTCTTGTTTACGACGAACGAACGACTACGATACGCATTATTTATTTCAATCTCTTAAACGTTATTATCTTCTTCGTTCTGAGTTCTCTCTCTCGCCGGACTTCGTACTATTTCCGCTTCCATTTGCCTCGAAGCCGTCTCGGCGTCCTTCTCAATCGTTCCTTTCATCATCAACAAAAATAATCCGCAAATAAACCACATGCTAAAAGCTACGTTAAACGCGATTTGCCGTCCGTTGAAAACGACAATCAAACCGGCTATGAATACTGGGCCTAAACCTTTTCCGATGTCGTCCACTTGGGAGTAACACGCAAACACCGAGCCTCGAGTTTCTGGCGGGTTGATGTTCATCAACACCGCTCTCACGTTCGGTGGCGTCAAGGAACACAAAATCCCAGTCACAAAACATGAAAAGTATAACAGAGACTCGGATGGACCGAAATACGTCGAATTGACGAAATAATACGAAGGTAAAGCACCGAGCATAGTGCTCAATCCCATGAGTACCGCCACGGAACTTTTGTTTCTGTTGTACAAACGTTGCCCCCAAACGCCACCGCCGATGACGCCAATAGCACCACCCAAACCAAATAAAGTCACCGCCGCGGTACCTTGACCAACTGTTAATCCCCGGTTGGCGTGTAAATAGTCCACAAAGTACGCGTTCAAAACGCCCCACGGAATTGTCCCGAATACGCCTTGGATGAACACCAACACGTTCGTTTTCACTCGCAGTTGTCTTTTGAGTTTTTGCACGTCCATTTTACCCGAATAGATTTCAATATCCGAGACGGAGAGCTGCGATATGATGTCGTCCTCGTTTTCGTCTCTCTTACTACTACTTTTACTACTATCCTTGCAGCTACTCTTCTTCTGCTTCTTCTTCTTCTTTTTCTCCTCTCCTCCTATCGCTACTCCTCCTTCCTCGCTTTCTTCTCCTACTCCTCTCGAAGCCGCCCGATTTTGATGTCCAAAATGATTCCCGTTCACCTTGACATCCATTCCACCTCTCACCGGCTCATCGACTAACATCCACGTCAAAAACGCGAAAAACACCGCCGGCGCCGCGCTCACGACAAACGGCACCTTCCACCCGTACTTCGGCCCGACCGCGCCGGACATGATTTGCCCGAACGCGATTCCGGCCCCCGTCGCGATGGTCAAAAACGACGCCACCTTCGCCCTCGTCTTGTGACTGAACAAATCCCCGCACAAGGAAAACAAAAGAGGTAAACACCCTCCCACCGCGATCCCTGTCATCGCTCTCAGCATGAACAACTGCCAATACTTCGTCACCCAATACGTGGCTAAACACGGCCCTTCGCCGATCAACGTCGTGAGAAACAGCAACCGCACGCGGCTCTCCGTCTTATCGCACATCCACCCGATGATTAAACTCGCCGGCGACCCGACCACGAAAAATGCCAGTTGTAACCACCCGGCCAGTTTCACGTCTTTTTCGCGGTCCGAAAAGTTGAACTCCTCCGCCGCTTGGGATAGGTTCGGGGAGAGTAAGTTTTGGTCCGCGTATAAGAACGCCGAGGTTGTGGTCATCAAAAACACCGAGAAATACCTCTGTTTTCTACTCGTTTTTCTTTCGTCGATATCCTCCTCGATATCATCGTCATCCGCGGTACCAGTGTCCACAAACGAAGAAGTCATATGCACTGGTGATTTTGGTGGTGGTTTTGGTGATGACGACGTTTCCATCGATGTCTGTTTCGGAGGGAGAAGGAGCGCTTTGTGGATGGAATTCGTCCGCTGCTCAGATACGGACGACGACGATTCAGACGACGATTCAGACGAAACGAGGCCCGCGAAAGAAGACGAGGACGAAGAGGCGCGCTCGTGGGACATGCACCACCGAGAGGACGACAAAATATCCGAAACTCAGAGGCGCTCTCGCTCGTAATAAGTCTCGTCCGATGTCCGCGAGTGACACCAAAGTTGTGGAGATTTTCGACTTTTTCCTTAAAGGTAAACCATGCAAAGAGCCGCACGTGCGCTCTTCTCTTCTTCCGCTACATCAACGACCAGAGCATCAGAGAGCAGCACTCGTCGCCGTCTTAAACGTCACACAAACAACGGGAGTACTAAGGTTGGCGTGTTAGCTACCACGGCGTCGATTGCGTTTGGGTGTTGTTACCGATTCGTTTCCATGGCGAGTTCTTCGTCATCGCAATCGTTTACCGAGTACAACTCCCCACCTCCGTTCGTGGTGGAAACAACAACCGGAAACTGCGATAAATCGATCATTTTTTTACACGGGTTAGGGGATACCGGACGCGGGTGGTCGGATATACCGAACCAAAGCGCGTTAGGGGAGATTAAAAATTGCCGTTGGATATTCCCCAACGCACCGGTTATTCCGATTACGTTAAACGGCGGAATGTCCATGCCCGGGTGGTTCGATATGAACGCGTTAGAGAGGGAAAGTTTGATCGACGATAAAGGGATGATTGAGAAAGCGAGTCGATACGTGGATTCTTTGGTGGAAGAGGAGATTAAGAAAGGCGTTTTGGCGAAGAACATCGTCGTCGGCGGGTTCTCGCAAGGCGGAGCGATAGCGTTGACGCACGCGATGACGAGCGCGCACGATATCGGCGGGTACGTCGGTTTGAGCACGTATCTACCGATGGCGGATTCGTACTCGAAAGAGAAGTCCGGGGTGAAAGTATTTCAGGCGCACGGCACGGCGGATGCAGTTTTACGGTTTGATTACGGAACGAGCTCGAGCGAGAAGTTGAAATCTTTAGGGATGGATGTTCAGTTTAAGAGTTACGGAGGCATGGCGCATTCGGCGTGCGCGGAGGAGTTGGACGATTTGAAAGACTTCTTGAACGGGAAGGTGTTCAGTTAAGTCCCTGTTCTTTTATTAATATTATTAACGTGCAATGCTTTTTACTACAATATTTATTCAAGTTCTTCTATTTATTATTATTAGGAGACGAACCAACTACTCGTTACTTTTTGACGTTTGCGCCGAGCTCCTCTTGCTCTTTCTTCTCTTTTTGTCTCGTCGCTTCCGATTCTTTCAGTTTTGTTGTTATCGTTGCCTCGGTGACGCCACTGTCTTTACACAAGTCTCGCATCGCGTCGTTTTCGCACGTCAATCGACTAATTTCCTCTTGCAACTCGCCTATGGTTTTTAATTTTCTCGCTCTTGACCGAGCCGCAGATTGTCTGTTTTTATACACGCGCTCCTCCGCTCGTAGTTTCGTCTCTTCTTCGGTTTCCACGACGGTTGGGTTATTCGGACGACGGCCTTTTTTCCGCGGGGGAAGAGCGTCTTTGATGCCGCCCGGCGTGACGATTAAATTTTTGTTCTCTTTGGTCAACTCGACGATTTGGGTGTTGTCGATTTCCACGCGCGGAACGTTGGTTTTCGACACTTTACGTTTCTTCATATTCGCTTCTTCTGAATCTTTGTTGCGTTTCTGTTTTTTGGCGGCATCATCGTCTCCGTCGTCCTTTTGCTTTCTCTTCGATGGAGTAGGAAGCGGTTTCTTATTCTCTTTTTTCTTGTCCATCTCCTTCTCGAGCGCTTGATTATAACTCGTCCTCTTCGCGTGCTGATCGAAAGCGTTGCCACCACTACCACTGCCACTTCCAAACGTACTCAACATCTTCGCCATTTCCGTATCGTACGAAGTCAAGTTTGCCTCGTTGACCATTTGCTCCATGGACGACGCGTTCTGCGTGTGCGCCACCCCTAACGTATTCGCGAGGTCCTGCGCGCCAGCCGAGAACAAAGATTTTTGCGCCATAATCAAAGACGCCGTAGCCGTTCTTTTTACATTACCATTACCGATCTTCTTCGCGTTATTTGCCATCACCACGTCCATCATCACGTCTTCCAACGTCGTTTCATCCTTCCCTCTACCGTTGGCGTCGTTGTCGTTCCCTCTCTTCTTCCCGCTGTTAATCTTCGCCCACGCGTCGTCGAGGCTCGCCACGTCGCCCCCACTTTTCCTCGCCGTCGTCGCTGTTGATGTCATCTTAGTTTTCGTCTTCTTCTTCTTCGCGTTATCATCGTTCATCGGTTTCACCTTCACGTCCGACATCTCCCGAAACGCCTCTCGCAAACTCTCCTTCAGCTCATCCTTCCCAATTTGGCCGTCAAAAGGAAACCCAAGGTGCGCTAAATCTCCCGATTTAATCGGATCTCCGGAGGATAACCCCGGCGATTTCGATTGACTGCTCGACGTGTTCGACTTGCTCCTTTTCAAAGCATCGTTGTTGTTGTTGTTGTTGTTGTTGTTGTTGTTCTCTCGGTTCTTGGTAATTAATTTCTCCAACTGCACATCAAAATCGCCGCTCGCGTCTGGGTGAAATAGCGAGGTGGACGACACCCCGAGACGATTCACGACGTCGGAGGACCATTTTTGTAAAGCGATTTGCGGGGAGATGTCTTCCAACGCACCGAGATCATCCCCAATGGGGTCAGGTTGTTTGGATGACTTTTTGTTGTTGTTGTTGGGTTTTGCCTTTGGCATTCTTTCTCCAATTTTATTATGCGTACTTTGAGAGGAGGAAGAGAGACCACTACTAAACGAGTGACCCGATTTGAAGCAAGCGGACCAAAACTCGAGTATTGCGCGGTGTGCGTTTGGAAGAAAGTCGAGAAGCGAGACGACCCAAAGGGGAGAGTCGGAGGAGAAGTTGTTTTTTGTCGAAAATTATTCTTTCTTTTCTTCTTTTCTTCTTTTTTCTCGCGACCGCACATTTTTTTTCGCGCGAGAAAAAAAAGGAAATATGGACGACGGTAAGAAGAAGAAGAAGAAGAAACAACTCTCCGGCGCGCAGAAGAGGAAGAAGAAGAGGGAGAAGGAAGATCTCGCCGCGGAAATGGAGCGTTTAAAGCTTGGTCCGACGACGTTGTGGACGGGATTGGTGACGCATCATAAAGATATTTTTGTATCGCATGTCTTGTCAAAATTGAATACGACGGATCGTTTTTTCTTTGCGTGCGTGAATAGAGAGAGTCAGGGTGTGCTTAAGTACGCAGGGGTAAACGTATCGGAATTACGTGTGAATGTTTTCGAATGTTCATCCATTTCGACGTTGGAATTGTCGTGGAATAACATGCCCTGGGGAAACATAGATAACGGTGGATACGTGATGGAT
>Ga0209505_1002977_pt1 | contig 10085 bp, 9 predicted proteins | sample COGITO_mtgs_1103_2_FD_184794 | JGI IMG/M metagenome (GOLD analysis project Ga0209505, IMG submission 184794) | Pelagic marine microbial communities from North Sea - COGITO_mtgs_110331 (SPAdes) (version 2) | ecosystem: Environmental > Aquatic > Marine > Epipelagic ... | reverse complement strand
TTGTTTCTGAAACTTTTGTTAAGCTTTTTAATTCTTTTATTGTCTGACAAAAGAATACTCAAACTTATCTTTTTTCCAATAAACCTATATTTTTTTGGAAAAAATTTAACTAATGTATTGAAAAAAATATCTTTTTTTTTTATCTTTTTATTCCAAAGATTGTTCTCAGAAACAACACCAACACTAATCATTTTCTTGGTCTGAGTAAGCCTTAACAATCTTAGATACAAGGGGATGCCTAACTACATCAGAATGATCAAAATCTACAACAGATATTTCCTTAATATGTCCCAATAATTTTTTTGACCTATTCAATCCAGACATGTTTTTATGTGGTAAATCAATCTGAGAAGGGTCACCATTAATAACAATTTTAGAGTTTTCTCCAATACGAGTTAAAAACATTTTAATTTGTGTATCTGTTGCATTTTGTGCTTCATCTAAAATTGCAAAAGAATTTTTTAACGTTCTTCCTCTCATAAATGCGAGTGGTGCAATTTCAATATCTCCAATTTCAATCATTCTTTGAATTTTTTCAAAATCAAAGAGGTCATATAGTGAGTCATATAAAGGTCGTAAATAAGGATCTACTTTTTCTTTCATGTCACCTGGTAAAAATCCTAGGCGCTCTCCAGCCTCTACCGCAGGTCTTGATAAAATAATTCTCTCAATTTTTTTATCAAGCAACATTGTTAAACCCACTGCTACTGCTAGAAATGTTTTTCCTGTTCCAGCTGGTCCTGCTGAAATGGTAATGTCACTCTGTCTTAAAGCTCTAACATATTCTTTCTGTCTTTCTGATCTTGGGATGACTGATTTTTTAGGTGTCTTAATTATATCTGAAACGTTCTGGTTTTTTACTTTTTCTTCAATCATAAATTTATCTATGGATGAAATTATATCTTTTTTTTCAATACTTCCATTGCTAATAAATTGATTTGCTAAAAATTGGATAGCGTTTTTGGTTATCTCATTTTGTTCTGGAGTAGACTTGATAATAATTGAATTCCCTCTTGAATATAAACTTGTATTAGTAATTTTTTCTAATTCCTTTAAATTTGCATTGAATTCTCCCACTATACCCATCAATAAATCATTATCATGAAATATAACGCTTAAGGAATTGTTGTCTGAATATACAAATTTTAATGTTGAGTTAATTTTTTTAGAATTTGTATTATTCAATTTTAAGCTACCTTTTTTTTAGAACTTTCTACTAATTTTCCAAAAAGACTATTTTGATTACTGCTTGTTATTTCAACTTGTACAATTTTTCCAATATTATCTATATCACCATCAAAAATTACTGATGTCATATATTCTGTTCTGCCAAATAGCTTAATTCCATCTTTCATTATATTTTCCACTAGAACATTTAAAATTTTATTTTCAAGAGATTTATTTTTTTTAATTTGATTTTCAAATAACCTCTTTTGAATAATTTCTAATCTTTCTTTGGATTTTACCGCATTAACTTGGGTAAGATCTGCAGCTACTGTTCCAGGTCTGGCACTAAAAATAAAAGAATATGAATTTATGAAGCCAATTTTTTCAATTAATTCCATAGTTTTATTAAAATCATCTTCATCTTCCCCTGGATATCCAATGATGAAATCACTTGAGAATTCCACATTAGGATTTATCTCTTTTAAACTTTCATAAACTTTTAAATACTCTTCAATAGTATGTTTTCTATTCATTGATTTTAAAATTTTATTAGATCCACTTTGTACAGGTAGGTGAACTAGTGGCATTAATTTAGAGCTTTTTTTATACACATTAATTAAATCCTCTGTCATATCTTTAGGATGAGAGGTTGTATATCTAACCCTTTCAATTTGATCAAAACCATTAAGCTCTAACAATAAGTCTGATAATTTATATTCTCTATTATTATCTTGAAATTTATAAGCATTAACATTTTGACCTAATAAAATAATTTCTTTTGCACCTGACTCAATTAATTCTTTTGCTTCATCGATGATTTGTTTGAATGGTCTAGAGTATTCAGGGCCACGCGTATAAGGAACTACACAAAAATGACAGAATTTATCACAGCCTTCTTGAATGGTTAAAAATGAAGATACTTTACTATCTTTATTTTTAATTTTACTTAAATAATTAAATTTTGAAATTGTATCAAATTCGGTTTCTTCCTCTTTCTTTTTATTCTTCGAATGTTTTAATATAGCCTCATTAATTTTATGATATGATTGAGGTCCTATAACAATATCTATATAGGGCTCTCTTTTTAACATTTCTTGATTTTCAGCCTGAGCAACACATCCTGCTACAATAACAATTGGTTTTGGCTTTGATCTAAAAATTTTTTTAACTCTACCTATTTCATGATAAACTTTTTCTTTAGCCTTATCTCTAATATGGCAAGTATTTAATAAATAACAATTTGCATCTTCATACTTGTCAGTTTTTTCAAATCCAATTTCTTTGACTGTATCAAAAATACGATTAGAATCGTATTCATTCATTTGACAGCCAAAAGTTTTGATAAAAATTTTTTTCAACATTCAACTAGGATTTTTTTTTAACCCCATATAATTCTAATTTATGATCCACAAGTTTATATCCATATTTAGCTGCAATTTTTTCTTGTAGTTTTTCAATTTCTTCGTCCACAAATTCTATAATCTCTCCAGATTTAACATCAATTAAGTGATCATGATGTCCCTCATTTAATTCCTCATATCTTGCCTTTCCTCCCTTAAACTCATGTTTGGCTAATATTCCTGACTCTTCAAAAAGTTTTACAGTTCTATAAACTGTGGCAATACTAATTTTTGCATCAATTTTCGTAACCCTATTATATAACTCATCTACATCAGGGTGGTCTTTTGCCTCTGACATCACTTTTGCAATTATCTTTCTTTGATCTGTTAACTTAACACCTTTTGCTATGCATTTTTGCTCAATATTTTGTGACATTATTAATTTTAACTTAAATAAATAGGATTAATCAAATTCTTTTTAATTTGAAATTGTTCGCATAAACTGGGGACATCTTCATATCTAATTTCATCTTTAACCTTAAAATCCTCAAAACTAAAACAATAATAGTTAATTTTTTTAGTTAAATGCAAAGCTTTAATTGTTGCTAATGAGTTTCTAATACCTGCAAAACTTCCTGGACCTCTATTTACGTATATTGTGCTTACTTTATCTAGAGAGATTTTGTTATTATTCAAAAATTCATTAATTAAAATCATTAATTTTTCAAAATTAATTTTACTATTTTCATGACTACAAGTATAAATATTTTTACTAACTATGAGTGTTAAAAAAATTTTATCTCTAGCAGCATCTACAATTAAATTATTCATTATAACAATGTTATTAATGTTTAGTTGTAAAGCAGATGAAAATAATATCAAATATTATTCTCCTGACATGGGTATACTTTCTCTTATGTATCACCGATTTGATGAAAATAAATATCCATCTACAAATATTCAAATGGATATATTTAAGGAACATATTTCAATAATTAGGCAATCAAACCTTAAATTCTATGATCCCAAAAATTTAGAAAATAACTTTTCAACAATTAAAAAAGAGAAAAAAATTCTTTTAACCATTGATGATGCTTTCACTTCTTTTTACAAGGTTGCTTGGCCTTATTTAAAGCAAGAAAAAATCCCATTCATATTATTTGTATCAACCCAATCGATTGGAAAATATGGTTATATGACTTGGGAACAAATAAAAGAATTAGAACAAGAGCCTTTTGCCTATATTGGAAATCATGCCCATTCTCATGATTACTTAGTAGATTTTAACAAAGAAGATTTTATGAAAGATATTAATTCTTCTACTTCCATATTTAATAAAAATTTAGGATATAATCCTATTTTCTTTTCTTATCCCTTCGGTGAATATAGTCTAGAAATTAAAGAATATATTTCTAAAAATTTTAAATATGCTTTTGGACAGCATTCAGGGGTGATTGATCACAATAAAGACCCCTTTGAACTTCCACGATTTCCTATTAATGAAAAATATGGTGATTTAGATCGATTTAAATTTTTAGTAAACCTTTATCCACTTCAATATAAAAATTTATATCCTGAAGATAAATACGTAACAGATAATAATCCTCCTGAATTTTATGTAGAATTTTTCGATGAACAAAAAAATATAAATAATATTAATTGTTTTTCTGATGAAGGTAATGAATGGAAGCAGTCCAATATAGATTTTAATGAAAATAAATTACGAATAAATTTTAGGGAAAAATTTTTGTTTAGAAGGGGAAGAATTAATTGTTCTCTTAATGATGATGGATTATGGCGATGGTTTGGAGTTCAATTTTCAGTTGAACAAAATTAAATTAAACTATTAAGTTCAATACTTGATGGCATTAACTTTGCATCATCAAAATCTGTTAATTTATTTTGTCTAATAATTTGTTGTAAAATTTTTACATACTCTTTTCCAGTCTCTGCATATTCATCAAGATGTTCTGAAAGAATAATACTATCTAGCTCCTCACCATTATCTCTTAGTTCTGCTCTAGCACTTCTAAAATCTCTATAAGATGAATGGGTATTTAAATTTCTTTGATAAGCTTTAACTGATGCCTGTAACACGTTAAATCTCATAACTTTGTGTGTGCTATCATTATCAGCATCAGAGGGTTTTATTCCATCACCAGACCACGTCCACTGACCAAATAATGCATTTCCTTCTTGTGCAAATCTAGATGTTCCCCACCCAGTTTCTTTTGCGGCTTGAGCGATTGCCATTGAAACTGGTACTTCGTCCATTCTTATTTTAAGTGTTGATAAATCTTTATTAACAACTCCATATTGTTTAAATTTTGAGTTCAGCCAATTTTGTTCTGCTTTAGTATTTTTACTTTTATTTAGAATAGTAAAAAGTTTATTACGGTCAGATTTAATATTATTATTTTCTTCAATGACTAATGGTAAAATAATTTGGATAAATAACTCTTTTCTTTTTTTAGCATTTTCTATTTTAGTAATCTCTGCCGGTAATAATGTTAAAGAAATCGGTTTTACTAATTTATTTTTTCTTACATCTTCTAAATTATAATTTGTTGATTTAAATAACTCTTCAATTGTAGATGCACTTAATCTCACACTATCTTTATCTCTTGGCTGTTGATCAAATGTGAAAATGTCTTCAAATAAAGATTTTTTATCTAAGCCATCATCTAGTTTTGGATCTTGGTTTTCTAGTAGTTTATTCAAATTATTTTTGGAAGTATTCTCATAGTTTTTAGAAAATAATATTTTTTTATTTGTAAGATCAATAGCAAGTGGCAAAACAAAGAAAAATGAGATTATAATTAAACTAGATAAAAAAGTTTTTGATAGGGTATTTAAGGTAATAGATTTTTTTTTGTTAATATTCTTTCTTATTATAAGTCCTTTTTTTTTTAAAAATCTTTTTATTTCTAACAGTGAAAATTCTTTATTTCTCATAATTATATAGCTACTACCTCTTTTACCTCAGGGAGATAATGGCACAAAAGATTTTGCACTCCTTGCTTAAGTGTCATTGTTGAGCTTGGACATCCAGAGCAACTACCTTGTAATTCTACTTTGACAACACCATCCTTAAATTCTTTAAATTTAATATCTCCACCATCTTTAGCAACAGCTGGTCTAATTTTAGACTCTAAAATACTTATAATTTGTTTTTCTATTTCACTATGTTTTTCTTTTTCCTCTCCGAATAATTCATTCGCAATGACAAACTCTTTGCCCGTAGAGTAGAAATCATTAATCAAAGAAATTGCTATATGTTTAATATCATCCCAACTTATTTCTTCTTTCTTATTAATTGACAAAAAATCTGCACCTAAAAAAATAGCTGTCACGCCGTTAACAGATAGCAAGTTTCGAACTAACTCGTTATCAGTCTCTTCTTTTTTAGTAACTTCAAAAGATCCATTATTGGATACCCTTTTACCAGGAAGAAACTTTAAAGAATTTGGATTTGGTGTAGCTTCGGTTTGGATAAACATTATTATATATATAGTGATAAATTATGAAATTTAAACTAATTAATATATTTGTTTAAAAACCAACTAATTCTTTTATTTCCTTAATTTTTTTAGATGCAACTATATCTGCTTTTTTAGACCCCTCTAACAGAATTGTATCTAAATATTTTTCATCATTTAGTAATTCTTTTATTTTTTTTGAAATAGGTTCAATTTTTTCAACTAAAACATCTGATAGTTCTATCTTAAATTCAGAAAAATTTTTTCCTGAAAATTCATCTATTGAATTTTGTAAACTTTGATTTTTCAAGCTAGAGTAAATACCTAATAAATTTTCTGCTTCAGGTCGCTCAACCAACTCATCAATATTTTTTGGTAATGGCAATGGGTCAGTTTTTGCTTTTTTAATCTTATTAACTATTTCATCTTTACTGTCAGTAAGATTAATTCTACTAAGATCTGAAGGATCTGATTTGCTCATTTTTTTTAATCCATCTTTTAAACTCATTATTCTAGAAAATTGTTTTTGTATCAATGGCTCTGGCACTTTTAAAAACTCAGGTGCATTAAAATCATTATTAAATTTTTGCGCAATATCTCTGCAAAGTTCTAGGTGCTGTTTTTGGTCGTCTCCTACTGGCACATGTGTTGCATCATAAAGCAAAATATCAGCAGCCATCAAAACAGGATATGAATAAAGACCAATACTAGCTTTTTCTTTATCTTTTCCAGCTTTTTCTTTAAATTGAGTCATTCTATTAAGCCAGCCAATCCTTGAAACACAACTTAAAATCCAAGCAGCTTCTGAATGTGCTGACACCATTGATTGGTTGAAGATAATGTTGTTATCTGGATTGATACCGCTTGCAATAAATGTAGCAGCTGTCTCTCTTATATTATTTTTTAATTCCTTAGGATCTTGCTTAACTGTGATTGCATGAAGATCTACAACACAAAAAATGCAATGATTTCCCTTGTCATTTTGAAGCTCTACAAAATTTTTTATAGCGCCAAGATAGTTTCCCAAATGAAGATTGCCTGTAGGCTGAACACCTGAAAAAATTTTTTTACTCATGTTAATAGTTTAGATTAATATCACTTTTTTTAAAAGCTTTGATTAAGAGTGCTATAAAAATATAGAATGTAAATCCAACAATTACTGTTGAGATTAAATATATTGCTTTAAAATTTTCGGAATACATTAATTGTTCATTAAAAAAATTAATCAAAAAATTAAAAAAAATACCCATTAGAATAGAGGCTACTATAATTTTGATAAATCTATCAATGAAAACTAAATTAAATTTAAACAAATTATCTTTTTTTAAAAAAACAAATAAACAAATTGCATTAAACCAAGATGATATTGTAGTTGCTATAGGTAAAATAATAAATCCTATTTCCTTAAAAAAAATAACACTTATAAATATATTTAATAAAACTGAGATTAGAGAAATATAAAAAGGTAATCTTGTATTGTGTCTTGCGAAAAAAAAAGCAGAAAAAACTTTTATCAATGAAAATGCGGGTAAGCCAATAGCAAAATAAAATAGAGCCTTTGCTGAATTTTTAACACTTAATTCATCAAAAGATCCATAACCAAATAATGACGATATAATTTCTTCTGAAGCAATTAACAATGCAATTGCAGCAGGGATACTTAAAAACAAACTTAATTCTAAAGCTTTATTTTGAATTAAATTCATTTTATCTTTATTTTGATTTTGAACATACTTAGATAATTGGGGCAAAATAACTGTACCAATTGCAATTCCAGCAATTGCTAAATTTATTTGATAAACTCTATCTGCATAATAAAGATAAGAAACTGCACTGGTTTGAAATGAGGCAATAATTGTTCCAACTAAAATATTTATTTGGGTAACACCGGATGAAAAAATACTTGGTAATAATTTTTTAAAGAAATTTTTTACTTTTTTATCAATCTTGATTGAAAAATTTACTATAGGTGAAAAATATTTTTTTACATAAAAATATAAAAAAATAAGCTGCAAAACACCTGAAATTGTTACAGCATAAGATAAATAATACACCAATTGATCATCTAAAATTTTACCCAAAAATAAAACACTAATTAAAAGTATGTTTAAAATAATTGGTGCAGCTGATGCTACAGCAAATTTATTATGTGAGTTTAAAATAGCAGAAAAAAAAGATGCTAAACTAATAAATAAAAGAAAAGGAAATGTAATTCTTGTTAGAGTTACGGCTATTTCCATTTTCTTAAGATCGCCCTCAAAACCAGGTGCTATTAGAAAGACGAATACTGGCATTAAAATTTCAATAAGAAGAACTAAAAAAAACAATCCTAAAATTAATAAGTTAAAAATACTATTAGCAAAAGCTTGTGATTTTTTTTTATTATTTAATAAAGAGGAATAGCTTGGGACAAACGCAGCATTAAATGTTCCTTCGGAGAATAATCTTCTAAAAGTATTTGGAATTCTAAATGCAACAAAAAATGCATCAGCTAGCAATCCTGTTCCAAGAAAAATTGCTATTAAAATATCTCTTAAATAACCTAATAATCTACTAATTATCGTAAAAAAACTAAACGTACCTGTTGACTTGAGAAGATTCATAAATCATATTAGTCTTAAATTCGCTTCAATTGTATACCTAATTACCAAAAATGAAAAAAACTAAAATAGACCATTACACTGATAAAGAAGCTCTAGAATTTCATAGTTTAAATAAGCCAGGTAAAATTGAGATTAATTCCTCAAAACCAATGACGACTAAGAGAGACCTAGCACTTGCTTACTCTCCGGGTGTAGCAGTTCCAGTAAAAGCAATTGCTGACAATCCCGAGGCAGCCTATGATTACACATCGAAAGGTAACTTAGTGGCTGTAATAAGTAATGGATCTGCAATTTTAGGAATGGGAAATCTGGGAGCATTAGCTTCAAAGCCTGTAATGGAAGGTAAGGCAGTTTTATTTAAAAGATTTGCAGACATCGACTCGATAGATTTAGAAATAGACTGTAAAGATTCTGATGAAATAATAAATAGCATTAAAAATTTTGCATGTAGTTTTGGTGGGATTAACTTAGAAGACATAGCTGCACCTGACTGTTTTATTATTGAGGAAAAATTAAAAGAAATTTTAGATATTCCTGTATTTCATGATGATCAACATGGAACTGCAATAATAACTACGGCAGCTTTAATTAATGCTCTAGATATAAGTGGCAAGTCAATTAAAGATATTAAGGTTGTGGTTAATGGTGCTGGTGCTTCTGCAATAGCTTGTACTAATTTATTTAAAAATAGTGGTGTCTTAAATGAGAACATAACCATGTTAGATCGAAAAGGTGTTATCTATAAAGGAAGAACAGAGGGTATGGACCAGTGGAAATCGGCTCATGCAATTGAAACTAAAAATAGAACACTTGAAGATGCAATAAGCGGGGCAGACGTGTTTTTGGGACTATCTGCTAAAGGGGCTTTAAAAAAAGAACTTGTAAAAAAAATGGCAAAGAATCCAATAATTTTTGCTTGTGCCAACCCTGATCCCGAAATAACTCCTGAAGAAATTATGGAAGTAAGAGATGATGCTATTATTGCAACTGGCAGATCAGATTATCCTAATCAAGTTAATAATTTAATTGGTTTTCCTTATATTTTTAGAGGAGCTTTGGATGTTAGGGCAACAACAATTAATGAGGAAATGAAGGTTGCAGCTGCAAACGCAATTGCTAAATTAGCAAGAGAAGATGTTCCAGATGAAGTGGTTGCTGCAATGGGTGGCGATCGTCCTAGATATGGAAAAGACTATATTATTCCATCTACCTTTGATCCAAGGTTAATTAGTGTTATCCCCGCAGCTGTTGCCAAAGCTGCTATGGACAGTGGAGTTGCAAAAAAACCGATAAAAGATTTTGAGCTTTATAAAGATCAACTTAAACAAAGACTTGATCCCTCAGTAACTATTATGCAAGGTATTAATTCTCATATTAAAAAAAATCCAAAGAGAATTGTTTTTGCAGATGGAGAAGATGAAAATACATTGAAGGCTGCTATAGCTTTTAAAAACTCTAAGCTAGGGATACCAATCTTAATTGGTAAAAAAACAAAA
>Ga0209505_1002957_pt1 | contig 10128 bp, 8 predicted proteins | sample COGITO_mtgs_1103_2_FD_184794 | JGI IMG/M metagenome (GOLD analysis project Ga0209505, IMG submission 184794) | Pelagic marine microbial communities from North Sea - COGITO_mtgs_110331 (SPAdes) (version 2) | ecosystem: Environmental > Aquatic > Marine > Epipelagic ... | reverse complement strand
GCTGCTCTCTTTCAATAAAAGGACATTGTTTTATATTCGTCGTCATTCGAGAGCGTCCTTTCTTTGAAAGACTTTTAATATGGGGAGAAAATGCCATACATACAGTTGAGGAGTTGAACACATGAATGTTTTTGGGCGGTTTGAGAAAGGAGATTTCTCTCATCAAAATTTTGGTTTGTGGCTGTGATTTTATTTCGTTCGTGTTTTGTTGTTTTGTTTTGTTTTCATCCCCGCAACGTCGTGAGAAACAGAAACAGAAGAAGAAGACAACTAAGAAGAAGAAGAAGAGGGACAGAAGAAGAACCCCTCTGTTAACACGGAGAGAGAGAGAGAGAGAGAGAGAGAGAGAGAGAGAGAACCATCATGTTTTTGTCGTTCGCGGCGAGAGAAGGAAGGAAACGAGCAGCAGCGAGTGGTGGTGCTTTTTTTTCCTCTTCCTCCTCGGGAAATACTACGAAAAGCGGATTGATGACGATGATGATGATGTTGAAGGAGACGACGACGATGGGTGTTGATGGGTCGAGTGCGATAAAAAAATGCGCGACGACAACCATCCCGCGGCGTTTGATTTCTTCTTCTTCGTCGTCTTCTTCCTCGGCGAGCGTTAAAGTTGTTCAGAAAGAACTCCTCCTCGCGAAAAGAGGGATGATGAGGAAAGAAGCGAGAAGAAGGACGTTCGCCTCGGATGTCGCCGCCGGACAACAAACGCAACAACACAGCGCGAAAGGAGAATTCCGGTTACTTCCAAAAATATGCTCCATCGCTGATATGAAGCTCAACGAGATGCAGTTTTTCCAAAAGACGATACCGTTTTTACGGTGCACGTCCTCGTCCAGTAGAAACGGCATGACGCTTACCGAGCTGTGCGGCCACTCGGCGTTTGTTTTGCTCGGATGGTCCTACGTCGTCGACGATCCGTTCTTGTTGCGATGTTTAGCCACGGCGAGTTTTACCGCGCAAATATGTTTCCAGTTTTTTAGAGAGAAGCCGTTGTGGTTGCCGATTCGATGGAACGTGTTGTTCGTAGGGGTGAATATGATTTGGATAGCGAAGATGTTGAACGAGTACAGCGAAAAATCGTTGAAAGATTTGACGAGCGAGGAGAGGGAGGTGTACGATGCGTTCTTTAAAGTCAAAGAGAAAGAAGTGCTGACGATGTCGACGTCGGAAGTTGAAGAGACGAACAGTCGCGGCGAGAAAGTAGTATCGGCGGCGCCGAAGAAAACGACAAAGACGTATCGAACGCACCAGATTCACCCGAGCGATTTCAAAGAGTTGGTGAAACTCGGCGAGTGGAAAGAGTTGAAAGGAGGCGAGGTTATTGCGGTCAAAGGGAAGGTGAATACAAACATTTACGCGATTGTAGACGGTGCAGTTGCGTTGACATTAGACGATTCGGTGGTACCGGTTGCGGCGAGCGCGCGAGAGAAGACGGCTGCCACGACGAAGAAGAGCGCCTCCTTGCCGGCTAATAATAATATTAGTAAAAATATCTTGCGAAGAGGCAAGTTTGTCGGCGAAATGGCGTTGAGTCACGGTGCCGCTTTCGGTACCGTCGTCGTTGAAAAAGAAGGCGCGAAAGTCATGGTTTGGGACACACACAAATTAAGAGAATTTGTGATGGAAAATCCTCGCGCGATGAACTCCGTGCAAGCGTCGTTTGGTCGATCTTTAGTCGAGAAGATGAAAATCGTCGGCATGGAGTGAATGAAAAGCAGGAGAAGAAATGTACTATTATATAACAACACACAAATCACGCTTTTTTTTAGCAAGAGCAGTAGTAGCGATACGGACAAAGTTATCATCTCGTAGTTTTAATGAGAAAAACAACAAGAGTAATACTACCTAAGGTAGTATGTAACACTATTCATTATTGATTTGATTTTATATACGAGCACGTGTATACCAATGGTAGTATCAACGCGCTTTCACTATAGGGACTACTAAGCGCTAAGCGTCATCTCTAAAAGTTTTACAAACTGCTAATCTGCTATTACATAATCGTACACTGCTCGACCGAAAACCCGGGTTTGGGTTGATATCCTCCAAACCCTCTCTCTGGGCACTGGATCAACTCACCGACCCGTAACTCTCTCCACACCTCCCTCGCCCTTTTCGAGTGCATGTCAAAATCCTCGGAATTGTCTCTCCCGGCGCCTTTCATCATCACCTCTCTCCCGGCTGGATGAAAGCGCACAAACGCAGACGCTTCGTACACGTTCCCGTGCGCGACTAACCAAACTTTTTCGTCCTCTTCACCTTCTCTTTCTCTCGCGCGTTTTCGCAATCGGTCGATGTCGCAACACGTAAACCGACTCGATCGATGATGGTGATGATTTATTGTACCCGTCGTCTTTGCTTCTCGTCTTTTTGTCCCACCACCTTTAAGAGTATCTCTCATCATCGACGACGAAACCAACACCAACATGCTCGCGCAAAACTCGCACTCTTTCAGCGAGCAGTAATACGCACAACTCACGCATCCGTAACACCTCTCGCTTCTCCGTTTCGTTTCTTTAATATTCTTTATTTCTTCTACTTCTTCTTCTTCTTCTTCTTCTTCGGGTGGTGATTGACCGTTTCGCGCATCCGGCGCGAGCGCTCTTCGCTCTCCGTTCCTCTCTGTTGTTCTTTTCAAGGGGGCACACGCCGCCTCGATATCGTCTGCCATCATTTCTTTCCCAACGCTACGTATGGTTTCCTCCGATGACGAGGACGACCTGCTGCTCGTCTCTACATCCGTCGTTTGAAGAGTAGTATTATTCCTGATGTTTTGGTGGAACGCGTCGATCGCGTTCATCACCGTTTGCTTCTGCATCGTTCGACTCGTCGAAGTCCCATCCGTTTCCCCCGTTTTGGAATCCCCCGCGATGGATTTCGAATTCGTCGTCGTTTCCGTCGTCGTCGAGATCGGAGGCTTCGAGTGCGAGAGATTCTCGATGGTCTCCTGGACGTCGTGTTTAGGGACGTGCTGTCGAGCGCGATGACGCGAGGACGAGCCCATCCTCCCACTGTCTTTGTGTCTCACTCTCGACTTTTTGTGAAGTAAAACAACGAGGTAACAACAATGGAAGAAAGTAAATATTATTGCGCGCAAAACGAGAATGTTTTTCAAAAGTGAGATGATATTTACAACGCACCGACGTCTCTGAAACGCGAAAGTGCGGCACCCACGCCGCCGCTTTTGTTTGAGAATTTCTTTTTCTTTTTCTTTTTGTTGTTGTTTATGTTGTTGTTGTTACTCCTCGGCGGCGCGACGGATGGCGCAGGCGTCGTTCTCGTCTCTTTCTCTTCTTCTTTCTCTTCGACTTCAGATGCGGGAACGATCGCATCGGAGGCTAACGGTACGGCTTCGCCTTTGCACCAACTTGGCAATGGTGCTTGCGCGTTCGGGTTGACGCGCCAATCGCGCGATAAGTGCGATAAAGGGCGCATCGGGCCGATCGCTTTGTTCAACGCGTTTAATCTTTCGATGGTATCTTCGGCTTCTTGGCGCACTTCCGTCTCCGCGCGAGGGTCACTTTCGATCGTTTCGACGAGGTATCGCGCTTGATGGTCTTTGAGAATTTTTCCAAACGCGTTCTCTGGACGGACAAAATAGCGGTACCCGCCATGTGCGGCGTTTTCTTCGTCGTGGAGTAAAATCATACCTCTCGCTTCCAACTCTTCCGCGGATAAGCCTTCGAGACAATCACGTTTCAAGTGCAACTCTTTTCCAGCGCACTTGTCGTTCGCGCACCATTCTAGTTGTTGTTGTTGTTGTTGTTGTTGTTGTAGATCGTCCTCTCTTCCAGCTTGTTCTTGCGTTCGTGTTGGCGCGTGTCCGCGCGGAACACCTAGCGCAGACGGCGGTATTAACCCCGCGCCGTTTCTCAACTCTTTCGGCACGTCTCTGAACACAGCCGTCGCGTCCAACTGGTTCCAAATCGAACGTCCACCAATGCACACAATTTCAGCAAAATCGTCAAAAGAAAGCTCTAAAAGACCGTTTGATTGGTAAGGAGGTGGCGCCGGTAAATTTTTCTCAAACCACAATTGCCCGGCTGAAATCGCCCGATCCTCTGGATTCGGACGAAGTCTGATCGTTTTATTCTTCACGTCTACGTATTGGACAGAACCTCTTAGCCATTTGGACACTTCGGGAGTGCCATCGGTTTCGTTAATCGTCAACGTTTTGTACGCTAAAATATCCGAGCGCAGAACATTCGATATATCCTTCACTCGTTTCGCTCTTTGCATCGTCTTCCTATCCTCGCCTAAAAGCTTCGCTTTCTTCTCCTCCAACTCTTCCTTTGCGAGCATATCGTCCACGTTCTCGTCGCACCTAAAAATATGCATCCACGCGGCGAGCGGGTCGTCCTCCGCTAACTTCCCGTTCTCCTCTATGCTAAACTGTTCTTCAATCTTCTCGTTATGTATGACGTAATCGTGAGGTTTCATCTTCTTTACCTTTCGCCACTCCTTTTCGTTCTTCGGCCAATCGACTAACGCGTTGTTCCTCCCAAACCTCTTCTGCGCTCTCAACTTTTCAAACGCTTTGATTGCATACCGTTCCGTCTCTTCTTCTTCTTCTTCTTGTTTTTCTTTCTCTTTGCATTTTCTCTTCTCGTCCGGAAAACCGCCTTCGGTTATCGACTTCACTTTCGCCTCTCGTTCTCTCGCGCCGCTACTGCTACTGCTACTGCTACTGCTACTGCTACCACTGCTCCTACCGCCGCCCGCGCTTCTACCCGCGCTAATAATGTTACTCCTATCGAGTTCTATTCTTCGTTTCTTCTTCGGCACCGTGCCACCACCACCACCACCATCGCCTTTTCCTTCTACACGTACTCTTTTCTCTTCTCTTTTCATCCTTCTTTTATTCGCTTTCCGTTCCGCGCTTCGACTCCTAAATTTTTCCTCCTTCTTCGTTTTTGTATCTAATTCCTCTTCCTCTTCCTCTTCGCTGCTGCTGCTGCTTTCTTCGCCGTACCTCGCTATGATTCGCTCGTCGTCTCTCAAAATGTTCATCGGACTGGATTCGAGCAACTCGTAGCCTCCGTCCAAGGACAATCGAAGTCCTCCGCTCTTCTTCGTCGTCATGTCTTTCCGCCGTCGATTGGAAAATATCGATGCCAACTTTGTCTCGATGAAGTCTTTGACTGTTTTACACGACGACGGCACGTCGAGGACGAGCTTTTTATTCTTCTTCGAGCGGTCGGAAGAAGACGAGCAGAGCTCCACGCGCACGCGAGGAGGCGTGCTCATCTCTCGTTCTTCTTCTTCTTCTTCTTCTCCGCGCACGATGTGCAACTCTTTTGTGTGACTTTTTTATGAAGAAGCGAGAGAGATACACTCTATAATAAAACTGTTTAAACGCTAAAACAACATCTCGAGTACAGGGCGCATCCACGTTCGAACGACGTCTAAACTTCCGTACCACGGATAAATATCGTCCTTCTCGTGTTTCACGCCTTCGATGGCGACTTCGATCGCTTCCGGGCCTAATCCGAGGCCGGACGAGACGCACGTGACGCTATCGCCGTCGGCGCTCGCGTCCTGACAATCGGTTTTATACGAAATGCCGTGCTTGATTTCCTCGAATAAAGTTTTCCAGTCCGTCGTTTTCGTCGTCGTCGTGTTCGAGATGGATGATATGAAGTCGGTAAATTTGAACGGTCTGCCTTTGAAGCCGGTGCCTTGTACTGTTACGTACTTCATCCCCGAGTGGAAACAGTTCGGGTATAATCGTCGCGTTTCTTGTAAACTCGTCTCCTCGTCGTCATCTCCTCCGTTTATTGACGATTTCTCTCTCGTTCGCACCTCTTTCACCCGCCCAAACGGATACGCCTCTGCGCTGTTGTGCGGCGTACCTAGCGTGACGAGCGCCGCCACGGTTTTAGCTTTGTATCCTTCGTACAATTTCCCGTCGTACTTTATCGATTTCCCGCCGAGAAAGAGCCGAGCAATCCAACCGCCCGCGCTGTGCCCAATCAAAATAATTCTCGTCTCCTCTTCGTCGTCGTCGTCGTCGCTCTCTTTTGCAGGTCGAAACGCGACGGCGTCTTCGATCGCGTCCAAGATTTTCCGTAAGCTTTCTCCTCTAAAAGTCACCGGAATCCACCAATCTCTCTCAATTTTCGCCACGGAAACGTCCAACACGTCGAGATTACTCTCCTCCTCCAAAGAATTTCGAAACTCCTTCAAAACCGTCTCCACGTGCTCTCGCATCTCCCGGTAACTCTCGTGTCCTCGCAAAAATCCCGGGATAATCACGCATTTTATTTTCTTCTTCTTCTTCTTCTCCCTCTTAACTGTTTTTCCACTGTCATCATCATTTACACTCAAACTTCTTTCTCCTCCTCCTCCTCTTACTATTCTTCTCCTGATACTACTACTACTCTCAGCTCTTCCGCTCTTTCTCTTCTCCTTGTCGTTTCCGGCGACGCAGTAGTGGCAGCCTTGGCGGCGCAGAAATTTTGCCCCGAAGAAAGCGCCTCCCATTAGTATTCTTTTTCCCTCATATCACATCAGATTGGTTTTTTTTTTGTCCTGCTTTTTTGCAAAAGTGTGCTTTCTGTGGTCTGTCTGATTCTTTGAAAAAGAGGAGAGAATTTTTTTTTTTTTTGGACTCTTCTGTTTTAATTTTTGTCTCGCGTGTTGCAACATGCGTTTTTTGATTTTTGAATTGTCTTGACTCTTTATAAAAAACTCGCCCGAAGAGAATCATCGAAATGGTCTGGCCGTTCGATTGGTTCTACGACATTCTCTCCACCTTGGGGTTGTGGAAGAAAGACGCGAAGATCTTGTTTTTGGTACGTTTGTGCGCGGCGCTTCTCTCTCGTCGACTTCTTTTCGGCGCTTCTTTTTCTTTTCTTCTCTTTTTTCTTCATCGTTTATAAAAAGTCGTAGATCTCTTTCTCTCGTTCTCTCGATCGTCGCGGAGAGATGAGATGAGATGAATCAGAGCTTTCTTTGTCTGTGTACTGACAAACCGTAAACTCAAAACAACAGGGCCTAGACAATGCCGGGAAAACGACACTCATGCACATGCTGAAAGACGAACGATTAGCGCAGCACCAACCGACGCAATACCCAACGTCCGAGGAGTTATCGATTGGACAAATCAGATTTAAGGCGTTCGATCTCGGCGGGCACGAAGTCGCGAGGAGAGTGTGGAAGGATTATTACGCGAAAGTGGACGCGATCGTATTTTTAGTCGATGCGGTGGATAAGGAGAGATTTATCGAGTCGAAGAAAGAGCTCGATCACTTGTTAGGCGACGACTCGTTGGCGAGAGTACCGTTTTTGATATTAGGAAATAAAATCGACGTGCCGCACGCGGCGAGCGAAGAGGAGTTGAGACATTGCTTGGGTTTGTCGAATTACACGACTGGGAAAGGGAAAGTGAACTTAGAGGCGTCGAATATGCGACCGATTGAGGTGTTTATGTGTTCGGTGGTGAGAAGGATGGGTTACGGGGAAGGCTTTAGATGGGTATCGCAATACATTTAATTCGAGATTTTGAACGACAAGACACGGGAAAAAAGAAGAGAAAGCGAGGAGACGGAGAAAAGAGTTCATCGCCACCGCCGCTTTCTTTGCTGCTCGACCAAAAGAACACAGAAGAAAAGAAAGAAAGAAAACAAACCGATACACATAAATAAAATAAACAGATTTAAATCGAAAAAGTACAACCAAACAACTCGCATAAATCCCGCGTTTATATTATAAACGATACATGGAGGGGTTCAATCCTCGACGCGTGTGTACGAAATGAATTTCTTCTCATATAATTAGTATTTTATGACACATTTTTATTAAACTCTCATCAGTTTATTAAAGTCAGTACGTGACGATAAAAACAAGTATTTATACGCGCGGGCATGCGCGCAACTTATTCTCTTATTCTCTCTTTCACTCCCTTGCCCACATTCGCATTCGGCTTACTTCGTGTACTTGCCTTCAGCCTTGTCGAAGCCGATGGTCGGGAACTCCTCGGCCAAAGTTTCCACTTCCTTCTTCAACGCGGCAATCGCCGGGAACTCCTTGGACTCCAAAACCTTCTTGAAGTCCCCAAACTTCTTCCCTTCAACTTCTTTACTAATTTCAACCGAAATATCGATGCCTTTCTTGATGTAATCCGCAACCTTAACAAAGTCTTCCTCGGTGAAACCTCTCGTCGTCAACGCCGGCGTACCTAAACGCAAACCACCCGGAACCAACGCGGATTTGTCCCCCGGGACGGTGTTCTTGTTGCACGCGATGTGCGCCAACTCCAACACTCTCTCCACGCGACTACCGTCCACGCCAAACGGTCTCAAATCGCACAACACCAAGTGGTTGTCCGTGCCTTCCGAAACGATCTTCACGCCGTGTTCTTTCAATCTGTCAACCATCGCAACCATGTTCTTCATGACTTGCTGTTGGTACTTGACGAATTCTTGCGTTTGCGCTTGCTTCAAAGCGACGGCCAAACCAGAGATGGTGTGGTTGTGCGGCCCACCTTGCAATCCCGGGAAAACGGAAAAGTTAATCTTCTCCTCGTAATCGTACATGATGTCTTTCCCCGTCTTCTTGTTCACGCCCTTCTTCCCTTTGCGGTAAAAGATCATCGCCCCTCTCGGACCTCTCAAAGATTTGTGCGTCGTCGTCGTGACCACGTCGGCGTATTCAAACGGCGACGGGATCAATTTCGCGGCGACCAAACCGGAAATGTGCGCCATATCCGCCAACATCAACGCCTTGGTATCGTCGCACGTCTTGCGCATTCTCGCGTAATCGATCTTTCTCGAGTACGCGGACGCACCGGCGATGATAATCTTCGGTCTAAACGCTTGCGCCAACTCGTCCAACTTCTCGTAATCGATCAAACCCGTAGATTCGTCCAATCTGTATGGCATGGAGTTGAAGTAAATGGACGTGGCGGAAATCTTCTTGGCGTCGGTTTGGAAACCGTGCGACAAGTGACCGCCGTGCGGCAAGTCCAAACCCATGATTCTGTCCCCTGGGTTCAACAACGCCGTGTACACTTGGAAGTTCGCCGGAGAACCAGACAAGGACTGCACGTTCACTCCCCACTCGTCTGGGTTCAAATGAAACGCCTCCAACGCTCTCTTTTGGCACAAACTCTCCGCCATATCGATCCATTCGTTCCCTCCGTAATATCTCGCCCCCGGGTACCCTTCCGAATACTTATTCGTCATGACCGATCCGAGCGCTTCTAAAATCGAAGCCGAGGTAAAGTTCTCCGACGGAATTAACTCCAAGCCTTTCCATTGTCTCTCTTTTTCTCTCTCGATGATGTCAAAAATTTCCGGGTCCACGGTTTTCAAATCGTCGTTACAGGCTTTCGGCCACGTGATGCCTGGTTTCAGTTTCGCGTACGCGTCCGCGTTCGTGGAATACTGAATACTCGTCGTCGCAGTAATCGACGCTCGCTGTTCGTTGAACAAAGAAAGAATCGCGCGAAAGAATCCTCAAATGTCAGTTTGTGCGTAAAACGAATACTGCGAGTTCTTAAAGAAAAGAGAGAAGCAATGGGAGGATATGATGATGAATGGAAAAGACGTCATCACGGACAAAGTGCCAAGAAATCTAATCACAAAAAGAAAAAAGAAAACGTCGCACCAAACTCTCTCGTCTTCGCGCGACACCGGTCAACGCTTTGCGCGCTTCTCTTCGTAACGCGTTTGCAATCATTGTGTTGTGTTTTCTTCTGTTGTTGTTGTTGCGTTTTACGAGCAGAATATGTGCCGCTTCCTTTCTGATTATGTGCAGAATAAACCTCTCTCGCGTTCGATGGAGACGAGACGCTTTTCCCCTCGAAAAAAAGGAGGAGAGATTTATCTTTCAAAAGATGAACTTTTTCGCGCGAAGAGCGAGAGCACGGCGAGACACGTGTGTTTTTCCTAAGTTTTTGACTGAGAGAGAGATTTTAATCTCTCGTCTCGTTGGGCAGGTGTTGTTTAGGGTAAATTTTTCGAGTTCACACGCAAGGTCAAGTCAAGCAGTTATCCATCCATCCATCCATCCCTCGGGAAACGTGACGCATCATCAGACACCGCACAACACTTTGACGCGTTTTTTGCGCGCGCACGTATATATATATAGTATATAAATGATGGCATCCGTTGTGATGATGATGCG
>Ga0209505_1002912_pt1 | contig 10220 bp, 10 predicted proteins | sample COGITO_mtgs_1103_2_FD_184794 | JGI IMG/M metagenome (GOLD analysis project Ga0209505, IMG submission 184794) | Pelagic marine microbial communities from North Sea - COGITO_mtgs_110331 (SPAdes) (version 2) | ecosystem: Environmental > Aquatic > Marine > Epipelagic ... | reverse complement strand
GCCGCGCGCAATGATGACAACACTGATGAAGCGCCGGCTGCCGCTGAGCCCGCTGCTGCCGCTCCGACGCAAGCCAAAGCGCCGCCTGCCGAGACTGACTATGACGGCGAGACGATCGAACAGACAGTGCGAGAAGCCCTGCGTGATGCCATGGCTGAGGAAATGCGCACGGATGACAAGGTTTTCCTGATGGGGGAGGAAGTCGCCCAATATCAGGGGGCCTACAAAGTCAGTCAGGGTTTGCTGGAGGAATTTGGCGAGAAGCGTGTGATTGATACACCAATCACCGAACAGGGCTTTGCCGGTCTCGGCGTTGGCGCTGCTTTCGCCGGTCTTCGGCCCGTCGTTGAATTCATGACCTTCAACTTTGCCATGCAAGCGATCGATCAGATCATCAACTCTGCGGCCAAGACCCACTATATGTCGGGTGGCCAGATGGACTCACCGATCGTGTTCCGCGGTCCCAATGGTGCGGCCTCCCGTGTGGGTGCCCAGCATTCCCAGTGTTACGCGAGTTGGTACGGCCATTGTCCGGGCCTGAAGGTCGTTTCGCCCTATTCTGGCGCAGACGCCAAGGGATTGCTGAAATCTGCGATCCGGGACCCCAATCCGATCATTTTCCTCGAAAACGAGATGCTTTATGGCCAGAGCTTTGAAGTTCCAGATACAGAAGATTTCACTCTGCCGATCGGCAAAGCAAAGATTGAGCTTAAGGGCGCAGACGTCACCATCGTTGCCTATTCTATCGCAGTCGGGATTGCGATGGATGCGGCTCAACAACTTGCTGAGCAAGGCATTGACGCCGAAGTGATCAACTTACGTACAATCCGGCCAATGGATACCGCCACAATTATCGAGTCTGTTAAAAAGACAAATCGACTGGTGAGCGTTGGCGAAGGCTGGCCCACTTGCGGTATCGGTTCTGAAGTCTCCGCCGTGGCCATGGAACAAGCTTTTGATTACCTCGATGCGCCGCCTGTGCGCGTTGCGGGTGAAGATGTCCCCATGCCATACGCCGCCAACCTCGAAAAACTTGCGTTGCCCAAAGCAAAGCACGTCATCGAGGCCGTTAAATCCGTTTGTTACTCATAGGGAGGACGCAATATGCCCATCAAGATCCTGATGCCAGCGCTTTCTCCGACAATGACGGAAGGCAAGTTGGCCAAGTGGCTTGTTAAAGAAGGTGATGACGTCGAGAGTGGTGACGTTATGGCTGAAATCGAAACCGACAAAGCGACGATGGAAGTTGAAGCTGTCGACGAAGGTAAAATCGGCAAAATTGTCGTCGCTGAAGGCACGGATGGCGTTACAGTGAATGCTGTGATCGCCCTGTTGCTTGAAGACGGCGAGGATGCCAGCGCACTTGAAGGTGCCGAGACCGCATCATCTGGGAGCGGCGAGGCGAAAGCCGAAGCAGCACCAGCAGAAGCAGCCGCACCTGCCGAAACACCAACTGCAGCGCCTGCGCCTGCTCAAGCAGCACCTGCGGGTCCTGCGCCAACAAGCAGCGACGGTGATCGTATCTTCTCAAGCCCTCTGGCGCGACGTCTCGCTAAGATGGAAGGGATTGATATCTCTCAGGTTTCTGGCTCTGGACCGCATGGCCGGGTCGTTAAACGCGATATCGACAAGGCTGTCTCTGAGGGTACAGGCAAAGCTTCTGCATCCGGTGCAAGTGCAGCCCCAGCAGCAGCACCCGCCGCAGCAGCTGCGACGCCACCTGCAGGTATCGATGCGGCAATGTTAAGTTTGCTGCCTGAATATGAAGCTGTTGAGAACTCCGGCATGCGTAAAACCATCGCCAAACGCTTAACCGCATCAGCGCGGGATATTCCGCACTTTAACGTCAGCGCAGATATCGAACTCGATGCCCTTATGTCACTCCGCAAGGAACTCAATGGTCGCGAAGGTGCTGACTATAAGATTTCAGTGAATGATTTCGTCATCAAGGCCGTCGCACTTACGCTAAAGCGTCAGCCTGATTGCAACGTCTCTTATACAGATGACGCGATCTTGCGCTTTAATCGCGCTGATATCTCAATGGCTGTTGCCGTTGAGGGCGGATTGATCACACCGATCATCAAGGATGCCGGTGCCAAAGGTCTGGCAACGATATCTGCCGAAGCCAAAGAGCTTGCTGGCAAGGCCCGTGATGGAAAGTTGCAGCCTCAGGAATACCAGGGCGGTACGTTCTCGATCTCGAACCTCGGCATGTTTGGCGTTTCGTCATTCAATTCGATCATCAACTCACCACAGGGCGGTATTCTGTCTGTCGGTGCCGGGCAGCAACGTCCGGTCGTCAAAGATGGCGCACTGTCCATTGCGACGGTTATGACCATTACGTTGGCCGTTGATCATCGATGCATTGATGGCGCAGCAGCGGCTGCGTTTGTTAAGGAATTCAAAGGCATTCTCGAAGATCCATTACAATTGATGCTGTGAGACTTTGGGCATGCAGAAAGTCAATTTCGACGAGAAGTTTGACTAATTTGATGAACACTGGCGACCCAAAATCATCGCCGAATTCGACGACTACGACATCAAGTTGGTGAAGATAGAAGGGGATTTTGTCTGGCATAAGCACGACGATGTGGACGAGGTCTTCATCGTTCTCGACGGACAGCTTGATATGGATTTTCGCAACCGACGCGAAACCCTGACAAGCGGCGAAATGATCGTTGTCCCAAAAGGCGTTGAACACAAACCAAACGCATCCAACGAATGCCGGGTGATGCTTCTTGAACGAAAAGGCGTTGTAAACACAGGCGATGCCAACCCGAATAAACTGACGGCTCCCGGAGAGGTGAGAGTATAAAATGGCTGATACAAAATTCGATGTGATCATCATTGGTGGCGGCCCAGGTGGCTATGTTACCGCAATTCGCGCTGCACAGCTTGGGTTTAAGACCTGTGTCGTTGAGAAAGAGCACATGGGCGGTATCTGCCTTAACTGGGGCTGTATACCGACTAAGGCACTCCTGCGGTCTGCTGAAATCTATCACAATATGCTGCACGCCAAGAATTACGGCCTGTCTGCCGAGAATGTCAGCTTCAACATGGCCGACGTTGTCAGTCGCTCACGCGGTGTTTCAAAACGCCTGACCGGTGGTGTTGAACATTTAATGAAAAAGAACAAAGTCACGGTTATTGATGGCAAGGCCAAGTTGAACGGCCCTGGCAAGGTCGATGTGACGGGCAAAGACGGGAAAGCCGCTGGCACGTACACAGCCGAGCACATCATTGTCGCTACTGGCGCACGCCCACGCGCGCTGCCAGGCATCGAGCCTGACAAGAAGCTGATCTGGACATACTTCGAAGCCATGGTGCCTGAGAAGACACCGAAAAGCTTGCTGGTGATCGGTTCTGGCGCGATTGGTATCGAGTTTGCGAGCTTCTATCAGACCATGGGCGTCGACGTCACCGTGGTCGAAGTCATGAAGCAAATCATGCCTGTAGAAGACGAAGAAATCTCAAAAATGGCGCGTAAGCAGCTTGAGAAAAACGGCCTCAAAATTATGACTGAAACCAAGGTCACAGGCGTCAAAAAGGGTGCCGATAACGTGACCTGCACGATCGAAGACAAAAAAGGTAAAACCTCAGAAATTACTGTGGACCGTGTGATCTCAGCGGTCGGCGTGCAGGGCAACATTGAAGATATCGGCCTTGAGACGACCAAAATCAAAACCGACCGCGGCTGTATTGTCGCTGACGAGTTTTCGCGGACTACAGAAAAGGGCATTTATGCCATTGGCGATGTCGCGGGCCCACCAATGCTAGCACACAAGGCCGAGCATGAAGGCGTCATTTGCATCGAAAAGATTGCTGGCGTTGAAGGCGTACACCCGATGGATAAGGGTAAAATCCCAGGTTGTACGTACTGTAACCCTCAGGTGGCTTCCGTTGGTCTCACAGAAGCCAAAGCTATCGAAGCGGGCTATGACGTCAAAGTCGGACGGTTCCTGTTTCTTGCAAACGGCAAGGCAATCGCCCTTGGTGAAGATCAGGGCATGATCAAAACCGTGTTTGATAAGAAAACCGGACAGCTTTTGGGCGCCCATATGGTCGGCGCAGAAGTCACCGAGCTTATCCAGGGGTTTGTGATTGCGATGAACCTTGAGACCACGGAAGAAGACCTGATGCATACCGTGTTCCCGCACCCAACCTTAAGCGAGATGATGCACGAAAGCGTCCTCGACGCTTACGGGCGCGTCATTCATATGTAAGTGATATTATGACCATATCCCTCAAGCCACTTGACCGGGAAGACAAAGACGGTTGGCTTGAGCTATGGTAGGGGTTTCTTGGAAATTATGGTGAGAATGCATTGGCACACCTGACATTTTCGACCTTTGATAAGCTTGTGACCAAAGAACATCCACTACGCTCGCGTATTGCATTGGACGAAAATCAACGGATCGTTGGCTTTATCCATTACTTTTTACATGATTCAACATGGCAAACGCGTGAATCATGCTTCATCGAGGACCTTTACGTCGCCAAGGATATGCGACGCCAAGGTATTGGGCGGCAACTCCTTGATGATGTTGCCCGCGTTGCAGGCATTAACCGCTGGAGCCGTATGTACATGGCAGTGCCCGGTTCTGATGAAACGGCTCTTAGTTTTTTGAACTTGTTTCTGAAGAAAAAGACTGGGTTATCTTTGATCACAAACTTTGACATGATCATCTGAAACGACCACATATTTGTTACAATATTAATGCCTGAGGAGAGCTTATGAGCAAAGTTGAAAATTTAAACCGCGTTCGACACCCTGAAAAGGCTAACAAGCCCGAGAACGAGCCGTTGCGTAAGCCCGCATGGATCAGGGTTAAGGCACCAACCTCAGAAGGCTATCACGAGACGCGCAAGCTTATGCGCGCACGCAGTCTGGTCACCGTATGCGAAGAGGCCGCTTGCCCGAATATTGGTGAATGCTGGTCAAAGAAGCACGCCACTGTGATGATTTTGGGCGATATTTGCACGCGGGCCTGCGCGTTCTGTAATGTCGCGACAGGAAAGCCTGGCGCGGTTGACCTCATGGAGCCTGAGAACTTAGCAATTTCCGTCGCTGAGCTTGGCATGAAACATCTTGTGATCACATCTGTTGACCGCGATGATCTCGAAGACGGCGGTGCTGATCAGTTCGTCAAATGCATCCAGCGCATCCGTGAAACCACACCAGAAACAACGATTGAGATCCTCACACCGGATTTCCGTGAAAAGTCTGGCGCTCTTGAGAAAGTTATCGCCGCAAAGCCAGATGTGTTTAACCACAACCTCGAGACTGTGCCGCGGCTCTATCCGTCGATCCGCCCTGGTGCGCGCTATTTTCACTCACTCAAGCTGTTAGATACGGTAAAGCGAGAGGACCCATCGATCTTTACAAAATCCGGGATCATGGTTGGCCTTGGAGAAACCCGCACAGAAGTCATGCAGGTCATGGATGATCTTCGCTCAGCCGACGTCGACTTCCTGACGATTGGACAGTACCTGGCCCCAACCAAGCGGCATGCACCGATTGATCGTTTCGTGACACCTGATGAATTTGACAATTATCAACGCATTGCCGAAGCACGTGGGTTCTTGATGGTATCAGCGACGCCGCTGACCCGATCGAGCTACCATGCGGACAGCGATTTTGTGCAACTTCGCGAAAACCGCGAAGCCAAACTCAACGCAGCCAAGCAATAGTATCGGTCAGTAATTCTCCGATGCCTACACATGCCGAAAAACGCACACTTCCATATACCCGAGAGCAACTCTTTGACCTGGTAATCGATGTCGAAAAGTATCCTGACTTCTTGCCGTGGTGCTTGGGGTGTCGCGTTAAAAAGCGCGAGGAGGGACTTGTTGTTGCGGATATGATTATCGGCTTTAAGGTTTTCCGTGAAGGCTTCACATCCCAGGTCTCACACCAACGTCCGTTTAGAATTGATGTTAGCTATGCCGATGGCCCTTTTAAATATCTGGATAACCATTGGATATTCAATGAGTTAGAGAATGGTCATACCGAGATCGACTTCTTTGTTGATTTCGAATTTCGCTCCCGAATATTACAGGCCGCGATTGGCGCTGTATTCGGCGAAGCGGTCCGTAAAATGATCAATGCCTTCGAAAGCCGCGCGCACGATCTGCACGGATAACGATAAGTTTAAATTGCCAAAATGTGCATCATCTCAAGCGCTTTAATAGCTGATGCCACACGAACCGTGTGACGATCACCATCAAACATACATCGTTCGTGAATGGTACGGGTAGGGGATGCAGCAGCAATGTGGACCAGCCCAACGGGCTTTGCGTCTGAACCACCGCCTGGTCCCGCAACGCCTGTGATCCCACACGCAAGATCAACGCCTGCGTGGGTTCTGGCACCTTCAGCCATGGCACGTGCGACTTCTTTGGACACAGCGCCAACAGTTTCGAAAAGTGCCATTGGCACACCAACCATTTGATGTTTCGACTTGTTAGTGTACGTCACAAACCCACGGTCCATGACATCAGACGAGCCGGCAATTTCAGTAAGTGCGGCCGCAACCATGCCACCGGTGCATGATTCCGCCGTCGAAACGGTCCAGCCTTTGGCGCGGCACTGGATCAAAAGCTGATCAGCAGCGTCTGTTATTGCGGTTTCCATGACTTATCCAATTCCTAATAAGCGAGGCGCGCCATGCATCAGGCCATAAAGACACGCGGCACCTGCAATGCCCGCAAAAATGTCATCAACCATGACACCCAGCCCACCCTCAATATTCTTATCCGCCCAGGATATAGGCCATGGTTTCCATATATCAAAAGCGCGGAACAGAATGAATGCAACCAAAAGACCTTGCCATGTCATCATCGCTGCCATTGGCAACATCGTCAGCCACTGTCCGGCGACCTCATCAATGACAACAGGACCCGGATCATGCTCACCAGCTTGCGCCATATATATATTTGCCACCCAAATGCCGACGACACTCACTAAAATGGTAGCAATGCCAAGGCCAATCGGACCACTTTCATTGGCCAAAGCCCATCCAATGGGGAGCGCAAACAACGATCCGAATGTGCCGGGCGCAAAAGGCGCATAGCCCGAGCCGAACCATGTTGCGAGTAGAATCCGCATGTCGGAGAGGGGCGGGCGCTTGGACATTGGTGATAGAACCTCCTGAATAGGTCAAAATGATTAACCACAAGGCACTATAAGTCGACCCTTAATAAAGAAAAACCATTAGGTTTCTGCGATTTTTCATATAATCCAATGAAAATTTTTAAGGATTAAACGCTTGCAACAAAAAGGGTGAATCGATACGGTTTTACCGTCGACAAACGCTGAGCAAATATGATCAATTCGTCGTTCTTCGTTGTCTTCTAAAAAAATTTACTTCGATTATTGGCGAAGTGGCGTAAAACGATCAATTAGCCAGGCAAACTGGCATATGGCCAAAGTGTCGATCTTGGGGGTTTGTTGAATGTATGAATGGGACGATAAGGGCACTCTATTGGAGCGTATCCAACGGTTCGTCCACCGTGCTTTTCCCGAACGCCAAATCCATATCCGTACTCGTGGACGCATTCGTTTCTTTCGAATTCCGCAATGGACTCAAGTCAGCGTAGCCGCCACAGCTCTGCTGTTTAGCGGCTGGGTGGGCTACACAACATTTAGCTTTATTCAGCATGGCGAGATTATCGGAGCAAAGAACACGCAAATTGCGGATGCACGGCACGCTTATAATGATCTCCTTTCCGACGTTACGTCTTACCAAAGCCGCTTTACCGAGCTAACGCGTGATCTGGAAGACAACCATAATTTGATGCTGAGCCTTGTTGAGCGTAATGCGACGCTCCAACTCAGTCTAACAACAGTTGAGAAGCGACTGCGCAACACAGAAGACGAGCGTGAAGACGTTGCAAGCGCACGCGAAACATTGCGCGGTAAGCTAACCCGTATCGAAAATGATATGCGGCAGCTCTCGACGAAGAACTTCTCCCTTCGTGATAACTTGATGAGCGTCGAGACAGACCTGCAAACGGTCGTCCGTGATCGTGACCATGCGCACGAACGAAATACAATTTTACAAACACAGATAACGGCCCTCGAAGATCGCCTGACCAGCTTACAGACCGCACAGGACATTGCCGTCGAAAAGATGACCGAGCGGACGATGGCCTATATCGGATCCTTGGAAAAAATCGTCGAGATCGCGGGTATCGAAGTCGATACATTGATTGCATCATCAGAAGGCATCGTCACCAAAGAATCTCAAGGTGGACCATTCATCCCGGTAAAGCCTGAAGAACCCGGCGGCGTATTGATGAAGAAGCTGGTGCGACTGGATGACCATGTCAATCAATGGGAGACACTCCAGACAATTATGGCGCGGCTCCCGTTGGTAGCACCTTTAAACACGTATTCGATTACCAGTTCATTTGGTAAAAGACGTGACCCAATGAACAAGCGCTGGTCAGCACATTATGGCGTCGACTTTGGCGCCCCTATGCGTTCACCAATCTATGCGCCTGCGCCTGGTATTGTGAAGCAAGCGGGCAACAAGGGGCGTTATGGTCGGTTTATCGAGATCGACCACGGGTCAGGCATTTTCACCCGTTATGGGCATCTGAATAAAATTTACGTGAAACGCGGCCAAAAAATAGATTTCCGTCATAAAATTGGTCAACTCGGAAGTTCTGGACGTAGTACCGGGCCACACTTACATTATGAAGTGGTCTTTAACGGCAAACCCAGAAATCCGATGTTATTTATTAAGGCAGGACGGCATGTTTTCCAAAAGCAATAAAAAAGCCCTGGCAAATGCAAAGCCTGAAGAGCCATCTGCACCGCCATCAATCATCAGTCGTGATTTGAAGATCGTTGGCGACTTGTCGAGTGAAGGCGAAATCCAAATTGATGGACGCGTTAACGGCGACATTCGGGCGAAGGTCTTGATCGTCGGCGAAACAGCCCATGTAAAAGGTGAAACCGTTGCCGAGACGGTCCGCGTCCTCGGTCACGTTGATGGTCAGATAACAGCTAAAGTCGTTAAGCTTGCTGTGACTGCGCACGTTGTTGGCGATATTTTACACGAAGATCTTTCTATCGAGACAGGCGCTTTCCTCGAGGGGCATTGCAAACGCATGGCTATCCCCGAAGAAATCTTTAAGTCTGATAAGAACAAGGGGCAGGGCAGCGTGAATGCACCACCCTCCCAGCAAAAAGCTGACCCCCATGATAAGCCCGCATCCGTCGCGACGAAATAATCCCTTAGCGAGCGAGTGCGCGCGCCAACATTTCAGGGTCAACGTTCCCTCCAGAGCACACCACGACGACCGTTTTAACGGCTAAGTCGAGTTTACCTGTGAGTGCTGACGCAAGCGCCACTGCGCCACCTGGCTCAACGACAATCTTCAAAGAAAGCATTGCGACCTTCATTGCATCCAATGCTTCTTCGTCAGTTACACTTAAGCCACCAGCCAGCAGACGATGGTTTATCGGAAACGTAATCTCGCCAGGCGTTGGCGAAAGCAGAGCGTCACAAATGGATTGTGCACCGTCTGGGACGGATTGCCGTTCGCCGCTTTCAAGGGATCGTTTGGTGTCATCGAACGTTGCAGGCTCTGCGCTATAAACCGGACAGTTAATCGTCCCGGATATACCGAGAGCTGTTCCAGATACGAGCCCGCCGCCGCCTGCAGGGGTTATCACAATATCAGGAATCACGCCAAGTTCAGCTGATTGCTCAGCGATCTCAATACCCACAGTGCCCTGGCCACTGATGATCATGGGGTCGTCGTAAGGACGAACCAGTGTTGCACCTCGTTCGGCTTGTAATTTCTCACCAATCTCTTCGCGGCTTTCTGTCTCGCGGTCATACAAAATAACATCACCACCAAGTGCGCGCGTATTCTCAATTTTAGCCTTCGGTGCGTTCTTTGGCATGATGATCGTTGATGCGATCCCCATCATCGTCGATGCCGCAGCAACACCTTGTGCGTGATTGCCCGAAGAAAATGCGACAACACCTCTAGGACGCGCCTCTTCAGGAATACGAGAGATTTTGTTATAAGCCCCTCGAAATTTAAAAGACCCGGTTCGCTGCAGGCATTCAGGTTTCACAATCAACCGAAAGCCCAACTGCTCACTCAGCACTGGATTCTCAAGCAACGGCGTCCGCCGCGCGATACCTTTTAAGCGCGCCGCAGCGTCTTGAACATCAGCGAATACAGGGAGTTCAATATTG
>Ga0209505_1002904_pt1 | contig 10233 bp, 9 predicted proteins | sample COGITO_mtgs_1103_2_FD_184794 | JGI IMG/M metagenome (GOLD analysis project Ga0209505, IMG submission 184794) | Pelagic marine microbial communities from North Sea - COGITO_mtgs_110331 (SPAdes) (version 2) | ecosystem: Environmental > Aquatic > Marine > Epipelagic ... | reverse complement strand
ACAATGTCCAAGCATAAACCGCCTAGGTCATTGAGCCATTGAAGCTATGTTATACGCATTATTAAAAGCAAGATTGATTACGGGTAGTTTTCAAATTGTTTTGATTGGAAGCCTGATTTCTTAAATTTGGTGCGTGCAACCAATCAGTTGGCAGGTGTGGGAATCATGTTTCATTCAATTGGTTTGCCACTAGATTCAAACCGTCTGACTTTTCCATGTGGCGTTATCTCGTACAACCTTGTTTGGTCCAAAACACGTTTGGTAAGGTTTCACTTGAGCAAACAAACAAACCTATATTAATTCTGGGTAATCACTCATAACCATGTCGACACCCAGAGCAAAAAGTTGTTTGACAATAAATGGATCATTTGCAGTCCATGCCCTAACTTTTATTCCTTTGGCATGAAAGGAAAGTACGTCAGTTGATTTGCGAAGTAAGCAATGGTCTAAATGCACAGCCTCTATGTCTAGTTCCGTTATTAAACTGTCAATATTCTCTGGTAAAGAAGTGTGAATACTTGCAATCGGAATGTTTTTGCAGGACCGTTTGAAGTGCCGCAGAAAATCGATGTCAAAACTTGAAACAATTATATTTGCTTTTTTGCAGTTGCGCAGCGCGGATGTGAGTACTTCAGCAGCGCGACGTTTGCGAGAGTCATAAATTTTCATTTCAAGGATAAGCATCATGTTGTTTGTCTCAGCCCAACTGATCAGTTCTCCCAAGCGCATTACTTTTTGTCCTGCAAAACCCTCCCCTTTCCAAAGGCCAACATCGAGATCTTTAAAATCTTTCCAACTCACATTTTTAGTTAAACAGTTACCAGAGACCGTTCGGCCAAAAGATTTGTCATGAAAAACAACAAGGGTTTCGTCACCGAGCATATTTATGTCGGTCTCAATCCACCTAAGGCCCAGCAACCGTGCAGCTTCAAATGCAAGAATAGTGTTTTCTGGATATTTTCCTGACATCCCTCGATGAGCTATGATTTTTTGCTTTTTCTCTTCAGAGCTGGCCAGCTTTAATTTTGAGAACATGTTTCTTTGAACAAAAAAGTTTCAGATAAGTAGCGCCATTAAGTTGCTGCTATCAGATTACATGGCCACTTAACTTCGACCACTGCAAGAGAAAAAGTTTTAGAATTTAAATTGGTACATCGCCAATCTTAGCAGCGCGGCTCGAGGCCCAGCCACCAATGCAAGATTGAAACAACAAGCTTAAAAGATGACCAATTAATTTTTTAGAAAATCGTGACACAAATGCATCATGTAGGTTTCCATTGTTATAAGTCCAACTTTGGGAACTATGCAGCCACAAGAATGCGGTTGGCGTACCATTGGGTTTTGCCAACGAAGACAATGTCATTTAAACTTTTGTAAAAATATGGGGACAAACATATGCGGCTGACACTTGCAACTTGGGATCATGACAGATGTATGCCACTTCACGAGGGGCGAGTTTCTATTCCAGGAGTGGAATTTGAGAGTCACATTTTGCCCACCGGCAAGCTCTTTCCAATTGCTGTTCAAGAAGCGCGTTTTGACATCACAGAGCTGTCGATCTCAAGCTATATTTTGCAAATATCACGCGGCGAGAGTGCTTACACCGCAATACCGGCGTTTGTTAGCCGATCGTTCCGTCACAACGGATTTTATGCGCGCTCTGGAGGTGGTGTTAAAACACTTGCAGATTTGGCAGGGAAACGTATCGGTGTGCCAGAGTACCAAATGACTGCTGCGTTATGGATGCGTGGCCTGCTATCTGATGAATACGGGGTTAGTCCGGCCAGCATCCATTGGCGCACGGGTGCGCTAGATACCGGTGTGCGGCATGAGCGATTATCACTTGAATTGCCCGAAGGTATGGTCGTCGAAGCGATTAGAGATGGGGAAACTCTGCAGGACCTCTTGCTTCGTGGCGATATAGATGCGTTGCTTGCCCCCAACCCTCCCAGGGCTTTCCTCGACGGCAATCCTGAGATTGTCCGTATCGTCAGAGATTTTGGTTCAGCTGAACGAGCATATCATAAAAAAACAGGTTTTTTCCCAATCATGCACCTCATTGCTGTGCGCAAGTCACTGGTTGATCAGAACCCTGACCTTCCGGTTGCGTTATTGGGTGCATTTACCGAGGCGCGTAACATTGCGATGCAAGACCTGCGTGAGGTCTGGCTGGGATCTGCCAATAGGCTTTCCCTGCCTTGGCTGAACGAAGCGATGGAAAAAACTATGTATACAATGGGCCTGGATTATTGGCCCTACGGCTATGCGCAAAACCAAAAAGAACTAGAGACAGCCTGCAGATACTCAATTGAGCAATATTTGGCTGCCCGACTTGTTGCGCCCAAAGAATTGTTTCCAGCCTGTGTGATCGACGTAGTTTAACCAGTCATGCGTGGCTTTGCTGTTATGCAACACTGGCTCATTGCCCCTTATTTTGATAAACCTGCAGGCATAAACATTCGAAATATCACGGTGTAACCAAGGTGCAAGGAGCGGCGGTTGCGAGCTCCGCAACAGCCTCATACCCAAGAACTAATTGTAGGGTCTTGAGTAAATTCTGCCCCCGCAACTATTGTTATTTTCATCCCTCGCTGTGACTTATTAATGCTTCTTCTCTTTTTTCCTCAAAAATAAAAAAATTTAGTCATTTGGTTCAGAAATAGAGGCAGTTGACACCTCTTTAGTGTTTTGGCATTTTTGAATTCAGAATTCAGAAAGTGTAAGTATGAAAACATTATCTCGACCGACAAATCTATCTGCGCAGGTTTATCAAGCTGTTGCGGATGAAATTGTGTCTGGGCGACTTGAAGCTGGTATGCACCTCCGTCAGGAAGAACTTGCGGCACGCCTTGGCGTCTCCAGGCAGCCAGTTCAGCAAGCAATGGTAATGCTATCCTTAGACGGACTGGTTATCAAAAGTGATAAACGCGGCCTCTATGTTGCTCCACTTGATGCTGAATTGATGCAGAAGCATTATGATATTCGCTGTGCCCTGGACGGTCTGGCAGCCCGGCAAGCTGCCCAAAAACTGAGTGTTGATACTTTTTTAGTAAGCCGAACAGAAAAGCTTGGCGAGGATATTTTGGCAAAAGGCCGAGCAGCCATTTCCCAAAGCAATATTGTTGCTCAGATTACTCTCGATGAGGCGTTCCACCATTTGATTTATGATGTTGCAGATAACCCACTTTTTGCAACCAGCGCACGTATCCATTGGCAATATCTTCGTCGAGCGATGGGAGAGGTGCTGAGGCACGTGGAGTCGCCTCAAAACATATGGCAACAACATGAGGCCATCTTAGCTGCAGTTGTTGCAGGAAATTCAGCAACTGCGGAGAAGCTTGCTCTTGATCATGCAAATAGCGCTTCGAAGAGGTTGTTTGAGGCCTACAAAGACACAGTTGTGTCAAATGAAAAAGTAGTGGGCAAAAGATGAGCAGACTGCTGCACATTGATCAAATGCTTGCCGCTCAGGCCCGTGTGAGGCCTCATGAAGTAGGCGTGCGGGACCTTACCAAAGAATTAACCTTCCAAAGATGGAATGATCGGTCTACTCGGCTAGCTGCAGGTCTTTTGACAGCTGGGCTATCCAAAGGCGATAGGGTTGCAATACTGGCTTATAACCGCCTCGAATGGGCTGAAATCTATGTGGCTGTGGCGCAGACTGGCTTGATAGCAGTACCAGTTAATTTCCGGTTAAGCGCGCCTGAAATTAGCTATATCTTTTCGGATTGTGGAATTGCAGCGATAATTGCTGAAACCGATTTCATAGATTTAGTTGAGATAGTAAAGCCTGATATCCAACCCCATTTAAAACTAACTATATATATTGGTGTGTCGGGACCAGAGTGTTGGCAAAGCTACGAAGCTCTCATAGAGGCTGGATCTTTTACGCCGTCATTGAACGAGATGGAAGGATCTGACACATGGTGTTTGATGTACACCTCTGGCACCACGGGCAACCCAAAGGGCGCAATTCGTAATCACGAGTCGGCGTCCCTTATTGCCATGATGACTTGTGTGGAACTTGGATTTTCTCAGCGTGATAATGGGCTTTTGGTTATGCCTATGTGCCACGCAAATTCACTGTACTTTTTTATTAGTCTTCTCAGCGTTGGCGCCACAATTACCATATTCTCTGCCAAAAGTTTCAATGCAGAGGAATGTTTGGATGTGATGGAAAAATATAAAACGAGTTTTACCTCGCTAACGCCTACCCATTACATCATGTTACTTGATGTTCCGTTTGAAACTAGAAATAGAAAAAATTTATTAGCTGTCAGCAAATTGATGATTTCATCTGCTACCGCAAGGGTCGAAACAAAAAGAGCTGTCATGGATATCTTTCCAAATGCAGGCCTTTTTGAACTTTATGGATCAACCGAGGCTGCTTGGGTGACCATGCTTCATCCTGATGAGCAACTCAATCAATTAGGTACGGTTGGCCGGGAGGTTGTTGGTGCGGGCCCTATAAAGCTTCTTGATGAACAGGGAAATGAAGTGCCAGACGGCGAGCCTGGGGAGTTATATTCCTTCTCGCCCTATAATTTCAGTGGCTATTGGAATTTGCCCGAAAAAACAGCTGAAGCGTTTCATGGGCATTATTTGACGGTTGGTGACATTGCCGTGCGAAATGCTGACGGGTTCATCAAACTGATAGATCGTAAAAAAAATATGATCATTACTGGTGGTGAAAATGTTTACCCAACTGAAGTAGAAGCTGTGGTTGGTGCTCATCCAGCGGTGAAGGACGTGGCGGTCGTTGGTTGCCCTGATCCCAAGTGGGGCGATGTTGTTACCGCGGCGGTGGTTTTGAAAACTGGCATTAGTTTGAGTGAAGCTGAATTGATTGAGTGGACTAAAAATAAGATTGCCGGTTTCAAAAGGCCGCGCCGAATTGTTTTTATCACTTCTGATGAAATGCCTCGAAATACAACCGGTAAAATTATGCACCGTATCCTGCGTGATATACTTGCTGAAGGCGATCAAAACTAATGGAGAGCTTAATGTCTCAGGATCTGAATCAAGACGCTAATAGCGTCGCTGCATGGATTGCATCCTTGTTGAAGCAAAGAGGAATAGACCGAATATTTGGTCTTCAGGGAGGTCATATCCAGCCAATTTGGGACTGTCTTGGCAAGCAAGGCACTCGCATCATTGATGTGCGTGACGAGGGGGCCGCAGTACATATGGCTCATGCACATTCAGAATTAACTGGTCAACTGGGGGTTGCGATGGTCACTGCAGGTCCTGGCGTAACTAATTGTGTCACGGCAATGGCTAATGCTGCTTTGGCTCGCACGCCGGTTCTGCTCATCGGAGGCTGTACTTCAAGGCCTCAAGCGAACATGGGTCCGCTCCAAGACATACCCCACACAGAGATATTGGCTCCGATATGCCGTTATTCAAGAACTGCACGCGTCGCTGAACAAGTCATTCGAGAGTTTGATGAAGCTATAGCACGTGCATTTGGTGATCTTGGTGAACCTGGCCCAGTCTATATAGAAATTCCTACTGACGTCCTTCGAACTTCAGTTAAGAAAACGCTAATCCCAAAGGATTGGATGATCCCAAAGCTGATACGTAAGCTATATCCTGATCCTGAGCTGATTGAACAAGCTGTTCATCTGATTCGGCAATCCAAGCGCCCATTAGTAATTACAGGTCGCGGTGGTAAAAATGCCAGGTATGAGCTGACCCGCTTCCTTGACACTGTCGATGCTGTGTATCTGGACACACAAGAGAGCCGCGGCTTAATTGATCGCAACAACAAAGCGTTTGTTGGTGCAATGAGGGCGGCGGCAATGAATGGTGCTGATCTTGTCATTACGGTTGGCCGAAAGCTTGACTACCAGTTGGGCTTTGGATCACCAGCAGTCTTTCCTGAAGCTAAATTTCTTCGCCTTGCTGACTCGACTGGCGAATTGATTGACAACCGTCGTGGTGATGTCGAGGTGCTAGCTGATGTAAAAACAAGCCTTAACGCACTTAGTGATGTTCTAAACATGAATGCAGGGGAACGTGATAGTAATTGGTTAGATGACCTCCGTGACAAACATTTGAAGCGTATTCAAAAGACTGGTGCCCGGGTGAATGACAATGTTGGCCCCGATGGAAAAATCCATCCTATGGCGATTTTTGATGCGATAGCTCAAGTCGCGACCGACGACTACATCGCGGTTGCTGATGGCGGGGACTTGTTAAGTTTCGCACGTATCGGACTGGAAGCTGATACTTATATGGATGCTGGTGCATTTGGTTGTCTAGGAGTGGGGGTTCCGTTCGCCATAGCCGCTTCTTTGGCCTATCCGAATAGAATGATCATTTCTGTTAATGGTGATGGCGCTTATGGCATAAATGCCATGGAAATTGACACAGCGGTTCGGCATGAAGCGAAGGTTGTTTTTATTGTCTCAAACAACGCGGCTTGGAATATTGAACGTTTTGATCAGGAAGCTAATTATGGTGGGCGCGTTATTGGTACAACCTTACGTCACTCAGATTATGCGGCGATGGCCATTGCATTGGGGGCACACGGTGAACGAGTAGAAGATATAAGTCAGTTGAATTCAGCTATCTCGCGTGCCATTGAAAACGCGCCAGCAGTAGTCGATGTTGTTACGTCTCAGCAGGTTGTGTCTTCTGATGCAAAAAAAGGTCTTGGTTTTGTTCCAGACTATCAAGCATTAACTGCTTGGGACGACGCAGAGCAGGCGCGAAGGCAATAGGGCAAATCAATGTCGCGCCTCCGCAGCGCCCTCACACCCACTTTTTAATGGTAGGGTCTTGAGCAAATCCAGCCCCCGCAACCAACAAGACTATACGGACACCGCTATCTTCTTGGTCAACAAAGGATGGCTTTTTGTGCTTTTAAGAAGTCGACGTATTAGTGGGCCGTGCGCGCGCTGAACTCCAGTTTGAATCATTCGTACTGCCCGAATGAGTAGAATGGCTGCAGCACTTAAGTTAAGGAGGGTCCAAGAGATAGTCATATCATTCTTTTGGTTCGTTATTTGCCTCAATAATACAAGACAGGTTAAGAAGGTCAGAAAACTTCTTTGCTAAAAAATCAGACTCAACACAGTTTGGGTCAGGGTTAAAACGTATCGTGGTCATTCCTAGAGCTTTAGCGCCTTCAATTTCAGTTTTAGCGTGGCCAACGAATGCTGCGTCCGTGGGCAAAACATTTATGGGATCAAGCGCTGCAAGATATATTTGTGGATCAGGCTTAATCACTTTAAGGTCGCACGAATTTGCATAACTATCCCAAAGCTGATCGATTCCGATAGATGCAAACCACCGATATTTTTCCTCCTTTGAGTTATAGGTGTTGGTTACGATGCCAAGTTTAAATCCCGAAGATTTTAGTTGGAATAAAGTGTCCGCAACACCGTCAAAGAAAACCACGTTTCTTTGTTCTCGATGAAGCAGTTGTATGCCTTCTTCTACATGTTGTGGATTTGTGACACCGTAATGATCCATCAATTTTTCAAAAAATGAACGCTCTGAAATCTCTCCAGCGTGAGCGCTCAAACGCAGAGCTTTTGCGATAGGATCTGGGCTTGAAGACGCTTCATAGCCTCTCGACATCAAAAATTCATCAAGTGATTTCTTGCGTCCCGGTTTATTGTAAAGAATATCGCCCGCATCGAATAGGATAGCGCGTATCATTAAATGATCCTTTCATGGTCAAATTAAGCTTTAATATGATTATTTAACAGATAATGAGATCGGAGAACGGCACTTCAAAGGGTGAAGTGCCGTCTTTCACCCTTAGTTCAAAGCAAGGTATATTGCCAAGAATCCATATTTGGTGTTGTATACTTCGTCCGGGTCTAGAGCGAAGAGCTTAAGGTCACCAAAACTTGGTAGGTTGTATTTCTTAACCTGTTCAGCTTCGATCGATGATCTAGCTGCATAGTCACCGGGCTCGTTCCAGGGCTTGAATCCCTCTTCCATCATATATTTTATTAACAATTTGGCTGCATTCGGATGAGGCGCCATATCCGCGATCATCAAAGAAGTTGGGTAACTGACACCAAAAGCTGGTTCAAGACTATAGATTGGTGCAGCAGCATATTTTCCCTTTTTATTCTGCCTCATCTTTGAGAATGTCGTGATACCAATCGGGGCTTTCTCTTGCTTCACATCCCCAACGTTTTTGAAGATTTTTGTTGTTGAGCCTTGAAAGACGGGCTCATTCTTTAAAAACCTGTGCAACCATTCCATAGAGGCAGTTGGTTTCTCGATGAGTGGATTTTTTTTGACTGCTTTCAGAACTCCTTTGGAGTATTCAATGTCCGATCCAAATTCTTTTTTATAGGCAGCTTCCATGGCTTCTGAATTATGCAAAATAGTCTGCATGAAATTAGCCATTAGGCCGTCTTCCAGAGGGCTAGGTAGGAGTGTGCGGCCTTTCCATTCCTCCCGGGTTAAATCCCATAGGCTATCTATTGGTGGGCTGTTTGGATTTAACGCAGTGTTGTAATAAACAACGCGACTACTGTGGCGTTGAATCAACAATGGTTCTTTTTCGTTGCTGTTAAGATCGCTGGCGACACTATCGGGTACAAAGTTCCAAACTAATTTATCTGGAAGAGCTTCGTTCAGAAGCAAAGGCGCTTCGGAATTGAATAAAACGTCGACAACATGCACTCCTGCCTTGTGTTCGCGCCGAAATTTTTCTAATTGAAGGTCAGAGGGTATGTCATAGCCTTCAATATCAACACCATATTTCTCTTTGAATCCCTTTACTAACTTTGAGAAACGTGATGACACTGAATAGATTACTACTTTTCCTTCAGCCCTAGCAGCTTTTTCAATTGCAGACCAATCTTGTTTTGTATCTGCATAGGGGCCAAGGCCCGACGCTTTGAGCCAAGCATCATCAGCATGCGCAATATTACCTGCTAAAAAAACTGCTGATAATGCAGACAACACAGCGCTCCATTTTATTTTATGTATCATAATAATTTCCTCCCTTACTATGCTAGCTGACCCTCGGTTTTCTTATGGGTATTACAGTCGTCAGCAAACTGATCCCTATTAATGCGCCTAACTCTCTGGACGGTTTATAAGTTGTCCAGTTTCGGCGTCATAAATATTTAAAGCTTTTTTATCAAAACTAATTTCCATCAACTCACCTTGTTGTAAATTGACGTCGTGATTCACTCGGGCAAGAAGGCTTGTTGAGCCGCCAATCAGCTGGACAATGACCTCAGGACCATTCGGCAAGACTGAGGATACTGTAAAATTACTACTTTTGTGTTTAGTGGCTTTGCAGATGGCTAAATCTTCAGGTCGAGCGCCAATTATTATTTCATTTTGATCAGGGCACCATCCAATATCGAGTTCAATATCTCCATTTGTAAATACTGATCCGGCGCGTTTCGGACGTTTGGCTGATAATAAATTTATTCTTGGCATGCCAATAAAGTCAGCAACGAAAGTGTTCTGCGGATTTTTATATAATTGAGTTGGTGGAGAAACTTGCTGAATATTTCCATGTTTCATCACCACAACCCGTGTGGCCATTGTCATAGCTTCGGTTTGATCATGGGTTACGTAAACAGTAGTGGAGCCCGTAGATGCCTGAAATTTTTTTAATTCAACCCGCATGTCCATTCGAAGCCGGGCATCAAGATTAGATAGAGGTTCATCCATTAAAAATACCGCTGGCTCAGCTGCAAGTAATCTGCCCAATGCTACACGTTGTTGCTGTCCACCTGACAGTTCAGAAGGATAGCGATCCCGTAACTCGCTCATCCCGAGGTCGGTTAGCACTTTCGCAAGACGTTTGTCTGCTTGCTGGACAGGCATTTTTATGACATCGAGGCCAAACTTCATATTGTCACGTACTGTCATGTGAGGCCACAAAGCGTAACTCTGAAAAACCATTCCTAAATTGCGGTCGCCAGGTGGAATAAAAATATTCTTTTCAGAGGAAAAAACGACTTTATCTCCGATGATAATTTCTCCTTCATCAGGAGTTTCAAGGCCAGCAATGCACCGAAGTAAAGTTGTTTTTCCACAACCTGAGGGGCCCAACAGGATTAAAAATTCACCAGATTCGATTGTCAAAGAAACATCGTTGAGCGCCAACATGTCACCGTAGCGCTTTGTCAAATTTTGAATTTTGATGTCTGACATTTGATCCTCTAATTTATGTTTCTTTTTCTCTTAATCGTACAAACTTGCTTTTTCCAGCCCACCATAAAATCAACTCGCCAATGATTG
>Ga0209505_1002902_pt1 | contig 10238 bp, 5 predicted proteins | sample COGITO_mtgs_1103_2_FD_184794 | JGI IMG/M metagenome (GOLD analysis project Ga0209505, IMG submission 184794) | Pelagic marine microbial communities from North Sea - COGITO_mtgs_110331 (SPAdes) (version 2) | ecosystem: Environmental > Aquatic > Marine > Epipelagic ... | reverse complement strand
CTGTAGCGATGAGGCAGAAGAGAGTTTTCCGGCGCGTCTTAGATTCGATATACATTAAACAGCTACGATGTTGACGATTTTTCCTGGTACGTAGATTTCGCGTTTGATGACTTTACCTTCAATGTGTGCGCTAATTCTTTCGTGTGCCTTGGCAGTTGCGATCGCGTCGTCTTTGCAGACGTCGGCAGGGAACTGGGCATCGCCACGGTATTTACCATTCACTTGAAAAATGATTTTAATGGAGTCTTCCTTTAATTTACTTTCGTCAAATACTGGCCAACCTGCAGTTGCGATGCTACCTGTATGGCCTAGAAATAACCAGAGCTCTTCGGCGAGATGCGGCGCGAGGGGTGCGAGTAATTTGATCAACGATTCGATAGCGTCGAGTGTAAGCGCGTCGGCTTTACCGAGTTGATTGACGCAAATCATCATTTGCGAAATTGCGGTGTTAAAGCCGAGTGCCTCGTAGTCTTCGCTGACTTTTTTGATTGTGGCGTTCAGTATGCGATCAGTCTCGGCGTCGAGTTGATCGGTTGCACCAATTTTGGCTTGGCGTGTGCCGTCCTCGGCTACGACGAGGCGCCATACTTTACGCAGAAAGCGGGCGATGCCTTCGATGCCCTTGGTATTCCACGGCTTCATCGCTTCAAGGGGACCGAGGAACATCAGGTAAAGGCGTAAAGCGTCGGCTCCGTAATTGACGACGATACTCTCTGGGCTGACTACGTTGCCGCGACTTTTTGACATTTTCTCGCCGTCTTCGCCTAAAATGATGCCTTGGTGAAAGAGCTTTTTAAACGGCTCTGGATGGCTTACCACGCCAAGGTCGAAGAGCACATGGTGCCAGAAGCGAGCATAGAGCAGGTGCAGCACCGCGTGCTCTGCGCCGCCAATATAAAGATCTGGATAGCCCCAATATTTTTCTTTTTCCGGGGCGATCAGTGCGTCGGTATTTTTTGGATCTATGTAGCGCAGGTAATACCAGCACGAACCAGCCCATTGTGGCATGGTGTTAGTCTCGCGTGAGCCTGTTACCCATCCTTCGACGGGCTCACTGGAAGTGGCTCCAGTTTTTGGATCGATATAGAGGTGTAGCCATTCCTCGGCTTTCGATAGTGGGCTCTGACCATCGGGCGACGGTGTGTAGCTATCCACTTCGGGTAATGTCAATGGTAGTGCACTCTCGGGGAGGGCAACGGCAAAGCGCAGTTCACCATCAATTTGGCAGCTGACGGGGCGCTCGATCGATTTAAGCGAGTCGTCCACTTTTTCATAATCGGCCTTGCTTACCCACACGATTGGGAAGGGCTCGCCCCAGTAACGTTGACGAGAAAAGAGCCAGTCGCGCAGCTTAAAGTTGACTGTCGCTTCGCCGCGTTTCTCAGCTGCGAGTTGAATGATTATCGCCTTTTTCGCACTTTCGGAGTCTTTGCCGCTTTGCTCGTCTGAGTTGATTAAATTCCCGGGGCCTGTGTAGGCTTCGCTCAGTCCACCAGAGGCATCTTTTTCGGCGTGGCCGTTATCGTCGATGACTTGCAGGATTTCGAGATCAAATTCTTTGGCGAATTCAAAGTCGCGTGCGTCGTGCGCTGGCACGGCCATGATTGCTCCTGTGCCATAAGTCATGAGCACGTAGTCCGCCACCCAGATCGGAATTTCTTTTCCGCTGACCGGATTGATCGCAGTGGCACCAGTCCATACGCCAGTTTTTTCTTTGCTTAGCTCCGCGCGTTCTAGATCAGATTTACTTTTCGCTTTTTCCGCGTAGGCGAATACCGCGTCGCTCTGCGCACTGCTGCAGATCTGCGAGAGAAGAGGGTGCTCTGGTGAAATTACCATATAGGTCGCACCAAACAGTGTGTCTGGGCGAGTGGTAAAGACGCTAAGGTCTGCATCGTGGCCTACGATGTCGAAGGTGATCTCGGCACCTTCGCTACGACCGATCCAATTTTCCTGCAGACGCTTGGTTGAATCGGGCCAGTCAAGGTCTTTCAGGCCCGCGATAAGTTGGTCGCCATATTCGGTGATGCGGAGTACCCACTGGCGGATCGGGCGACGCTCTACTGGGAAACTGCCACGCTCTGAGCGAGGGCCTTCAGCGGTGTTGAGCACTTCCTCATTGGCGAGCACAGTACCGAGCTCGGGGCAAAACCAGACGGGTTTCTCATCGACGTAGGCTAGTCCCTTCTTAAAAAGCTGAATAAAAATCCATTGCGTCCACTTATAGTAGCCAGGATCGGTGGTGTTAACCTCGCGTGACCAGTCGTAAGCAAATCCGAGCTGGCGCAGCTGTGTTTTAAAGTGCGCAACATTTTGCTTGGTAGTGTCACGAGGGTGCATACCAGTTTTGATAGCGTATTGCTCAGTCGGCAAGCCGAAGGCGTCCCAGCCCATCGGGTGGAGCACATTAAAGCCCTTGGCCTTTTTATAGCGCTTAAGCGCATCACTAGCAGTGTAGCCCTCGGGGTGGCCGATGTGCAAGCCGGCGCCGGAGGGGTAGGGGAACATATCGAGAATATAGCAGGTCGGCTTGTCTTCAAAATCCTTCGCGTTGTAAGTTGCGTTTTGCTCCCAGAAATCCTGCCATTTTGGCTCGATTGCGGAAAAGTCGTAGTCTGTCGTCAGTGTTGCCATGTTATAGAAAACCGCGGATTTAGAAGGTTCGTTTGCAGTCAGTCAATAATGCAAAGCCCGAGACGCGCTGATTCAAATCGTGCGATAGGGCAGATTAGCTTGATATTTTAAGGAGGCGGCTTTACACATCGAACCTGTCATATGTATATTCGAGCCCCATTGATTTTTTTTATCGCCCTAGCATTTGTAATGTCTGTCGCATGCTTACGGGGCGAGATATCGGCAGTGGATGCATATAATAAGCAGGAGAAAAACCTGTCGCAAAAGCGCGTCGAACAAAAATCTTGGTCGGGCAATCAAAAGTCTGATTTGCTGCAGAAGTCGTTTCCCTTTAAGCAATGGGACTCACATTATTCCTCACTCGGCTCGAAAAAATCGAATATTTCGCTAACTGAAACTAAAGATAAAAAGCGCTTTAAGTCTGAAGTAGTCGAGTTTGAGACAAAATCAATGGATATTTCCAAGTGGAATGGACGGCTGGCCGACCTCGAGCGTCAGGCACAGATTAGTACAAATTCGACTGCGAAGAAGATCGAGAATAAACGTATGTATGAAAGGATGCTGAATAAATCAAAGGGTTATGCGCAGACCGGTGAAACACTGTCGCTGCGCGATATTAATCGCTTTCAGTTTCGACAAAATCGCGCCGATACCGCCGTGCCCGTTCGAGCAGCTGGTAGCGCCGATGGTTCCTGAATGCCGATCTGCATGTTTATTTTGCTCCGCGCTATATTTGAATAGTTTCTATCTAATCCATGACCCTTCCTCGATGCCACCTTTGCTTTTGGTGGCTGGCTTATTATCGCTGTGGACTATCGGTGGCGTGATCGGCGTCCGATGCGCTAATAACTTGATTGGGTGGCTTGATTCGGGACGCCTGTATGGTTTTACGCATTTTCAGATGCGTGAATAAAAAAACCGCGAGTGTTTCGCGGGTTTTAAAAAGTGGCGGAGAAGATGGGATTTGAACCCATGGAACCCTTTTGAGGCTCACTTCTTTAGCAAAGAAGCGCTTTCGGCCACTCAGCCACTTCTCCATACCAATACGGAGGAAGAAAGCGGGCTGAGCGCGAAGATCAATCCTTATTTTCAGAGAATTTGAGAAACTCACCGATTCACTGAAAATACTGGATATTCCGCAGAATTTCGTCAGATGCAGCAACGTAACGTGCCTCCTAATATTAGAACCGTTGTTCTTCGATGTCATATACGTCGAACCAAGTATAAACGATTTTGTCCGCCGGGATGAACTCTGCGATGTACCCTTCGAGATACACTTGCAGCTTGACCGGCATTTCACTGATCCGCTTGAAGCGTAGATCGTTGTTCCATTGCACCAATGCCTCCTGTGTGTGCTCTGTGCCGTTGGCTTGAATCCATTCGGCGACGGCGGTATCATCGGCGCCTGTTGCGACAAAGGCTTTAAAGTTCTCAGCAGAGATCCCAGCAAAATTGAGAAACAGCTGGTCGAGTGGGCAATCAAAGTGGTATTCGCCTGCTGTGCCAGCGATCACCGCTCGGCACTTGTCGAGTGTGCGCGCAGCGATGACGTAGCCAGCCAGCGTCGCGCGCGGGCTGCGGGGAAATGCGTTGCTGAGATCGAGTGAGGTTACGTTTGATGTGGTCATGATGAATAAGAGAGTTTTTGAATGAACTGTTCATTCTAATTCTATTAGATTGGCTCTTTTTGGTTAAGGTTTTGATATTCGATAGTCACTTTCAACAATCTTTCAGGAATTTTGCCGTTACACTGGCTGTTGTAGTTTTTAGCCCTGCGACATCGCCTTGATAGAGTAACTGTCCACCAGCATCGCCGCCGTTGGGGCCGATCTCAACTAGATAGTCGGCATCAGCAATCACGTCGAGGTGGTGTTCGATGACGATTACGGTTTGGCCTTTGTCGACCAGGCGGTGCAGCAATTCGATCAGGCGCTCGACGTCACTGAGGTGAAGGCCGATCGTAGGCTCTTCGAGAATGTAGAGATTGCCTTGGCCTTTGTTATATTGGCGCTCTTTAAAAGTGGGCATGCCTTTAGCTAATTCGCTGACGAGTTTGAGGCGTTGCGCTTCGCCACCGGAAAGGGTGGGGGAATATTGCCCCAGCGCGATGTAGCCGAGGCCGGTTTCGACCATGGCTTCGAGTAGGCTTTTTAGGCCGGTGTGGAAGCTAAAGAATTCGGCGGCTTCCTCGAAACTCATGAGTAAGGCGTCGGCGATGTTTTTCCCATTCCAGCGCAGCTCGTCGAGTTCGGCGCCGTAGCGTCGGCCGTTGCAATCCTCGCATGTCACATAAGTGTCAGGCATAAAATTCATTTCTAGCTTCAGCCGCCCTGCGCCTTTGCAGGTCTCGCAGCGACCGCCCTTAGTGTTGAACGAAAAAGTGCCCGCGCTGTAGCCTCGCGCGCGAGCTTCAGGCAGACTGGCGTAAATGTCGCGGATTATGTCGAACGCACCGATGTAAGTTGCGGGCGTGGAGCGGGGAGTTTTACCAATAGGCGATTGATCGACCTCGATGACCTTCCGAACGCTCTCTGCTCCACAGAGTGTTCGAAAGCTGGTGGAAAGTGAGGAGCGAGAAGTGGGCAGTTGCTTGGACACCAACTTTGGTAACTTCGTCTCGATTGAAGCTTCGACCAGTGGTTTGAGCAAATCTCGAGTGAGGGTGGATTTGCCTGCGCCCGAGACGCCGCAGATTGCGGTGAGGCGTTGCTTGGGGATTTGTACATTGAAGCCTTTGAGGTTTCGCAGTGCCGCGCCTTGTAGACTGATCCATTGTTCGTTGCTCTTTTTTTTGCGAGGACTCCATGGCTCGGGAAGTGCACGATATGCCCCACGTAAAGGGTGCGGCATACTCTTGCGCATATATTTGCCGGTGATCGATGCCTTATTTTTTCGTAGTTGTGCGAGCGTGCCGCAGGCGACTATTTCGCCGCCGTGGATGCCAGCAGCGGGGCCGATGTCGATGATCTGATCGGCGTGCTTCATGGTGTCTTCATCATGTTCGACGATGAGGAGGGTATTGCCACGGTCGCGAAGTTGTTCAAGGGCGGTGATGAGTTGTTCGTTGTCGCGGGCGTGTAGGCCGATGGATGGCTCATCAAGCACGTATAGAACGCCTGAAAGGTTGGAGCCGAGTTGAGCGGCGAGTCGGATGCGTTGCGCCTCACCACCTGAAAGTGTGGCAGTGGCACGATCGAGGCCAAGGTAGTTGAGGCCAACGCGATCCATAAAGCGCAGTCGCTCTTCGATTTCAGGGAGCAGCTCGTCCAGTACGGGCCCGCTGCGTTGGTCGGTTTTTACGCGCTTAAGTGTGTCGATTAATTCGTTGGGTGTGAGCGCCAGCAGCTCTGGGAGGCTGGCAGTGTTGTTGGTTGGACGTTGTTGTTTGATTGATGTTTTAAGGTGTAGCTTAACGGCGCGGCTGAGCGGGTTGAGGCGTGCTCCGTTACAATCTGGGCACGTGTCGCCGTCTTCTAGGCCGTCGGGCACATCGATGGCGGCGGCTTCGTCTTTGCTCATCCAGTCAAAGATTTGGCCGTAGCCGCGACAGCTTGGGCACCAACCGCGGGCGCTATTCCATGAGAAGTTTTTCGGGTCGAGTTCAGGGAAGGCTTCGCCGGTGGTCGGATCGGTGCGTTTCGTTGAAAGCCAAGATATAATTTCGTTTTTTGCGTTGAGTAGGAAGGCGGTGCCTTTGCCGAGTTTGAGAGCTTCTTTGAGTGCGGACGACACGGAGGTCATCCCGGCCGAGAGTGTGGCAATGACTAGTTCGATATCGTGCTCACTATAGCGATCTAGTTTTTGAAACCGATTGATGGGCACGAGTTGGCCGTCGATACGTAAGGTCTCATAGCCGTGGTCACTGGCCCAGTCTGCGAGCGGCTGGTGGTGGCCTTTACGCCCGCGCACCAGCTGAGCGCAGAGGTGAAGCTCCTTCGTCTTGCCTGCCCTGAACTTGTCAAATGGGTATTCGGCGAGGATTGATTTGAGGCGCTTGAGTAGCGCGCCTTCGCTCTGACTGATCACAGCTTCGCCAGAGCTAGGAGAATGTTGAATGCCAATTCGTGCATACAGTAAGCGCAGGTGTTGAGCGACCTCGGTAATTGAGGCGACGGTCGATTTGCGCGTTCCTTTAGTCACGCGTTGCTCAATTGCGACGGTGGGAGCGATGCCGTGCAATTCATCGACATCAGCACGTGGCATTTGCTCGACAAATTGACGTGCATACGCAGACATCGATTCCATGAAGCGCCGTTGTCCTTCGGCAAATATAATGTCGAAGGCGAGGGATGATTTGCCAGAACCTGAAACGCCAGTGATGACGCTTATCTTATTGTGTGGTATTTCGCAGGAAATATTTTTAAGGTTGTGCTCTCGGGCGCCATGGACGGTGAGAGAATGAGGGTGAGAGTTGTAAGTGAAGTTTGATTCGGCTGCTTTAAGCTCAGCGGATGACGCCGAGGCCGTTCCTGCCAGTGCATCGCAAAGGTATGCCGCGGTTTCGCAGTTGGTTTTTGCGATGTCAGATGGCGTGCCTTGGGCTACGATTTGACCGCCGCCGATACCTGCTTCGGGCCCGAGTTCGACGATCCAATCAGCAATTTTAAGTATGTCGATATTATGCTCAATGACGATGAGCGAGTGACCTGCATTGACTAATCCTTGCAAGACACCGATCAGGCGTTTGACGTCAGCACGGTGTAGGCCTGTGGTGGGTTCGTCGATTAGAATGAGCGCATGCCCAGACTTTTCGGCAATCTTGCCGAGATAGCGGATTAGTTTAAGGCGTTGAGACTCGCCGCCCGAGAGTGTGTTGAGGGGCTGCCCGAGTTTTAGATAACCGAGGCCGACATCGATCATTGGAGTGAGGCAACTAGTTACTTTAGGGTAGTCAGCGAAGAAAACGACTGCGTCGTCGACATCCAGTTCGAGGATTTCGGTGATACTGAGAGCGTTGAATTGAATCTCCAAAACTTCGGGTTTGAAGCGTTGCCCCTCGCAGGTTTGGCAGGGCACGAAGAGGTCGGATACGAATTGCATCTCGATGCGTTCGTAGCCTAGCCCCGAGCAGGTTTCACAGCGTCCGTCGCCACTGTTGAATGAGAAATGCCCAGGCATCATGCCCGCTGATTGGGCGGACTCTAGTTTTGCAAATAATTTTCGGATTTCACTCCACGCATCGGAGTAGCTAGCTGGGTTGGATCGAGGTGTTTTACTGACGGGACTCTGATCGATGAGCACGACATCAGAAAGTGGTAAGGTGGAGTCGATATCTTGAATCGTCGCTGGGTCGTCTGTAATCAGCCCTTTTCGTGCGAGTAGATTTTGATAGATGACGTTATTGAGTAGTGTGCTTTTCCCAGACCCAGAGACGCCGCTGAGGCAGACAAAAGCTTGCTGAGGAATGTGCAGATCAACTTCCTTGAGGTTATGCTTACTCGCGCCGTAGATCGAGAGCTTAGGACCTTTCTTTGTGTCGCGCAGTTTCTTTGGTGCATCGATCGTTTCACGTCCAGAGAGGTAGCGACCGGTGATGGTATCCGAAAGTAGGATACGATTGTAGTCGCCATTAAAGATGAGCTGGCCGCCGTGGATGCCTGGCTTTGGGCCAATCTCGATCAGGTTGTCAGCAGCTCGCATGACGGCTTCGTCGTGCTCGACGACGACGACCGTGTTACCTTGAGTGGTGAGTCGCCGCAGAATTGAAATGAGGCGATCCATGTCGCGGGCATGCAGACCGACTGAGGGTTCATCGAGCACAAAGAGTGTGTCCACTAGGGATGAGCCAAGGCAGGAGGTTAGGTTGACTCGCATGGTCTCACCGCCTGAAAGGGTGCGGGAGGTGCGGTCGAGCGTCAGGTAGCCGAGGCCGACTTGGTCGAGGAAGGAGAGTCGGCTGATAATTTCACTGAGTGCGGAGTGATCAGTGGAGGGCAATGCTCCGTCATTGCTACGCTGAGTTGAATGCGTCAAAGACAGAGCGTTACCCTCCAATAATGTGAGTAACTCGCTCACACTTTTTTGGTAAAGGTCGGGAAGGGTGAGGTCGTTCCATTTCCAGTTGAGTGCTTCGGGTTTAAGGCGTGAACCGCCGCAGTCGGGGCAGCGCGAATAGCTTCTGAACTTGGAGAGAAAGACACGAACGTGCATCTTGTAGATTTTACTCTGAAGCCAGTCGAAGAAACGATAAATACCATACCACTGGTTGTTGTCTTCTTTATAGTTCGGTTCGCCTTCTAGTATGAAAAGGATTTCTTTTTTGCTTAATTTTGACCATGGCAGGTCAGTGCGGATTTTATGTTTTTTAGCTGCGCGCTGTAGGTCGCGCAGACTTTCGCTGTAGACTGCGCCTTGGAACGCACGGATGGCACCGTCATCGACTGACAAGCTCTTGTCGGGGGTGACTAAGTTATAATCGATCTCGATGATGCGTCCGAAACCTTTGCATTTTTCGCAGGCGCCGATGGGTGAATTGAAAGAAAAGAGCGGTGCGGTAGCTGGTCGATATGTAATACCTGTCTCGGGCGAATGAAGCCCGTGGGTGAACTCGGCGACAATTGCGCCATCTGTATCCAATATTTGGATGTGGCCTTTACCGAAGGTGAGTGCGGCTTGTGCGGCTTCGATAAAACGAGAGCGGATTTTTGTCCCAACCTTGATCCGGTCTTGAACCACAAAAAGGCTAGAGGTCTGAGGCTTGCGAGTTGTGGCCTGTGATTGGAGATCTGAGATGCGAGTGACGCTGCTATTATGTACAACTCGAGTGTAACCTTGGGCCGAAAGGGGCTGGAGAATCTCGCTCCACTCGAATTTTTCGGGGCGAGTGATCGGGAACGCGATCAGCACGGTTTTATCTTTGTGCGCTTGAAGCAGTTTTTCCCAAATAGATTGCGGGTTGTCGTCGGTGATTGGCTCACCTGTTGCGGGGTCGATCAGTTTGGCGACATTAGGAAACCAGACTTTGAAGAAATCGCAGAGCTCGGTGATGGTGCCGACTGTGGAGCGGGAGGTCTTGACCGTATTGGACTGCTGGATCGCGATGGAGGGGCGAATGTTCTCGACCGAATCGACTTTGGGCCGATCCATCAGGTCCATGAATTGGCGCGTGTAGGGGGAGAATGTCTCGACGTAGCGACGCTGCCCTTCCGCGTGCAGCGTCTCAAATACAAGAGAGGACTTACCCGCGCCACTGAGTCCGGTCACCACGGTGAGCTGACCAATGGGTAGGTCGAGATCGAAACCTTTAAGGTTATTTTGGCGGACGCCGCGAAGGTGTATGGTTTCTGTGGAGGCCATCGTGTTTGAGTCGGAGGTGGCTGAAAAATCTAAAACGGTAAAGGGTCTAAACGTGGCAGGCTGACATACCTTACACGCGGGGTCTTGTTGAAAAAAGAAACTTCTCTAGGCCACTTCTGGTCAGTGTGAATGACTCGAGCTGAGTGGCTCGAATATACCTTAAGTTTCAGCGACCGGTGTTTGGCATTTTTCGACGGCACTGCGAAGTCGACGGCGTAGGTGGGTGCGGCGGACTTGTTGGTCGTTGTTTTTAATCGCCATAGAGTAGGCGTCTAAAGAGCCGACGAGATAGACTTTCTGACGCGCAC
>Ga0209505_1002897_pt1 | contig 10248 bp, 10 predicted proteins | sample COGITO_mtgs_1103_2_FD_184794 | JGI IMG/M metagenome (GOLD analysis project Ga0209505, IMG submission 184794) | Pelagic marine microbial communities from North Sea - COGITO_mtgs_110331 (SPAdes) (version 2) | ecosystem: Environmental > Aquatic > Marine > Epipelagic ... | reverse complement strand
CTTCCAGTCATTGGAGCAATAAAAGTTATTAAAAGTATGATAAAAAATGATAAATATTTATTCTTCATTGAAAAATAAGATATAACTAATTTATGTCAGAAAATCAGAAAAAAATTTGGATAACAGGCGCTAGTAGTGGAATTGGAAGAGCTGTTGCAGAAAAATTTGCACAAGAAGGCTGGAAAGTTGCTATTTCTGCCAGAAGAAAAGAAATCTTAGATCAAATTGCAGCAAACAAAAATATAGAGTCTTTTCCTCTCGATGTAACAGATGAAAAAAGTTGTAAATCAGTATTCGAAGAAATAATTCAAAGATTTAATGGTTTGGATATTTGTTTTTTTTGCAGTGGTACATATGATCCAAAAAAAGAGCAAGAGCTAAACTTAGAACAAAATAAATTTGTAATGAATGTAAATTATTTTGGAACACTAAATTGTGTGAAGACTGTAGAAAAATATTTTAAAGAAAAAAAAGATGGTCATATTTCAATTGTATCATCTATTGCAGGCTATAGAGGTTTACCTAATTCTAGTGGCTATGGTCCTTCTAAAGCTGCTTTAACAAATTTTGCAGAAAGTATTTATTTTGATTTTAAAAAATTTAACGTAAGAGTTTCTGTTGTATCCCCTGGATTTATTAAAACTCCTCTAACTGACAAAAATGAATTTCCAATGCCGTTTTTAAGGTCTCCAGAATTTGCTGCTAAACAAGTTTATAAAGGTTTAGTCAAATCAAAATCTTTTGAGATTCATTTTCCAAAACAATTAACTTTAACCTTAAAATTTTTGAGAATTTTACCTTATAAATTTTATTTATTTTTAGTTGATAAATTAGTTAAACGCTAATCTTTAACAAACATCACCGTAAGCTCAGCAACTTTAATCCCGAATTTTGTCATCGTTGCTCTATTAATTGCAACTCGTTCGTCTTGCATGAAAATCCAATCGTCAAAAGTAATTTTTATATTTTTTCCTTTTACTGGAACTAACAATACATATTCAAATTTAAAAGCTGGACCGTAGGAATATCCTTTGGCTTTGCCAACCACATCCGATGCGGTACCCTCATAATTATGTTCATCAATTTTATTTATTGTCCACTGACGTGTTTGTTTTTCACCATCAGTCCAGTTAAAAATTTCGTCTAGAATTAATTGTGATCCATTCCATTTACCATTTAAATCGGCTTTAAATTGTCTTGTGACTTTTCCTGATCTATTTTGAAGAACGCCCCATGCTTTTACATTACCAGCAAGGTAATCTTCAATTATAAGTCTTGGTTTTTGATCTTTAAAATCTGTTGGTTTCATTGTATTGGCGCATCCTGTTAATATTATTAGTATAAAAATTCCAAATAATTTATTCATCACTACTGCTTATTCGACATAGAAAATTGAATCAAGTTAATGTTTCTAGATTTAAACCCTGCTTCACAATAAGACAGATAAAACTCCCACATTCTCTTAAATGTTTCATCAAAACCTAGAGGAGTTATGTTGCCCCAAGCTCTAAAGAAATTTTTTCTCCAGGTAGCTAAGGTTCTTGCGTAATCATCTGGATAAGAATTAACTTTTAAAAGACTTAGATTGTTTTTTTTGATTAATGACTTCATAAATTTTAATGAAGGCAAAAAGCCACCAGGGAAAATATATTTTTGGATAAAATCTTCACTGTTTCTATACCTATCAAATAAATCATCTCTTATTGTAATTCCTTGTAAAGCTGCTGAACCGTCAGGGGTGAGTGATTTTTTTATTGTCTCAAAATACTTATCTAAATATTTTTCACCTACAGCTTCAATCATCTCTATAGAGGCAATTTTATCATATTTACTCCTTAAGTCTCTATAATCTAAAAACATTACATTAACTTTATTATTTAAACCCGATCTATTTATTCTTTTTTGAGTAAACTCGAATTGTTTTTTTGAAATTGTTATACAATCAATTGTTACATTATAATTTTTTGCCAGATATTCAGAAAAACCTCCCCAACCACATCCAATTTCTAAAACTTTATTTCCATCTTTAACTTCCAGTAAATCTATAAGTTTTTGATATTTATTTTTTTGAGCATCTTCTAAACTATCACTTTTATTTTCATAAACAGCACTTGAGTAAGTAAGAGTTTTATCTAACCACTCAGAAAAGAAACTGTTTCCTAAATCATAGTGTTTAGAAATATATTTTAAACTTTTCGCTTTAGTGTTCGAAGCAAAAATTCGCTTTAAAAAATTTTTAATTTTTTGAATTTTAAAACTACCAGAGAAAGAATGAATTAAATTAATATTTCGTGCCGTAAGTTCTATTAGATTTGTAAGATTAGATGTATAAAATTCTTTATTCATGTGGGCTTCTCCTAATGCTGAACTGCCGCCAATTACTATATTGAAATATAATTTAGGATTATTAATCTTGATGTCAGCAGAAATTTCGCTTTCAAAATTTCCAAAATGAAAAACTTTCCCATCATAGTTTACTAACTTTAAGTTTCCATTTTCAATATTTTTTAATTTATTTAAAATAATTTTTTCTGAAATTTTCATTAGACTCATTTAATATTCCTCATAACTTAAATTATTTAAAATTTTGGTATTTCTTTTTCTGTATATTGCCCCTTTTTTCCACAATAAAAATGCTTCAAAATGTATCGAACCAATTATTTTAATAGTCATTAATGGATATTTAAAAAAATTTATTAAAAGTTGTTTAAAGTTTAGTTTTTTTCGGTCTCCTTCCTGTGTTGCAGTTAGAACTGTGCCTACGTCATCTGTTTGTTTAATAAAAACAGAAAGTTTTTCTCCTGGGGCTATAAGTTTAAAATTATAGAAAGTGTTCATATCCATGAAAGGTGAAACGTAAAATTTTTTTTTGCATTTTTGTTCAATTTTTTCACCATCAATTACTTTAAAAATATAAGTATGCTGCTCGTTAAAAGTATTCTTAACTTCATAAAAAATGGCTTTAAGATTATTTTCTTGATAACAGTAAAAAATACTTAAAGGATTAAATACATAGCCGAAAATTCTTGGATAACAAAGTAATTCAATTTTTGTTATCTCACTACTAATTTTAAATTTTTTTAAATTTTCTACAATCCAATCTTTAATCGAACTACCATCACGGAGTCCGTGATCTTTATAATAAAAGCTAAATACATTAAATTTGTTAATAGAAAAAATGCTTATTTTCTCATCAAGCCTTTCAAGTTCGTCTAAATCTAAAAGCAAAGAAAATGTTTTATATTTGAGCGAGTGTTTTACAGGTTTAAATCTATGATGAGTGACTAAGCCATTGTAAATACAAGAGTTCATTAATTTTCAAATTTTTTAAAAAGTTCTTTTGAAGATTTTAAACCATCTTCATGAAAACCGTAACCAAAATAACTTCCACAAAACCAGGTTCTTTTTTTTCCTTGAAGTTTATTCAAATCTTTTTGCAAAGCCACATTATCTTTATTAAAATATGGATGAGTAAAATGAATTTTTTTTATTATTTTATTTTTATCGATTGCTTCAACAGGGTTTAATGTTAAAAAATAATTTTTTTCTGAATTAAGATTTTGAAGTTTATTTAACCAATATGTAACACAAGTATTTTCATTTTTTGAAATTGAATTCCAACTTGACCATGCTGATTTTCTAATAGGCATCAAATTTTCATCCCTATGTAAATATGCTTCGTTAGATACGTAGGTAAATTTTTTAAGTATTTCACTTTCTTCTAAAGATGGGTCATCTAATAATTCTAAGCTTTGGTCGGCATGAGAAGCTAAAATCACATGATCGTAATCCTGATATTCATTTCCAATTAAAATTCTTACATTATTTTCACTTCTTAAAATTTTACTTACTTTGTAATTTTTAAACACCTCTCCACTTATTTTTTCTAAAACCTTTTTAACATAAGTTCTGCTTCGATTAGACACGGTATACCATTGAGGTCTATTTTTTAATTTAAATAAACCATGATTGGTAAAAAAATTTAAAAAAAGTTTTAAAGGCATCTCTTTTGCTTTTTGAAATGGCATAGACCAAATTGCAGCTACCATTGGAATTATATGGTACTCAATAAAATATTTAGATAATTTTGAACTCTTTAAATAATCTCCTAAAGTTGCATTGCTAGTTTCTTTGTTTACAAGAGAGGGTGCTGTTTTATAAAAATTAATTATTTCATTTATCATTTTTAAAAATTTAAAATTTAATAAATTTTTTTTGTTTGCAAATATTGCATTAAAACCACTTCCGCCATACTCTACATTGGTATCTTTTATGGAAACAGAGAACGACATATTGCTTTTTTCAAAAGGCACGTTTAACTCATTAAAAAATCTTATTAAATTTGGATAAGTTTGTTCATTAAAAACAATAAAGCCAAGATCAACTGCTATAATCTTATTCTCTTCTTTAATATCATAAGTATAAGAATGGCCTCCGAAATGATCATCTTGCTCAAATAAATCTACTTTATGGTTTTTGGAAAAATAATATGATGCAGATAAACCTGAAATTCCTGATCCAATAACTGCTATTTTCATTTATAAATTATGCAGCTTCTTCTTTATACTCGTCCATAGAAGGACATGAACAAACGAGATTTCGATCTCCGTAAACATTATCAACACGAGCAACAGGAGCCCAATATTTATTATTTTTTACGAATTCGTTTGGAAAGGCGGCTTCCTCTCTTGAATATTTATGTTTCCACTCATTTGAAGCTAATTCGATATATGTATGCGGCGCGTTTTTAAGAGGGTTGTCTACTTTGTCAAATTTAGAATTTTCTACTTTGTTTATTTCTTTTTTAATTTTTATTAAAGCATTACAAAATTTATCTATCTCTTCTAAATTTTCACTTTCAGTTGGCTCAATCATAATTGTTCCTGCAACTGGCCATGACATTGTAGGCGCGTGATATCCAAAATCAATTAATCTTTTGGCAATATCTTCTTCTGAAATTCCTGAACTTGCTTTAATTGGTCTTATATCAATAATACACTCATGGGCTACGTTTCCATTTTTTCCAGTGTATAAAACTTTGTAATCTCTAGATAATTTCTTAGAGATATAATTAGCATTTAGTATTGAAACTTGAGATGCTTTTTTTAAACCTTCAGCACCCATCATTTTGATGTACATCCAAGAGATGGGTAAAATACTTGAACTTCCCCAGGGTGCAGCAGATACAGCGCCCATTCCATTTGAGGGCCCTGACTCTTTTATAACTTTGTGAGTTGGTAAAAATTCTGCTAGGTGTTTACCGCAAGCAATTGGACCCATACCAGGTCCTCCTCCTCCATGTGGAATACAAAATGTTTTATGTAAATTTATATGACAAACATCTGGACCAAATTTTCCCGGTTTTGCAATACCGACTAAAGCATTTAAATTAGCACCGTCCATATAAACTTGACCTCCTGCTTTATGTATAATGTCGCAAATTTCCATAATTTTCTCTTCAAACACACCATGAGTGGATGGATAAGTCACCATTAAAGCCGCTAAATCATTAGCGTATTTTTCAGCTTTATTTTTTAAATCTTCAATATCAACATTTCCATCGTCATCACAATTAACAACAACAACTTTCATTCCACACATTTGTGCACTTGCAGGATTTGTGCCATGAGCGGAATTGGGTATCAAACATACATTTCGATTTGATTGTTTGTTATTTTTATGAAATTTTCTTATTGTCATTAAGCCAGCATACTCACCTTGAGCTCCAGAATTTGGTTGCAAAGAAACTGCATCAAAACCAGTTATTTCTTTAAGGTCATTAATTAAATCATTAAATAATATTTTATAACCTTTCATTTGTTCTGTGGGCACAAAAGGATGAGGGAGTGAAAACTCTTTCCAGGTAATTGGCATTAATTCAGCTGTTGCATTTAATTTCATTGTACAAGATCCTAACGCAATCATAGATCTGTTTAACGCAATATCACAATCTTCTAATTTTTTAAGATATCTCAACATTTCAGTTTCTGAATGATATTTATTAAATACTGGATGGGTTAGATATTTTGAAGTTCTTAAAAGATTTTTTGGTAAATTATTCAGCTCTACTTTTGTGTTTTGATCTAAAGTTTTTGATATCCCAAATATTTTTAATAAATTATTTACGTCATCAAGTTTTTTAGCCTCATCAAATGCAACGGATAATGTATCTTTATTAACTTTTCTTAAGTTTATTTTTTCTTCATAAGCTTTTTTTAGAATAGTTTCTGTCTTTTCATTTGTTTTAATTGTTACAGTATCAAAGTAATGATCGCTTAATATTTTTAATCCTCCTTTTTTAATCTCATCTCCAAATAATTTTGCTAAAGATGATGTTCTATTAGCTATTTTTAAAATTCCTGATGGACCATGATAGATAGCAAAAGCCGCAGATATTATTGCAAGCAACGCTTGAGCTGTACAAATGTTACTTGTGGCTTTGTCTCTTCTAATATGCTGTTCTCTCGTTTGTAAAGATAATCGAAAAGCTTTTTTCCCATGTCGATCAACTGACACGCCAATAATTCTTCCAGGCATTGATCTTTTAAATTCTTCTTTTGTTGCAAAGAAAGCTGCGTGGGGACCACCATAACCCATCGGAATTCCAAATCTTTGTGCGCTTCCTACTGCAATATCTGCTCCTAATTCTGCTGGAGTTTTTAATCTTGCTAACGCTAATAAATCACACACCAAAATTGCTTTACCATTTTTTTTATGAATTTGGCTTATACTTTCACTAGGATCTTGAATATCTCCTAATGTTCCAGGATAAGCTAAAACTCCACAAACAATATCTTCATTTATTTTACTTAGATCATCTTTTTCATTTCCAATTATAAGTTCTAATCCAAAAGGTTCAGTTCTAGTTTTTATCAGATCGATAGTTTGTGGATTACATGAATCTGAAACAAATATTTTTTTTGAATTATTTTTATCTAATCTTTGGCTTAATCCAACAGCTTCAGCTGTTGCTGTTGCTTCATCTAATAATGAGGCATTTGCAATATCCATTCCTGTTAAATCAATAATGAGTTGTTGGAAATTTAAAAGCATTTCTAATCTGCCTTGTGCTACTTCAGGCTGATAAGGGGTGTATGAAGTATACCACCCTGGATTTTCTAATATATTTCTTAAAATAACATTAGGAGTAAAAGAGTTATAATAACCCATTCCTATAAAGTTTCTAAAGATTTCATTCTGTTTGGAAATTGATTTTAATTTTTTTAATGCATCATTTTCTGATAGTGGCTCATCTATTTTTAACTCTTCTTTTAAAAGAATTTTTTCAGGAACTGTATTATCCATCAAATTTTTCAGCGTTTTATAACCTACTGCTTCAAGCATTTTTTGTTGCTCCTTTTCAGAAGGACCAATATGTCTGTAAATGAATTCTTTAGAATTATCGTCTATCATTAGCTAGGGTTCTCCGCACAAAATTTATCGTAATCTGCTTTGTTCATTAATGTGTCAAGCTCAGATTTATCTTTAACTTTTATTTTAAAAAACCAACTTTTTCCTTCAGGATCAGAGTTTACATTACCCGGATCATCAACAATTGATTTGTTTCCCTCTAAAATTTCCCCTGAGATTGGAGAGTAAACATCACTTGCTGCTTTAGTAGACTCAACAACAGCGGCTTGACCATCCTTCTCTACTGATTTACCTGGTTCAGGAACTTCAACAAAAACAATATCCCCTAACATTTCAGTAGCATGCTTTGTAATACCTACAGTTGCAGTATCACCATCAAGTGAAACCCACTCATGTTTTTTTGAAAATTTTTTCTCACTCATTATTTGCTCCTTTGTTATTTAACATAACTCTTCTTAAAAAATGGAAGTTCAGAAACTTTACCCCCATATTTCTTTCCTCTTACTTCCAATTGAATTTTTGTATCAACCTCTGCATATTTTGTATTAATATAACCCATTGCAACTGGTGCGTTTACGCTAGGACCAAAAGTTCCACTAGTTATTAAGCCAATCTCTTCTCCGCTTTCAGAAAAAATTTTCGTATTTTCTCTAGCAATCACTCTTCCTTCTGGCAAAATACCAACTCTTTTTTTTTCACTACCATTTTCAATTAATTTTTTAATTCTATCCCAGCCATTAAATCCACCCTCTTCTCTTCTTCTTTTCGCTATCGCCCACTTCAAGTTAGCTTCAATTGGATTAATTTTTTCATTAAGATCATGACCATATAAACATAGTCCTGCTTCAAGCCTTAATGTGTCTCTAGCTCCCAATCCTACTGCATTTACTTTATTTTCTTTTAATAATGAAATGAGTTTTTCAACTTTAATATTAGGGATAGATATTTCAAAACCATCTTCTCCAGTGTATCCTGATCTAGTTATATATAAGTTTTCATTATCAAACTTAAAATTATCACCGGTCATAAATTTCAAATTTGACACACTAGGTACAATTTTTTCTAAAATCTCAACTGCTTTTGGTCCTTGCAATGCTATTAAAGATAAATCGTTATTTAAAAAATACTTGTGATCTTTGTTTAAAAATTTCTCAATTTGTTTTACATCATTTTCTTTACATGCTGCATTTAAAATAATGCAGAATCCTTTGGAAGTTTTTGTAATAATTAAATCATCTATAATTCCTCCTTCGTTATTTAGTAAGAAAGAATATTTAGAATGATTCAATTTTAAAGATCTGAGATCTGCTGGAATAATTTTTTCTAAAGCATCGGCTAATGTTTCGTCTCCCTCTAAAAAAAACTGCCCCATATGAGAAACATCAAAAAAACCTGCGTATGATCTTGTTGAAATATGTTCCTTTACAATTCCATCTTTATATTGAATTGGCATTTCATAACCTGCAAAGGAAACAAATTTAGCACCAAGATTTTTATGATAATTATATAAAGCTGTTTTTTGTACTTCCATAATAACTCTTTTCATGCCCCATCTGTCTATGTACCTGAGAGATTTAATCCTTCGGTGAGGCCAAAAAGCCTGCTTTCCAGAGTTATTACGGTAACGGTCCTTTTGCCTGAGAGTTTCCGGGGTGGTTGCTCCTTCGGCGCTATATTTAAATAGTCTCTCCCGTTACAAACTTATAATGAATAAAAATTATAAAATGTCAATAAAATTTTTTTTATTATTACCTTAAATTGCTATTTAATATTAAATAGTGTTGTTGGTCCTACTCTTTTAAATACTGAATAGTTTTTACTTTTTAGAAAATCATTAATTAGATCACAATCTCTCAATTTAATATTATCAGGGTTGTGAGTTTCTATTGATACTAATTTGGGTGTTATTTTATTAGGAATTAATTGTTTTAAAATTTTGAAATCCATACCCTCTATATCTATATTTAAAAAGTCTATTTTTGCTAAGGGCTTTGAGATTCTTAAAATTTCATCAGCTGTTTTTGATCTAACAATTTTAACAACATCTCCCACGAAGCTTTCCCTTTTAAATTTTTGATAATATCTGGATCTATTTGTTTTGATATTTCAGACAAAACTGATGAGATAAACTCTTTATTTTCAAATAAAGAGAAGTTAGACAATTCTTTAGTTGTAAGTTTTTTTCTAAGAATACTAATAAAATTAAAATGATTACTATTACTAATTGGATAAGAAACAGTATGTAGATTGGAACCTAAAGATAGAGAGATGTTGTTTGGGTTAATTTCTTTAAGGTTATCCTTATCTATTGTCGCTCTCAATGCAATAGAGTCAAAATATCTTGGGTTAATTTCTTTTTTAGCAATTAATGATTTTGTTTTTGAAAAAGTACCATCAGATATAATCAAATAATCACATTTAATTGAAGTGTTGTTTTCAAAAATTACTTTAATATTTTCAGTTTCATAATTAATCGCTGTAACTTTTTTGTTATAATTTATCAGATTATCGGGTAGCCGCCCTTTTAAAAAATTAATCAAAGTAAATCTTTGCAGTGTTGTGTACTTGGCTTCACTCGTATTAAAAGCTGATATGTCCAAATCACATATCTTTTTTTTATTTACTAAAGAATAAAAATCTAATTTATTTGGATGAAATTTTTCCTTAGAATTGATATTTTTAAAACCAATTATATTTAATAATTTAATACTATTAACTGAAAGCTGGATACCATAACCCTGTTCTAGATTAACAGAGTTATTTTTTTCACACACTATAATTTCATAATTTTGATTTTGCCTTAAGAGATTAGCAATATATAATCCAGATATCCCAGCGCCTATTATAACTATTTTTTTATTCATTTTTTTTTAAATA
>Ga0209505_1002888_pt1 | contig 10278 bp, 9 predicted proteins | sample COGITO_mtgs_1103_2_FD_184794 | JGI IMG/M metagenome (GOLD analysis project Ga0209505, IMG submission 184794) | Pelagic marine microbial communities from North Sea - COGITO_mtgs_110331 (SPAdes) (version 2) | ecosystem: Environmental > Aquatic > Marine > Epipelagic ... | reverse complement strand
ACAGGCTCTTTAGTTTTCGTTGGACTAGAGTTGAGGCAGAATCAAGTTATCGCGATTGCGGGTCAGCAACAGGCAAGAACTGTCGCGCGGTTAAATCAGTTGTTGTCGACTTATGATTTTAGTCTCGAAGAAGTTGGCGTCGAGGATATCCCATGGGAAGATCAAACTGAGCTGCAGAAATATACACGTGAACAGCGTCAGGTTTATTATTGGACTGTAAATGAAAATAATTTTTATCAATATTCAACTGGTTTATTAAGTGAGGAACTCTGGGAAAAGGAGGCTAGGTACACCGCAATGCAATGGAATCACTGTCATCTCCGTCATGTCTTTGAAGGGCAGAATTTCATTAAATCTTACGAGACTTACGTTAGAAGCCTTCCTGATAATTGCAAAAGTTCTGTTGAAGATAATTCAGGAATAATCCCTCGGTTTCAATAAAAGGTCTCTTCCTGAGCAACAAACCCACCAGAAAAAATGCGGCTAGTAAGCACGTTCAACTTCTGGTGCATTTTCTTTTGGCCGAATCTTGATTCGCAATAAATCTGTGTCGGCCTTTCACAGTGAATGGAATTGACAAATTACAAACGGCCTTATGAGTAGTCCCTACCCGGCTAAGATCAATTCAAAAATTAAAAATAATAAGGAAAATATATGGATCTTGAAACTATAAGCTTAATCAGTGAGCCGGTCAGTGCGTTTGCGCTTTTACTCACTCTCTATTTCTTATTTAAGCAGATAAAGCTACAAACAAAAGCATTAGAAAAATCAAACAATCATACGAAATCGCAACTGGGTATTGCGATAAATAACGCGTTAGTGGAAAACTTTGACTTGCTTATGAAAGATGAAAAGCTACACGAAATAGTTGATAGAGGCATAGAAAATAAACCGCTCGATAAGAGAGAGAAAAGGCTATTCTTTATATATATCAACAGATGGATTGCATTACTCGAATCGGTAATTTTAGTATCAAAATCAGAAGTTCTCTTTTTAGACGATTATGACCTGAAATTTTTATTACGTGACTGCTATCCAGCTAGGCTCGTCCAAACCCAGGCAGGCAAAGAGTGGTTAGATTCTGATGCAACAATTATTTACAGCAGGGAATTTATAGAGAGTCTGAAATCAGGGGTATCTTCGTAAGAAGATATTTTAGTAAAAGACATACTCCAAAGCGGCGCAAATATTATCGTCTTCTCTGCCCTCCCAAGTCTTCTAGCAGGTAGCGGTATATCTGGTATAGTGCATAAAGCAGCGGGCCCAGAGCTTGAAATTTTCGCTAAATTACTCGGGCCAATTGTACCGAGTAAGTCGGTCATTACTCCAGCATTTAGTCTGCCAGCTAAGTACATCATCCACACTGTTTGCCCTCGGTATATCTACGGATAGCCTCCCAATGCAGAAAATTGGTCCTGTCTGGGGCTTATATCTTGCTAATCAGCCTTAGTGTCTCTCAAGCGATAACTGACAGCCTATATCTATAGTATCTTCTGGGAATGAATTTGAAAAAAGGATATGAGAAGTAGATGAAACCATATTTTATAGAACCTGACAGGCTCAAGAGCTTATTAAAATCAGCGGAAGAACAGCTTGGTTTTCCACCCAAAGAAGCCCAAAGGCATGTTACGGAGTATTTGAAGGATGAAGCAATAAGGTACGCAAAAAATCCCACGGATGTCTTTAACACTCGCAGTTTTGCAAAAAGACTTTCAGCGCCGAAGTAAGCCCAGAAGGAACCTGCACAAAGGCTTAATCATGAATAAACTACTAACAACAATAATACTGCTCTGCTTCCTAATCAGCCCCTACAATGGTTAGAGTCCAATGCGTATCCACTGGCCCTTCTGACTTAGATAGCTGCACCCACCCCCATTTTCCCAGTAACCGCCCAGCCAGCACCTCAACCTAGGGCGCACACCCCGATAAGTCAGAATTGTTCCATTGACCCCTATACATACTACTGTGGACAAACGAACTGGTATAATTAAGTTTCTAAAATATATATGGGGATAAAAATGAATATAGATTCTTATGCCAGTATTGCGCAAATAATGGAAGCAGTCGTTTTAATAGCGTCAGTGTTTTATCTTAGCCTTCAACTAAAACAAGCGAATCAAATTTCTAGGTCGGAGACACGACGTGCGATGTTAAAGATGGATATTGAAGATATTTCTGTAGGCAGAGATAACCCTGAGATTATAGGCCTTTGGACTAAGGAGAATATTTCACAGGAAGAGAAAGTTGTTTTTGCCCATCACTTGCTGATGACGATGAGACAGAGGGAATATGAGTGGCAAGAATTACAAGAAAACGCCGTAGATACCGATGTCTTTGACATTTACGCAAAAATTCTTAATGTGCATCTTGGGACTAAAAGGAGTAGGTCTTGGTGGCGAGAGTTTAAAGAGATGTATAATCCTGACTTTGTTTCATTTGTTGATTCTAGAATACTGGATCAACCGCTTACACGATATTTTGAAAAGTATGTAGCGTACTGAGAGTTAGGGAAATCTAATATCTAACTACACCACTCTCCGTGGGCGCGTGACGTGTACCCAGTGTAATGGACTATCGAAACGGACTCGGCAAAGGTATAAATCTCCAGCGATTAGAGGCAAGATCAATTGTCGATTCCACAGTAACTTCTGGCTTGTGAGCTCTGACTATCTGTATGATCCTGCTACCGACTAAATCATTCGTTAAAGAGAGTTCATAGGATGTTTCTTTACATAACCCTTTTTTCGGCGGTTGGGTTTGAGGTCGCAGGTACGATGCTCCTTCCGCTAACTCATAGTTTCTCAAAACCCTTTCCAAGCGCATTATTGCTACTTGCTTATGGATTATCTTTCTACCTACTCTCATTAGTGACTGGGAAATTACCGCTTTCTCTAATATATGCTACATGGGCGGGTCTTGGCGTATTTTCAGTAGCGATATTAAGCAGCATATTTTATAAGCAAGCCCTAAACTGGCAATCTGTAGCAGGGTTGTTCCTGATTGTTGTGGGAGTGACTATTGTTAACATCTATAAAACATAAACGACTTCGGAGTCTTTTCAGGTAGCGAGAGGTTCATTGCGAACGATGTTTGGCGTCCGTTTATCAAACTCATCAAGCAGAAAACGAGGCTTAACCAGGAGTTCACGCAAGGCGCTCACAGAGCGCTTCTCCTCTATAGGGTAGCTGTTAAACGTAAAGCAGAATACTGACGCTCCTGTGCCTCCCTAGCGAGTTTTTTGATCTTGATTAGAGAAGAGTGTATTGCTGAATGGTGCCCGGGGCCGGCCCCGAGACACCAATTAAAACAATATGTTAAATCAAATTATGCTTTTGTTGTACACATGGATAACACATAAATTCAATGAAGAGCTTTCTTAAGCCCAAATCGGGTTCAATCACTTATAACTGAGCGACACAGCTGAGCTGGTCACTAGCGGGTCAGTTGTTTCACCTCCGAATGATCTATGACAGCCAATTCAAGACCATTTGTTTAACAAACGTATTCGTATTTCTTACGTCGTTGATGTTTAAGCTCTTTATATCGCCCGCCCGTCGCAGACAAACACCAACCAGGGCTTCTCAACACCTCTAGCTCTTTAGATGCGTTCTTACTGTGACGAAGCCCCAACAGTCATTACATCTGCCTCTGCTGCCTTAGGGGGGTTTATTTGAGGGACGGGGGGTGCTAACGCACACAGCTTACAGTTATAGTTACCCCCACCACTTACTAAAGGTAAATTTGAAAAAGGAAATTTGACGTGAATAGAATCTCAATTCCATTGAAATCCGATATATCCTTATCAGCGCTTGAAGGTGGAATTGGACATCCTCTTATTATGATTCCTGGTTGGTCACAGACGGCTGCAGAATGGATAGAGAATGCAAAGGCATTTACCTCTGTAAGTCGTCAGATGATTTGGGACCACTCGCCTCAAAAACTAAAGGAGACATTTGCAGTATAGCTTCCGCTTAGTGAGCTGAACAAACTATAAGGTTTTCCTCCTTCCTGCGCTGCAGGGTCTGCTGTTTAATAAGCTGTCTCCGGCCCATGATCTCCTCGTAACGGCCATAGAACATGTCTGCAGGCGTCACGTTGTCCAGCGACTCGTGATACCGCTGGTGATTGTAGTAATCCACGAACTGCCTTATCGCCTTCTCCAGTTCCCATGGGTAGTAATAGTTCTCCAGCTTCACCACATTCTTCATTGAGCGGTGATAGCGTTCGATCTTACCCTGAGTCTGCGGATGGTAGGGCGCACCTCTAGTGTGCTCTATCTTCTGCTCATCCAGATACTCCCTGAGCTCTTTCGATAGATAGCATGGCCCATTGTCACTAAGCAGCCGAGGCCGGTGTTTAACCATCACCTGATCTACCCCTGTTTTCTCAATGGCATCATCCAGTGTGAGCTTAACATCATCAGCACTCATGGTAGTCGTCAGCTTCCAACTGATGATGTAGCGGGAGTAGTCATCCAACACCGTCGATAGAAAGTACCAGCCCCAGCCAACTATCTTGAAGTAGGTAAAGTCCGTCTGCCATAGCTCGTTTATACGCTTGGTGGGCGTATGGAACTTATCACCAGCTTGCAGCAGGATATAGGCAGGGCTAGTTATCAGGTCATATTGCTTCAACAGCCTATAAACACTGGACTCGGAGATGAAGTACTCATGTTGGTCGGTGATATGCCAGGCTAACTCGCGAGGTGATAGTTCGGGGTGCTCCAGAGCAACTTCAAGACACTGCTCCTTCACGCTCTCCGGCAACTTATTCCAGAACTGTCTTGGCGACTTGTTTCTGGCAACAAGCCCTTCATAGCCATCATCCCGGTAAGCCTTGTACCAGCGATAGAATGAGCTCCGGCTCGCTCCTAGCTCGTTAAGTGTGCGTCTGACCGATAGCTCCGACTCTTCAACCAGTCGTATCACCTCATACTTCTCTGAGGCCGACAGCGTCATTCGTCGTCCCAGATCGATCCCGAGCCAAGCACACTTTTTTTGAGCACGTTGTTCTTCAGCATCGTTTCAGCAAGCATCTGCTTGAGGTGACCATTCTCTTTCTTGAGATCGGTTACTTCCCGGCTGTTGGCCTGGCGCTTGGTATCCCCTGCAAGACGCTGCTTACCGGCCTCTAGGAACTCCTTCGACCAGCTGTAATACTGGCTGGCGGCTATACCTTCTCGGCGACACAGTTCAGCGATAGACTCTTCTCCGCGTAGTCCTTCCAGAACAATGCGAATCTTCTCTTCGGGTTCGTGTTTCTTGCGGGTTTTGCGCTTGATAGCTTTGACGAGTGCTTCGGGTGTGTCAGTCATAGGTGACTCCTGTATTCATTATTGAATGTATCAGAAGTCTCCCTTAGGAATTAAGGCTAATTGGCCCCATATGTTCTGACGGGATACAAGTGGGGCTAAAGATGGGTTGATGCCCAAGTGAATAATTTTGTCTCTTGCTGGAACGTCAGTGCGCTTCAATCTCAGTCCGAGCCAATAGTCATCAAGCTTTGATGCAATATTTTTGGAAGCCAGTTTTGCTCTGTAGCGAGACTTCGTGTGTAAGCAAATCACAAGGCGTGAAGTTGAATAGTGATCCCTTAAATCAAAAGGAACAGCGCGAGAAAAATAGTAGTAGGAGTCTTTTTGGTAAGTGTAAGAAGGGTGCTTATTTGTATACTTCATTGTCTACTCTAATCCCAGTTTTGTGAAAACTGCAGGGATTACAGAGACTTCTGAAGTTAGATGGTGCCCAGGGGCGGAATCGAACCACCGACACGAGGATTTTCAGTAGACAGCGCGTCCGATTCTTCATTTGAATCAGTGAGTTAAAACTGCTAAATCAAAGTGTGCTACAGAGTGTGCTATGGAATTCGATTAAATTACACTTAATCCTGTCTGAAAATAAATCTGTTCCCATTTATTTTCTTTAACCGAATCGTCAGTAAATCGCTGGGTTAAGCCGGATAACGATATAAATCAAAGGCGATTACACATCTATCTGTGTCTTCTTCAAAAGGGATGGTTCTGTGATAAAGAGAGGAAGGGAATAAAACAATATCACCTTTCTTGGGCTGATGAATTTTACGAGGGTAATTATCATCCAGGATGGGCAAGTCATGACCGTGAAGGCTAAACGCAATAGCTCCTGCATCGGTATCTAATGAATCTATGGTTTTTAGATAGACGACGCCGCTTAGCCAGCCAGACGGGTGATTGTGTGATCGCTGGTGGCCACCCTTAACCAGCCGAACGAACCATCCTCTGAGGTCATACTTTTCAGGCCATGAATTTATATACTCACAATCTTCGGAACCAAAATTGGAACGATATGCAACTATTTCCTTTCGAAGAATTTTTTCAAGAGCCTCGGAATTTTTGCCAGCACTAATAACAGTGGGTGAGCTCTGATAGCCTGATTTTGTTACTCCGTGGGTTGGTTCCCACACTGAGGGTATTTTTTCGGCTTCCAAAACAAGATCATCAACAAAGCTGCTCACATCAGAAATGTGGTTGCTTAAGCTTCCCATTTGCACATAGTCTAGAGGATTTTTACAAAAGGGATACGGGTCTTCGTGTTTAAGTTGTTGGGTCACAAACGCACTGACTCCGGCTACGCGAAGATTGATGTCACCAGATTTAGCAAGTACATTTAACCTTTCTTCAAACTCTGAATAACGGCCTAGAATATAGAGGCATTCGAGAGATTGAGATTTTGAATTAAGCCAGAATAATGTTTTGGATGGGTTGTTTTCAGATGCTGTTACAAGATCAAAATGTTTAATTGCTTCTTCATATTCCCCAATATTTCTTAAGGCATTACCCAAATTGTTATGGGTTTCAGCAGATTCGGGCATAATCGTAAGTGCGCTTTTGTAGTAGTTTATGGAGGCTTCTAGGTCACCCTTATCATGCAAGGCATGACCCATATTGTTAAAGGCATTAGTATAATCAGGTCTAATTTTGATGGCCTGTTTATAGCTGTCGATTGCGGCGTCTAGATCTCCTTTTGCTTGGAGGGCGCTCCCCATGTTGTTGTAAGCCTCGGCACATGCAGGGCTAATCTTCACAGCTTGTTTGTAGCTCTCTATGGCGGCTTCTAGCTCTCCATTATGTTGCAGGGCAGCGCCTAAATCGTTAAATGCATCGGCATCGTCGGGCTTAATCTTGGCAGCATGTTTGTAGCAGTCTATGGAAGCTTTTAGATCACCCTTTTCTCGAAGGGCAAGACCCAAAATGTAACAGACTTCAATATAGTCAGGCTTAATTTTGAGTGCCTGTTTGTAGCAGTCTATGGCGGCTTCCAAGTCTCCCTTTTGCTGTAAGGCAACCCCCAAATTGCTATAAGCTTCAACTATTACATCTCTATCATGGGTGGAAGAGGGATGTTTCGGCTGTGACTCCAAAATAGCTCGATAATATTGCTCGGCTTCGTGATGCTTACCTTTTTTATGTGCAGCTACACCTCGTTGGAGCGCTTGTCTGGCTGTGAGCTGTGTCATGCAGTTTACCGTAGCTTAACTCTATAAACGTATTAATATTGCTTAAGTTACGTCAAGTATTAATGGATTCTCGAAACTAGAGAACTCTACGCGACCAATACATAAAACAGCAAAAGCACCATTTAAGGAGACAGCGAATATGTGATCCAAATTCACAACCATTTGCTGTATCAGTCGTATCCATAATAATTAAAAAAAAAGACTATACTATGCAAGCAGCCTCATTATGAATAAAAATATGCAATAAATGAGAAACAAAGTGTAACAATCGGAACTGAGAAATTTCTGTGAAAATTGCGGTTAGTCATGGCGGAACTCTATCGCCAAATAGAATCACAATCTGGCGTATAGCTTGCTTCCAAGAATAGCCAGAAGTTGTCCATGACGCCGCAGGAAGGTCACATTCTGTCCAATAAATGGAGGCAGAGTATAAAGTAGTTCTAGCTAGTTGCAGTTTGGGTGGAAATCGAACTACTGACACGAAGATTTTCAGTAGTTTGTGTGAATAGTTACCTATCTAAATCAATATGCTATAAGCAAGAATATCGAATGCGCTAAGATGATCACCAAAATACAGCGACTGAACCGTGCCTAAGGCTTCTATGTGTCGGGTTAACTTCAGCTTTCAATTGCAATTTCCAGACTGAAAGTCTTCTATTACCCTTGATCGTGGACTTCGTTGAAAATCACTGACACGTTACTTGCAACCTCATGATCAATTTTTGATTGGCTCTCCAAAATAGATTTGCCCATAGCTGTATCATAAAAATCTAACAAAGCTCTTATCTGTTCGGATTCAAAATGCTTTAAGCGAAGATCTATTTGCTCTTGTCGAAATTTTTTCCTCATGCGGCTGGAAAATTCTTTGCCTGTACTCATAGATCTATCAGACTCACTCATTAAGTCTCGCACGGTGAGGTCTACTAGTTTCTCGACTAACTTCTTTTTCTCATCAGATTGCATTAATGACCCCTAGACACATAGTGATCTTGTTATTATTCGAGAGTCTTCTACTGCGCTGTTGGTGTTTTTATGCCCCGAATAAAATTCCGTATGGCGCAGAGCCACGTCCTTTGTGATTTGGTTGCATGGTCAAATTTCTCTGTTTCCTACTTCTTAATTTAAGTGAAGACTGTTGCCATATTACGCTAATTACAGATTCAGCAGTTGGGTAATTTGTAGGTTCAAGAAAACCGCTAACAAGCGTAAGTGTAATCCCAGTTTGGCTATCTCAAACAGGTAACTCGAATGTAGCAAGGAAAAGTGATCATGACAAATCCCAAAAGGGGTAAAAGCAATTTGCAGACCGAGAGCCCGTTGGATTGTTAACGGATTCTACTAGACAGGGCCTAAGCAACATCATAATCAACTAACTAAACTACTAGTATTGCCCCCTAAACCCAGCGACACAGCGTCTAGTAGAGTCTGAGACGGTGTTCGTACACAATTTGTATGTGAGAGGATGCAAGCCACCTAAGAATGGGGCTATCAGGGCAATTAACAGAGCTGGCTGCTCGGGGCGGAATAATCCAAACAGGCTTTGGCCTGTTTGTCCCCTGCGGGCTTCGCGCTGGCGCGCTCGTTGCAAATTGCTGGCGCAATTAGTGATTCGAATTTTGATTGAATCAAAATCCTCTCCCTGAGGGCGGCGTTCCGCCGTCTGCGCTGCTGCCGCAGCTTTCGAACCACATCGGCGATTCTCATCCAGCCCCTGAACGCCATACATAAAAAAGCCCAGCTTGTGCTGGGCTATTTTATGTATGGTGCCCAGGGGCGGAATCGAACCACCGACACGAGGATTTTCAGTAGACTGTGTGACCGATTCCTTTTTAGAATCAATAAGTTAAAACTGCGAAATCGAAGTGTGCTAAGAAGTGTGCGAAAAATTTCGATCTTTATAGCCCAAATTACCGATTTTTCCTTTACAAATTCAGCTATGAAATAGGAGCATGGAGCGATCTGAAATGAATGCTCTTGATCGAGAGCTATGCGTTTACATTTTCATAAAGCTCTGTGGAGACAAATAAGTGGCTGAACAAGTAGTCCCAATACTGCTCGTAAAAGACGCGATGAAAACGGCAGAATGGTACAAGCGCCTCGGATTTGATGTCGAAGGAGAGCATCGTTTTGCGCCAAGTCTGCCGCTCTATATGTTTTTACGAAGAGACGACATTGCCTTGCATCTTTCGGAGCATAGCGGAGATGCTAAACCAGACACGTTGTTGTATTTCTATGTCAGTGACATTGAAGAGGTAGCCAATGAGTTCGGGGCTGAAATTCTTGAGCAACCTTGGGCAAGAGAGATTCATTTGAAGGACCCGGATGGAAATAGATGGCGAATAGGCGAGCGCCGTGAAGCTGATTCTTGAATCTATCCGTTTCTCAGCTTTGAAAATGAACTCAACATATAGCAATAGAATTGCTAACTAGTGTTAGATCTTTATACATCCGCCGATTTTGAGCTTGATTCTGTAGTAGGTTCAGGTTTTATGATTCAGCGTCTAATTTGAACAGAATTCGTATCTGCATATCTATGAGTAAGCGACCACAGAACATTGCGAGTATTCTCGTTCTATCCCTGACGGCGGTAATACTGTCATTTTCAGTGAAGGCTGCAGCAGTCGAAGCTGAATTTTCGCAGGTTACATTGTTTGTCGAAGGAATGATGAAAAGCCGTGGCGGCGTTACTTGAATGAGCTGACCCGATAGCGTGGTAGTAGCTCTGTCAGAGCTGCCAGGAATAGCAGAGGAAGATATCGTAGTAAACTTGGAGCGTGATGCGTT
>Ga0209505_1002877_pt1 | contig 10304 bp, 6 predicted proteins | sample COGITO_mtgs_1103_2_FD_184794 | JGI IMG/M metagenome (GOLD analysis project Ga0209505, IMG submission 184794) | Pelagic marine microbial communities from North Sea - COGITO_mtgs_110331 (SPAdes) (version 2) | ecosystem: Environmental > Aquatic > Marine > Epipelagic ... | reverse complement strand
CCTTCTTCTTCTCGCCACCACCGCCGTCGACGAACTCCCTCCCGTTGCGTTGGTTCTCACCGAAGAAGAATGCATCCAATTTTTCAATTTTTAATGTGTGGATAACAAAACGCTGGAGAAGAAAGAGGTTTTGAGAAAAAAAAGGGAGAAGCGAAAACAAGAGAGAAAACGCTTGTTTTTTTCAAGTAACAAAAAAAAAGTCAAGAACATCGCGCTGATCACGTTACGTGAGTAAAACAGTATTATTAACACATCATCATGTCACCGACGTATGGAATCCACGCGCCGGACGAACCGTACGTTCCATCTTCGGACAAGTGTTGGGGCGCTAAAGGCCACTGGCACATGAAGAAACCAGTGGACGTGATGTTTGAAAACCAAGCGAAAACGACGCCGTGTTCGATACCGGAGAACGGGAACATTTGCGGGAACGAGAAAAACTGGGAGGTGAGGTTGAAAGAAGAGCACTCGCAGTTCGTGCCGAACGCGAAGAATTTCGCGCCGAGACCGAAGAACTGGAAAGTGAATAGGAACAAGAATTATTACGGCACGAACTGATGATGAATTCTTCGATCGATGATGATGATGATGTGTTTTTGTTCCTACTCTTGGTCTTCATCGTTTTCTAACAAAGATGATGAGAGATGATGGCAAACTCGCATATGCTTGTCTATTTATTTTATTACATGTACACACAATAATGTCTACTATTTATTAAAAAAAGTCTCTCTTCTGAATGTGTTGTTTTGAGGAGGCATCATCATCAAAGGGCGGTGAAAACGACCTCGATGACTTCCTCCTCGTCGCCGCCGCTGACGACGAAACACTCCAAACAGCCTTCTCCCGCGAACATTTTTTGTCCGTCGCCATCCTCGACGACGAGCATTTCCGAAGCGCCGACGACGGAAGATTTCAACGCTGCATTTGAACCCACTTTACTATCCACGTGATCGACGAACGCTTCGGCGTCTTCCGCGGTGCTCAGAAACACCCCGCCTTTCGGAGAAAATACGTGCACTAACTCGATCGTTTCATCCTCGGCCTTGGTCACGAAATCACGAACCGCTTCGGAAACGTTTACTACCGATTGCTTTGTCGTTTTTTTTTTAAATTTCAAAACCTCTTGCGCTTTTGCCTCGTTCACGCTCGCGATGAACTCACGTCTAAACCCGCCGCCGTAGCCTCCTACGTTTCGATGTTCGCAGAGTAAAATTTGTTCATTCTCCGATAACGCCAATTTCCCGTCTCGAATTGGTACGTTCATCGTCTCCCCTAAAATCGTCGCCTTGATGTGCGCGGGACAATCGTCCGGACCTTCCATTGTGTGTTCCAAAAACGAATCGTTCCAAGATTCCGGAATTAACTCGTTCAATCCTTTTTCCAACTCCTCCGCTCTCCTCGCGTCGTTCACCGTCAACGAAGCGCTCGTGTGTTTAATCAACACGTTGAGCAAGCCCGCCTTCACGTCCGTAATATCCACGCAGTTCTGAATACGCTCCGTCGCATCGTGACACCCTCTTTTCGGCGCCACAAACTCACCTCTTTTCGTTTTCTCAAACTCGCTCGCTTTCACCGTCACTTTCACGCCGACTTTTGACTCGTCTTCGTTCGCGTCGCTTTTAAATTGGCAAATATACATCCCTTGCCACGTCCCGAACGCGACTCCGCCACTCAAAACTGGAACTGATATTGACCTCTTCATGCACGTGGCGTTAAACTCAATCTCCTCAAAAGCGCGCATCAAATCCGTCCTCACCGACGGGTCGCAGTTCTCGTTGATGGTTAAAGCGCAGGATTCAGACGATGTTCTGTCGACTAAACACACGTGACACACCGCGGTCGCATAATTTTGCATAATCTCTCTCGTTTCTTTCGTGAACGTGTTGGTGAATAAAAACGCGCCTTTTCTACGCGGTGGTGGCGATAAATTGAAGCATTTCGTTGTTGTTTCTGTTGTTTCTGTTGTTTGTTGCGGTGACATTGACATTGACATTGACATTGACATCATCATCGATCGCACTTTAATATACTACTTTAATACAGTTAAAATATCTTCTTTGTCTTCTTCTTCTTCTTCTCGTTGTGTTGTTGTTTTTGTGGAAAAAGTTTGTTTGTTTCCTCAAAATCGAACAAGAAGAAATCACTACGCGTAAACAATGAGATGATATTATGACGATGTCTGAGAAGAACAAGATGAAGAAGAGGAAGAAAAATATTCCTCGAAAGAGAACGAAAGAAGACCCGCCGGAACCTATGGTCGTGCAAAGAGACGAAGAGAGAAGAGGAGGGATGATGATGAGGAAAATGTTGAGCAGCAGAGGAAATGTTGATTTTGATGACGACGACCAACAGGAGGAAGAAATGTTTGTTGAAGATGATGAAGAAGAAGAAGAAGAAGAAGAAGAAGACAAAGAAGAAGACAAAGAAGCGGAGGAGGAAGATAATAAGAACAACGAGTATAATAATAACGTCGTCGCTTCTTCTTCGTCGTGTTATTTCAAAGCGAAAAATATAAACATAAATCGAATGTTGAAAGCGTGCAAGCCAAACAACGCGGACGCTCCGGAATTTTTAGGAAACCTTTCGCACCTGTTGCGACCGACTTTACGACCGTATCAGAAGAGAGCGGTGGGTTGGATGATGGGGAGAGAGAGAGCGCCGAACGCGCCAGTTGGGTGGGAGAATGGGAAAACGCAACACGCGGATGTTGAGAAGTTGGTGACGTTTAAAAGAGAGGAACAGTTGAGCGCGTTGCGCGAGATGTTTAAGACGACGACGACGACGACGGCAAAAATGACGTTAATAGAGGCAAATGTGGTGAAAAAGAAACACGAGGAAATAAACTTGTGGATGGAAAATGTGTCGAAGTCGATGGCAATGGAAGACGACGGCGTTCGCGGAGGCGTGTTAGCGGAAGAAATGGGATTAGGTAAAACTGTCGAACTTTTGATGTTGTGTTTGGCGCACAAGAAACCAAAAGACGAGAAAGATGAGGAGAAGGAGGAGGAAAAGGAGGAAGGAAAAGAAGAAGAAGACAAAGTGATTACGAATCGAGACGGTATGGGCTTCACGACAAAGCTAGAAAAAGAGGAAAAAGAAGAAGAAAACGAAGAAATGCAGCAAGTGCGATGCGTCTGCGGTGCAATGGAAGACGATCCAGAGTATAAAGGTCTTTGGGTATCGTGCGAAGTTTGTCACAAATGGTCGCACGCGTATTGCGTCGGCATTAAGCAAAACTGCACAGAGGCGCCGGACTTCATATGTCCGCATTGCCACGCCGCGAAAGCGGGGGAGAAAATCCCGGGCATTTCAAAAACGACGCTCATCGTCGTTCCGTCGACGATTTTGCAACAATGGCGAGACGAGGTTTTAAAGCACGTCCGTAGAAACGACGACGATGGAAAGACCGACAATAAAGACAATAAGTTTGATATTTTGGTATACGAAGGACAGCCGCAAACCGCGAGCTTGGGATCCAGAGCCGTACACGCGAAGGAAGTCATTACCTCGCATAAGCTAGCCGAATGCGATATTGTTATCACTACGTACGATGTGTTGCGAGCTGAAATCAATCTAGATTACGCGACAAACGCGGATGTGAACGATGGCGCACTGCGCGCTCGAAGGAATGCAACTCGAAGATACCCTCACATTCCCCCGCCTTTGACAAAGATAACGTGGTGGCGCGTTATTATGGACGAAGCACAGATGGTGGGCGGAGGCGCCTCGGCGCCGTCGCAGATGATGGAGAGAATTCCCGCGGTGAATCGTTGGTGCGTGACTGGGACGCCGCTATCATCTGAAAAGTCGCACATGGACGACGCGTTCGGATTGTTCAAATTCTTAAGGGCGCGTCCATTCGGCCACGAGATGAACTTTACAACATCGCATAATTGGTGGCAGAAAATAATCAGCGCGGCTATGAAAACAGGGTACGCGGGATACGGCGAGTTTGTGCTCACCGAGAGCCTAAAACCAATAATGTGGCGCAACGCTAGAGAGGACGTTATAGACGAACTCGATTTACCGCCGCAAAATGAGTGCGTCACCGAATTAGAGTTTTCGCCCATCGAAAAACATTTCTACGAAAAGCAGCACAAAAACTGCGCCGCGGAAGCGCGAAACACTTACGATCGAGTGAAGCGATCGAGAAATGCTACTAATAACAACGATGACATAGAGTTATCGAGGCAAGACGTGACTTCTATCGTGCTGCCTCTGCTGAGATTGAGGCAAGCTTGCGATCACCCGCAGGTTGGTTCGTACGGCATCAGTAAGTGGAGGCGTCTGAAAAATATCGCGGCGGAACTTGTGGTCGACGGCGATCAATCAAAAAAAGCCGAGGAGAAACAAAAGAGCAAAGTTCTTTCCATGGAAGAAATCCACGACAGGTTGGTCGACAAAGCGCGACTTGAAGCAGAGGAAGCGCAAAGACTCGTCGCGTTTTCAATCAACGCCATCGCTGGATTAAAATGGACGCAAAACGATCTCGCGAGTGTCATTGAATGTTATCGCGAAGTTTTACGCCTCGATGCAAACGCAAACATCAACGGCGTTCGTCTCGATAGTTTCCAAAGATTACACGCTTTGCACAATTTAGCCGAAGCTTTGCAAGTGGTGGATAAAAACAAAGACATTCGAATACCTAGAACGCTTAGAGATGAGAAATTACTCAGCGACGCCGAAACGGAAAAGATTTCGTATTTAGCCGAGCGAGTTGGGGGAAACATATCCATCGCCGCGAACGATTTCGAAAAGTCGCGGAAAATTATCGACAAGAAAATGAAAAGTCTCGGTCGAAATGAATTTTGGTGGATGGAAGCCTTGTCGTATACGACCGACGCTTTCGTAGGCAAACTGCTCGAGCAGTTTGATAACCGTTGGCAAAGTAGCAAAGCAGATTGGAACACCGGCGCGGCTCTGAAAATGGTCATGCAAAGAGACATAGATCGCCTATTCGAGTGTCGCAACGAAGCCGTCGCGGATGCTGATCGAGTAACGAAAATCGTAGAAGCCGCGGATAGACAAGACGTGGTTGAATTTGCCTCGTGCTCGGTGTGCAGAAAAGGCATGGAATTCGCGGTCGTTGGCGTGAAATGCGCGGTGTGTAAATGCGATGCAAATTTCAATAAATTACAAAGCGTTTTGTTTGGTGTCGGTAGAGATGCGACGAGAAACGGTAAAGCGAAAGTAAAATCGTCCACGAGAAACGTCAAAGATGAGGACAGGCGCATTTATTACGACGTTACTGCGCCGTCGTGCGCGGAAAAAACTTTGAAAGCGCTGAAAAGCGAAGTCAAAGGAGCACTCGAAGTGCAATCCTACGCGAAAACGCACATCGAAGTCATCGAAGAGATTCGTAAAGAGTTCACGAAAATACGCGCGCTGATGCACTACCAACGCGAAAAGATGTACGCACTCGATGAGTTGAGCATGTCAACGACGCGTATTCGATTACGCACGCCCAACGAAATGGTTCGAATTGACGGACAAGACCAATTGCCGGAGTATTTGCGCGCGTCGATCGTGTATCCAGTCGAGGTACCCACCTTGCTCAAACAACACGGCGACGAGAAAGTCACGCACGAATTTGAAATGAAACAAACGTTCGGTCAACTGCGATATTTGCAAACGCTGAAACAGAAGAACAAAAACGAGCGTAAGAAATTTGATTGCCCGTTGTGTTTAGAGACGTTCGACGAGACGAAATCGAAGAATGCCGTCATTCCCAAGAGCGCGCTGAGAAAAATGAAAGCTGGAGATGACGACGACGAGGACGAGGACGAAGAGGACGAAGATATTAATTTACACGGCGCTGAACTTGCAATCTTACCGTGCGGTCACGAATTATGCGTCAAATGTTCGTTTGCGTATTACGGGCGACCATCCAATATGGTTTCAAAGAAGAAACAGTTCTTACACTCGTTATCGCCGCTCCCGGAGCGACACAATAATAACAACGACAACAAGCGCGGGAAATGTCCAACCTGCCGCCAAGAGTGCGCGACCAAAGAAATTTCATACGTCACGTGGAAGTCGCAGGATAAGGACGTTCGCGATAACGTCGAAGAGGCGCAAAAGAAGCGAGAAGAGAGATTGCGGAAGAAAGCGGAAGAGAGTTTACACCTTTCGCGATTCGGCGCGGACGTTTCGAAAATGCTCGAAACTTTAGGAGCGCCGGAAACGCACGCGAGAGATGAAAGCGGTATCAAAATTGAAGGCGCGTGGGGTACGAAAATCGATGCGGTGGTTCGTCGCGTGAAACATCTGTCGAAGTTTGATACGAACTTGAAGGTTTTAATCTTCAGCGAATGGGAAGATGTTTTGATGATTGTTGACCACGCGCTGAAAATGAACGGCGTGAATTCCATCGTTCCGACATCCGCTGCGAGTTCGTCACTCAAAACGAAACGTGCCGGGAGTAGATTTGCGGTTTGTGTCAAGGAATTTGTCGACAGCGACTCGCACCCAGTTAGTTGTTTGCTGTTGCCGTTGAAAAGAGCTGGAGCGGGACTCAATTTGACGTGCGCCAACCACGTGATTTTGCTCGAGCCGTCGCTCGATATTTCCGCCGAGTCGCAAGCGATTAAAAGAATTGACAGAATCGGACAAACGAAGTCAACCATAATACATCGGTTCGTATTAAAAGATTCGATTGAAAAGAACGTCATGAAAGTCATCGAGAATCGCCGCAGTGAAGGAACAGTTTTACCCGTGGACAGTAAAGAGGCGAGTAAATTGACCGCGCGAGACATCGAAGAGTTGTTGAAACAACAACAGTAAAAAGAGCTACCTTAAGATTAGTCAAACATCACAGAGTTTAGAAATGTACAAAAAACAAAACGCACGCGCGCGCGCCCGCACAAACAAAGCAATCTGACTTTACAATCTAATTTTTGCCAATATCAATTCATTACCCCCCCACTTGGTTTCACAATCTCGGCGAACCGTTTCATCCCAGCTTTCTCGTAGGATTCGCTCAACTCTTCTCGAATGTTGTCCCAACTTTCGTACCCTTCCTCGTTGCCCCAACTCGCGTAATCGAGAACATCAAAACATCTCTTCAGCGCTTTCGCCTCCTCGCTCATCTCCGGCACGTTTTTCTCGTGTTCATTCGCTATTTCAGTTCCTACGCCTTCTAACATGTTCTTTGCGGACTTCGCGTCCATATTCTCCATGTTTACTAACTTTTTCATATCCTCTAAAGTCGCACCAGTTAACGGCGGGAGTATCGCGTCTTCATCTCCGCTGCCGCCGATGCTGCTACTATTTCTACTCGTTGTACTACCGCTAACGCCACTCTCGCCGTACCCGCCACCAAGGGTAAACCACGGCGCCACGCTCAAAGCTATCCTCGCCGCATCCCTCGCTTCACTTTCCCTGTTCTCATATCGTCTCAAAGTCCTCGCGTTAATCGCGTACGGTCTCGCCCATTTATTCGTAAACTCTTCTCTGTTGATGTAAAACTCGCACGCGACCAACGCGCTCGTTTCATCTTTTTTCACAAATTCGTGTCTAGAGATCAAACTCTCAATCACGTCCGGAAAAGACCCAATGTTTTGCGTCGTGTACGCGTTTAACATGTGCTTACTCGCCGCCAATCTCGCCAACGTCTCTCGATCGTGCTCCGCGTGTTCCGCGTTCGACGACGATAAACCGCTCGACGAAGAACTCGACCGTAAAATCGAATCTCTCACCGGCATCAAACCTCCTCTCTTCAGCGCGTTCACCTCTTCTTCCAATAACGCGCGTCGTATAAATGTCGTCGCATCTTTCGCGACGAACTCAATCTGTCGCTGATTCGCTCGCGCTTTCACGATTGCGCCGATATGAATATTTTCTTTTGCCGCTAAAAATGAAGGTTCCAAGAGAAACCCAATCGCGTTCCCGTCGTCTGGAGAGATACCTATCGGCATCATCAGAGGAAACATCCCAACTTTCGTTTCCGGAGATATCAACGCGTACTTCAACGCGTCCAAGGTTTTCACCAGTCTCGAAATTAAAACATCATTAGTATTGCCACCATCAGAGATACCATCATCACCAGAGACACCATTATCACCACCAACTTTGGATGATGATGATGATGATGATGATGATGGAAAGGCGAGACCATTTTCCCGCACGAATCTCAAGTAGGGGAAAACCTTCTCATCTTTCTCTTCTGTTTCTAAAACCGTCGTCCTCTTCGTCGTCGAAGAAAAAGAAAAAGAAAGTAAAGAAGTTCTCGCGACAAAAAGGTTCCTAAAAGATGTTCTTCCTCTCGACGTCGTCGAAATCGTCGCGAACATCTTTTTTCTGTGCGCGTGATTGTGTGGTTGTGTAAAGTTCCTCTGTGACTTTTGTGAGGTATTTTCTCTACTCAATTTTAGGGGAATTTTAACTATCGCCAGAAAGAATGAAGGAGAAACGCGTTATTAAAAAGAAGAAGAAGAAGAAAGACTCATCATCATCATCATCATCTTCTTCTCTTTCTTCTTTGGACTCGTCTTCTTCTGACTCGTTGGAGGAGGCAAAGGAAGAGCGTTCGAGCGGCAGTTGTTCGAGCAGCAGCAGCAGTTTTGATGGTCGTCGTACACAAAGCAAAACAAAAAGGAGGAAGAGAGAGATGATGTGTAAACAGTTGAAAAGTGCCATCGAGAAAGGGAACGTAGAAAAGATAAAAACACTCGCGCGGTCGATGTATCGCGACACGACGACGACGACGAAGAACAATAACGATACTAAAAAGAGGAGGAAACAAAAACGAAGAGATACAGAAGAAAACGCGTTTCATATCATCGCTCGGTGTAAAGAATCGTACAAGAATCCACTGGAAACGTTGAAGTTTATGCTCGAAGAGTGCTTCACCCAACAACAGGATGAGGATGACAGTCTCCTCCTCGAAACGTTGCTCTCGCAGAAAGGAAGAAGAAAAGGTGGCAAAAGAAGAAGAGATGGAAAGAAAATAAAGAAGAAAATCCCACTGGAACTGGCGGCGAAGCAAACGGTCGTTTCGAGAGAACCGTTTGCGTTTCAAATGCTCAAAAAGAAAACACCGCCGGGCGTGTGCGCGGAGAAAGCGACGAGGAGGTACGAAAAATCGAGAGCGCGAGAAGCGACGCTGTTTGAAGCGCGGCGAGAGAAAGCGTTGGAAGAGAAGAGGAAGAGCGAGCAGATGAAATGGAACGAAAAGTTACGCGAAGCCAACGAGGGGGACGAAGGAGACGAACTTTTGTACGAGCGGCTGTGGCAGTATGAAGACGAAGAAAAAGAGGAGGACGAGGAGACGAGGAGGGGAAAGTATAGTAGCGCTGCTACTATGAAGAACAACAACAAGAGGAGTTTATCCGTGGATGATGACGCGAGGAAGGAGAAAAAGAAGAAGAAGAAGAAGGAGACGGAAAAAGGAGAAGAGAAACACCGAACCATTCCAGAGGAGGAAGAACGAGACGGGTTTAAATCGCCCACGGAAAGAGAGTTACGAAAAAGAAACGGAGGTTCGTTACCTATCGCGACGACGCAATCGTACTACGCGATATGGAGAGCATGCTCGAAGAAAGCGGAAAAGAAGACCTTGCGAGCGAAAGATTTACCGTACTTACACGACGTCGGCGACCAATCGGAAAGTTCCGCCATCGAGTGGATTTTAAAGTCTTCCGTGAGTGGACCCGAAGGCGGGTGCTCTTGCGAAGCGCCTCGGAAAAGTCATCACTCCAAGTCGTGTGCGGTCAAACTTCTCCGCTCCGAGATGCTGCGTTGGCATCCGGACCGGTTCGTTTCCAGGTTTCGAGGTTGTTTCTTTTCCCTGCGAGAGGAAGAAGAGGCTCTGGTAAAAGTGAACGCGACCAGCGCGAGGTGCGTGGAAATGTTTAGGAACTTTAAGACGAGCAGTAGTAGTACTTGATGTTTTTTGCGTTGTTATGTTTCGCAGATTATTATATTGCGTAGTTTAAAGTACTCATTACTGTAGTAAGAGAGAGTCATACTTGGTACGCGCCGTCCGGGGAGCTATTCTTCTTCTTCTTCTTCCGAATCGTAGAACTCGTCGTATAACGTTCCGCCTTCGTAAGACCAACCAGGTGGGAGAGGACAGTTGTTGTCGAGGAGGTATTGTACACATTCGGTGTGGTTGTTCTCGTGTGCAAAATATACGGCGTCCTCGCCCCACGGCGCTTTGGCGGTTTCGTGTAAGTACTTCAAACAGTCTAAGTGACCTTTCTCGGCCGCACACTCACACGCCCATACGTCATATCTATCAAACTTACGCTCAACAAGGTATTCGAATATGTGAAGATGACCATTTAAAGCCGCGCAAATGGCAG
>Ga0209505_1002873_pt1 | contig 10309 bp, 5 predicted proteins | sample COGITO_mtgs_1103_2_FD_184794 | JGI IMG/M metagenome (GOLD analysis project Ga0209505, IMG submission 184794) | Pelagic marine microbial communities from North Sea - COGITO_mtgs_110331 (SPAdes) (version 2) | ecosystem: Environmental > Aquatic > Marine > Epipelagic ... | reverse complement strand
TGTTTCGAGAGGAAAAGCTCGCCGCCACGCGAGGATTTTATAAAACGTTCGAGGACGAAAGCGAAATAAATGTCAAGACGACGACGGGAGAATGGAACAACGATTTAGAGAGAGATACGGAAGCGTCCATGGAGCAAAATTGGAGGAAAGATCACGATTTTGAGGAAGAAGAAGAAGAAGAAGACAAAGAAGAGGACGAAGATTCAGACGACGACGATGAAAACGCACAACAACACGAATACGAGTACGAACGAAAAGAACAACAGAAAAAAAAGAAGAAGAAACCGAAAGCGCGTCTCGGCGGCAAAGGCAAAATGGGCAAAGGCACCAATCGCGAGTTTCGCAGACAATACGTCTTCGCCGCGGCGACGGTCATGTCCACGGGCAAACGAACACCCGGAGCGGTTCTAAAATTCGGTTTCCCAGACGCCGTGTGGACGAAAAGCTCGAGTTTACACAAACCGAGAGCGGAGTTGACGCAAACGTGGAGAGAGGTTTCGTTGGAGACTCGAGCGAAGGCTTTATTTGACGCGTTAGACATGGATCCGAAAACCGCGCAGGTGGAAAAGACGTTGGTATTTGTCAACAGCGGTAGCGTCTGCGAAGCAATATCCAACGAACTCGCAAACTTTGGCGCTAAAGCCGCATCATTTCACAGCGATATCGACCCGCTCGAACGCGAGTCCCGTTTACGACGCTTCGCGTCGCAAGACATCGACGTTCTCGTCGCCACGGACTCCGTCGCTCGAGGCGTCGACATACCAAACGTCAAACACGTCGTCCAAGCTGAATTCGCCCAAAACGCCACGGAATACCTCCACCGAGTCGGCCGTACCGCTCGCGCCGGTAAACTCGGGCGAGCGACGAACATTTTACTCCCGGGAGACTTCGATTTAGCCAACGCCATACGCAAAGCCGAACTGGAAAATCGATCGGTCGAGGATACGTTCTCCAGGAAAAGAAGTTTTAGAAACAAGTTTAAAAAATACGGCGAAAGTAGGAAAAGAGCTGCTTAATGAATCTTTATATTCTTCTTAACTTCTTCTAGAAGAGCAGAGGCAAAAGGCGAAAGCAAAGCGCAAGCGAGAGTAAGTTTTAGAACATTTCTTATTTAGGGTTTCAACAAGACCGACCCCGGAGGACCGCGGGAAGAAAAAAACAGACGAATTCCACAGAACACTTACGCGCATAAAACACCTCCATTCATTCCCTTTTTCCACACGAAGGAGAACATGAGAGAGACTTTGACGATCAACACGTCATCTTCATCTTCGTCTCAAAGGCTGCTCCGATCAAATCCATCATCGAGCAAGAACACCATTGAAAGAGGAGGATTTGGCGCGTTGATGATGGACGTTGGAGACGACGCGGGAGAACGCCTTTTAGAGACTCCCGACGATGATGAAGATGACGAGAGGAACACGACTCGTAAGAATAAGAAATCGTTCAACAACGCGCACTCAAAAAAGCTGCTCGTTTTATTGTTCCTGTCCGTTTTTGCGCTCGTAGTACTCTCGTTCAAAGCGGGATACGACACGGAAAAGCAAGATGAATTAGCCTTGCCTTTACCGAAATGGGCGGCAGATTTAGTCTCGAGCGCGAAGAAACGCGTCGACGGTAGCGGTAGTTTTAGCGATAATAAGAGGTATAAGAAGAGAGATTTAAAGGACACGCACGGGAAGAGCGATCCTTTGCAATCGTTTAACTGGAGAGAAGGGTTTGAGAACAACAATTGGGATTACGACGAGCGGGTGCGAAACATGGCGCGGTGGAAACACGCTCCGGCAAACGGAGGAGAGAAGTTTACCGTGTGTTTTAAAGAGGGGGAGAAGTTTAACTTTTTCGGGGCGTATAACTTTATAAACACGGGGTTGAAGAAACCAGGGATGTGCGTGAAAAACGTGAAACTGAACGCGAACGTGGACGATCCGTCGTGCGACGTGAGGATGTTTCGGAATCAACACGTGCCGGAGGTGAGGCCGAAGACGAACCCGAAACAGGTGGATATTTTTTTCACGCACGAAAGTCCGTCCATGTACTCGCCGGAGATGAAGGACGAGAAGTTTCGAAACTCGTTCGATTACGTCGCGGATTACGAGAAAACGAGCGGGTTGTGGTTCCCGTTCGCGGTTCCAGTGTTTGAGATGAAGGAAGATTTCCCGTTGTTTACGATTCCGAGGAAAGAGAGGATCCCGGGCGTCGCCTGGTTGGCGAGAGATTGTTTAAGCAATCGAGCGGAAACGCTGAGGAAGATTAGCGACGCGTACCCGGTTTTTTCGGTTGGAAATTGCGCGAATAACGTGAATGCAAACTCGTTTCCAGAAAGCGTGATGGAAGCGCCGAGAAATCGCGAGACGAGTTTCCAAGAGCCTTTGAGTAACTTTATGTTTTATTTTGCAGTAGAAAACGTAGGGGTGTCGTGTCCAGAATACGTGACGGAGAAAATATATTACGCGTTGAGTCGAGGATCGATCCCGATTTACATCGGGTGGGAAGGCGTGAACGAGTTATTACCGGGACGAGACAGTTGGATCGATTTGAGAAACTACGCGACGCCGCAACAGTTAGCTAAAAGATTGAGAGAAATCGCCGAAAGCGACGAGGAGTGGGAGAAAATGCACAAGTGGAGATACGAAAATCCGAACGCGTGGCCGAAACTGTTCCAAAAAGCCATCAGACAGCAAACCGAGGACAGTAAGAACGCCTTGTGCGCGTTGTTGCAAAACGGCGAGAGCGGCAAGAGAAGGAAAGCGGGCAAGGAACCGAAACTGTGCGAACGACAAACGAAAATTTTCGGCCAGGATTTGAAAATTGATGGCCAAGAAGGGTTCGGGGCGTTTAAAAGAGACGACATCGACGAAGCACACTTAGGAACGAATTCTTTGACGGACAAAGACGTCGGTGTTGGAGGGAAAATGCACGCGTGGGAGAAACATTTGAAGAAGACGTGCGACACCGATAACTCGTGCTTCAAGTTTATCAGTTAATATTAATATGTTAGAGAGAGAAAGAGAGAGAGGAAGTACACGCGCGTAGAAAAAGCAGCTTTGTTATTATTGTGAAATACTTTTATCATGATAGATTCTCGTATGTATACGAGCGTTTCATTTTTCGCGTTGTTTACTCTATCGCACCGGTGGTTTTGGGCGTTTAATACGTTACAATTTTATTCTACATTTTCTTTATTGTTTACCGAGTAAACTCGCCTTGGACGCTTCCCAGCACTGCTCGTACAAAGCCTTGTTCGGCGACTCGGTGAAGAAATGCGACAACGGTAAGTTCGTCACGTGTTTCTCTCGCTTCGAGTACGACGTCAACTTCCTATCGAAGAAATTCCGCTGCACTCGATCCAACTCTCGAACTTCGTCGCACGGCGGTTTATCGTTCGTTTTGTACTTTCTCGGGTGGACGTTCAAATCGAACTGACTGTTCATGAACGATTCGTGCGCGTCGGAGGACCAGTGCAAAAAGTCCGTCGCTAAGGTTTGGAAGATTCTGTCGCGTTCTTCGTGAGGTCGCCAAAAATCTTCGTAGTTGACTCGTCGCCACGAGTTGCTCGGTAAGTTTGCCAACGAGACGTCGATGTATTCCGCGAACATTTTCAGAACGTTCAAATGTTTCTCTAATCCTTGATCCCAGGTTTTGTGCGAACGCGCGGTTTCTACGATATTTCTATGCAACAAGATGAATTTCACTTGACATCCGTTCCGTTCCGCCGCCTCGAAGTATTTCAAAATGTTAATCGGATGGCCGTGATCGAAGAGATATTTTCGATGCTCTGGGTTTCTCGGGTCCCATCGCTGCGCGTGGTTCACGTCTAAACCCGATCCAGTCGCAAACGGACCTAACTTATGCGGGAACGAAAACGACCGAGTGCTATAACACGCCGTTTTTTCGTTCCCGTTCTTTTTCGCCACTTCTTCGCATCCTTTTCGAAACGTCTTGAAAATCTCGTCGTATTTGTTCTCGAGAATCAAGTTCCAAAAATGGTCGTCGTTATCGATAAACATCCGGTCCTCCTCTCGCGCGTGCATTTCGACTATGTCTTTGTTGTTATTCGTATTACCCCTCTTTTTCTTCTCTTTAACGTTCCCCAAATGTTCTCTCAAAAGTGTCTTCACGAACGCGTCTTTCCCCATCTGAAACGCGTGGTGCCCGACGCCTTCCAATCCCAACGTAAACACGTTCTCGCACTTGGCGTTGTTCTCAAAGTAACTCTTCTCTTCTTTCTCCTCTTCCTCGTACTCTTTGCTTTTGAACAAATCGAACAAACTCGTCGGTATCATTCGTAAATTCGCTTCGGCTTGAGATTTATAATTCGGCACTTCCTTGTTCGTGTTTTTCGCTTTTGGTACATTCTTCTTCGTATTCGTATTCGCATTCGTTTGTTGTTGTTGTCGTTGTCGTTGTTGTTGCTCTCTCGGGGACCTCTTATTCGAATCATCATCATCGTCATCCTCCGCCGACGAAGAAACCGATACAGCGCGAGGACTACTCACGCGACGTTGTTCGTCACCCCCAACGGACTCACCGTCGCCCGCGATGTTCTCGTCCTCGTCCAGACCCCTCGCGGGTCCCTCCCTCGCCTCCGCCGCCGCCTTAAACAACAGCCTCTTCTTCGCGTTCTCCTCCATCACTTTCACCAAGTCTTCGTTGTTCCCGTGTTCTTCCGAGAGACTTCTTTTGGCCATTTCGATTGGTCCTACATTCTTTTCGGATGTTTCGCGTGGTTTTTCCGAACCGTGATGCCGGATGAATGGTACGCGTATTTTGAAGCCATTTTTTGCTTTTTGCGCTCCTCCCGCGTCCCCGAGGGAGAGGAATTTCATGAGAATCATCTTTGTTCTCGTCTGGTGTTCGTCCTCTCGCGTAACGACTGCGTTTGAGAGGAAACCAACCGTTCCCAGGACGGAGAGCAAGATGATGAGCGAGACGAGGAGGACTTTTACGAACCACGACGATCCTCTCTTCTTCTTGTTCTTTGATGATGAAATTTCACGGGGAAACGGGCTGCCCGGTAAAAGGTGCTCGTTTTCTTCCATGTCTGATGCTTTCACAGCGAGAGCGCCGGCGATACTCTCTCTCTCTCTCTCTAGGTGCGCGCGTGTGTGTGTAATAAAGCTCTTGATACTTTCTCTCTCTCTTTCTCGCTTAGTTTTGTGCGTATGTATCGCGCGGGAGTTGTGAAATGGCGAATTTTAGACGAAAGCGCAGTAGTACTATTTAAGGGTACGATGTCGTCGAAGCGTCATCGAAGACATCTCATCGTCGCTATTAAAAACACGATTTTATAGGCAAGAAGCTACACGCAGCCGGGACGTTTTCACTGAGATAATCCCCAAAACCGTTGACGTTATAAAACGCCAACCCGAATATGAGAAACACGCCGCCTTGAATCAAAACGCCGGGTAATATCGTCGGATCCGGTAAGAGTTTCGCGTACATTAAGAGTTTCCTGTTCCCTTCCGATTGATTTCGTAATAAATCCGAAAACTTTTCACTCGTGTACGGTAATCCTGCGTCATCGATTAACCCGGGGAACCCGCCTTCTATGAATTTCACGTCAGAAAACCCCGCTTGGACGAGCTCGTAACACGCTCGCACGGCGAACGAATCCGAGCGATCGATCACGCCTCGGTTACTCGCTTCCGAACTTTGCGCTTTTTTTATCGACCCGCCTTTCAAATCGCACACGATAACTGTCGCCGATAAATCCTCATTACACGTCTCATAAACCTTTTTCACGAACTCTTCGTCGCGTTCTTTCAGACCTCCTTTGATTGACAAAGCGTACCCGGATATTCTACGAAAAGCGTTCTTCGACGGAATCTGGTAGGCGCATCCGCCTTGAAACGGAGGCACTTGCCAATCCTCGTGTTCTAACGGTTGCCGCAGATCGAGATAATACGTATTCTTTTTGCTATCACTACTCGTTTTATTCCATAATAACCCTTTCATTCCTTTTTCGTCATCGTCGTCGTAATATCTCTCTCGAAACGCCAAGGGAGAAATGCCTTCAACTGTGCTCGACTTCGAGTTCGACGACACCAAATACTCGCAAATCTCTGGAAACTTTGGCGCGTTCGGTCCTTGCCCTGGTCGTATCTCGTCGTACTCTATGGTTTTCTTTGCTTTTCCTCTTCTTTTCTCGTCGTCGTCGTCATCGTTCTTCTTCTTCTTCTTCTCCGCGTTGTTGTTAAAGAACGCGCTCACCCCCGGCGGAGGATTAATCTTCCTTCTTCTCTCCCTTTTTTGTTCTCGCCCGACGATCCTCACCGAAGAAGCGCCTAACAAAAGGGGTGGAGATGTCATCGTCGTCGTCGTCATCCTCGGGTCGTCGCTTTAAAGAGGCGTTTTTGTTTGTCTTCTCTACACAAACCGATGATAAAGAGTTGTGTTTGCGAGAGTACGACGAAAGCGGAGAAAAATGAAGCAAATCGCGTCAGAATGTAAAGAGATGTTGACGATGCGAACGATGCGCTCGGTGTCACCAAAACCTACGTTTCGTATAAAGGAAAAGGAGGAAAAGGACACCGCCGATGTGACGAGTAAAAAAGCCGACGGAGCGTTCGCCTCGTCGTCGCTCGAAGAAGAAGAAGAGGTGCGACATGTAGCGGCGAGATTTTGAAATTTCTCAACCACTTTTATACTTAACGTGTCTCTCTGAGTCTCTCTCCTTCGCGCGAACGATAAGAAAACACGAACAAAGAGAGAACACTTTTCGTCTTTACTTTGCGTATGCTCACTTTTCTCTCTCTCTTATGTGTGATTAATAGGTGAAATGTGACAGACAGATTCAATTCTTCGAAACCGTCCTTAAAGGAAAAATGTTCCTCGCTGAGAGGAAAAACGTCGCTCTGACGAACATCTGTTCTTCCGGAGAAGAAGAGGAAGACAAAGAAGAAGTAGGAAACGATGATGCCGAACAGATGATGGCGAGGAGGACAACGATGGTTCCAGATTCTTTGATGCCGAATGATGATGATGATGATGAAAATCTCTCGCGCATCCCCGTCGGGCGGACGCCGACGCCGAAGAGGAAGACGAAGAAGAGAACGCGCGAGATGACGAAGGATGATGAAAATGATGATACTGAACGAGAAGAAGAAGAAGAAGAAGAGACGATGGTGGTGACGAACACGCAGTTGACGACGCCCGCGAAAGCTCAAAAAACAACGAGGAGTCTGGATGCGACGAAGAAGTCGTATTCGTCCTCTCATCGTCATCATCAGCATCGTCAAAGAATGAGGTCGCCGTTGATGGAAACGCAGAAGAACGCGACGGAGGAAGACGAAGAGGAAGACTCGGAGGAGTTTAAAGGCCGCTCGTTATCGCCGACGGCGGAGTTTCGAGAGGCGCAGAAGATTGCGTTTAACTCGACCAACGAAAAGAAGAAGACAAAGGAGTTTACGGAGTACGACGACGACGACGAGGAGGAGGAAACATTCGATATTCTGAAGAAGAAGGAGGAAAATTTGGTCAACGTGAACGCGTACGGAGAAACCATTCGAGTCGCGGATACTTTGGCGATAGACAATGTAAACAACAACGACAACAACATCACCGAGGAGCGCGATGATGATGATGAGAACAATAAGACATCGACGAAGAAACGAGGACGCGGAAAAGTCGATTTCCAGTTTGGCGATCGACACACGGAAGAACAAGATTTTGAAGACGGTAAAAATGGAGTCGTCGCCGTCGCGGAGACTTTTACGCCGATTCGAGAGACCGTCCCCGCGCCGTCTGGCATGCACGTTTGCGACGACGATGATGAAGAAAAAGAAGACAAAGATGAAAAGGAAGCAGATGAAAAGGATCGCGTACTCCCGCTGAGAGAAATATTCCGCGCGAAACACTTAATCGACCCGCGAGACGCCTCGCGGACGGCGCCCGTACTGGAGGTGCAAGTATTGCGAGACGAGAGTTTTTCTTATCGACACGTCGCGGCGAGGACGACGATTCAAACGATTCAGACGACGACGCCAAAGACGGCGGTGAAGAACCACGACCATTATTTGGCGTATGAGATTGACCACGAGATTCGAGACGCGACGGAAATTTCGGTGTGGAAGATTGAAACAGACAACTGTAGTAGTAGTAGTAGTAGTAGACGCGAGCGTAGCGGTAGTGACGATAGCAAGAAAATGTCACGTTTTTCGTTTAAAGGGACGGTTTTGATCGGTAAACCGAGCGCGCGGGACGGAAGAACGTCGTCGTCGTCCAAGGGTGGTGGTGGAAATGGTGGCGGTAAGACGATGAAACGGTGGGCGTTTTCCATCGCGCCGAACGGGCTCGTGTTCACGTCCTCGTACAAGAAATCCTCTCTGCTTTCGATGATGGACGAGACGGAACGCACGCACGGGAGCAACAACAGCAGCGATTCAGACGATTATTCAGACGATTCAGACGACGAAGATACTTATTTGTATGGGATGAACTCCGCGGAACGCCGAAGGCGGTTTCCCAGGAAATCGGGAGTATACGTGCACGACCCGGTGGACGTGAACGAGGAGGAAAGTGTTCACAAGAAGGATTCCTCTCTCGGGTCAGAAAAGAAAAGTAATCAAAGCCAAAAACGACGCTCGAGCGGTCGACGACGAAGTAAGACGCCGAGGGATAGTTTCGGTAACTCCATGGCGGATACCAAGAAGAATCAAAAGACGACGAAGAAACAGACGTATTTCGAACTTCAATCGCCCGGGATGGCTGGGAAAGTTCGTCCGCGAAAGTTCGCGTCGGCGTTTAGCGAGGAATACGACGAAACCGTGTTTCGATTAGCCGGAGTCGGCGCGGAAGGGAAGTGCCGACTGTGGACGTGGTCGTGCGAGAATAATGAGGACTTTGATGACGACGTAAACGACGACGACGAGAAGAAAATGTCCTCCTCCTCCTCAAAGAAGAAATCAAAGAGCAAAAACAAAACGAAGTTTTCGACGGCGAAAATATGCGCCAAATCGGTCACGCATTGTAAAGACTTCGAGATCCCGACGTACAAGTCGCACTGCGTCTCTCGAGAGTGCGAGATTACCTCGTTGTCATTTTCCAAGGACGGCAACGTCTTAGCGTGCGTGTTCGATAAGAAACACGTCGTCGTTTGGGACGCTTCGACGACGCGCGTTGTTTTCAGCTATTATTGCACGGAGTACGAGATTGAAAGAGATGGATTGCGCGTTTTGGACAACAACAAGAAGATGATGAAACAAAGAGGACAAAAGTCCACGCCGAGCCGCCCGAACGCTTCGAACTCGAAAATGAAGAAGAAGAAGAGCACTTTTACGAAGAGCGCGGACGCGACGTCGACGGGTGGTGGTGGTCCGATTTTCTTCTTTGGCAACTTTCGAAAGATTAGTTCGTCCTCCGACTCGTCGTCTCCATCTTCCGTAGCCACGTTCGCGTGCGCGTACAACAAAGAACTCGTCGTCGGTCCAAACGCGTCGTGGGAAAGTCTTAATAAGGCGAATAACGGAAGTGACATCGTCTCGGCCGTCGCGGTGTGCCCAGACGTCTTCGTCGAGGAAGACGACGAAGAAGACGAAGAAGAGGAGGACGATGAAGAGGAGGACGACGAATACGACGTAAAGATGATAAAGGCGGCTTCGAAAAGAAACACCACGGTCAACGTCGTCGTCACCAACGCCGGCCGCTTAGGCGTCTTTGAAGCTTTCGGCCACGCGAACGAAGCGACACACGCGTACGAAGGCTTGACGTTTACGAAGCGACACGCGTTCGACGAGGAAGACGTAAACGACGACGGTAAAACGAATAAACGTCATAAAAAGAAGGCTTTCCAAGGAAACTTCCTCTGCGCTTCGCACGGCAACCTCTTCGCCGTCGCGCGGAAACGTCCGGGATGCGTCTCTCTTTACGCGCAAGAAAACCACCACCACTTTGAAGAGAGCTTTTAGTAGACTAAAAGTGGTAGTAGTACGCACGGTAGTAATAAGGTTTTAATAGTGCTCTATTCTAAATATACACAACGTAATGGTCAAAGTCGTACGCCAAAGTCCTCCCAAAAGGCCTGTTCCTAGGAGTACACCGACTGGTATAAAACTCATCCCCAATTGGTTCTCCTCCCGACCCCCCCTCGTAACTGCGGCTCTTGACTCGTCACGTACGTCCCTTGATTCACATCTCGTCTCCAAAATCCTCTCGTTTTCGTCGGTTGATGCCAGTTTTCGATCATTTCTTTCGATTTTTCTAACGTGTCTTTTAAATGTTTTTCCGCTTGATCTCTTCGGTCGTTTCCGTTTTCCATCAGAGAATGGATGAAACGCGTGATGAAATTATTGCTATTGCTGCTCATTTT
>Ga0209505_1002864_pt1 | contig 10324 bp, 6 predicted proteins | sample COGITO_mtgs_1103_2_FD_184794 | JGI IMG/M metagenome (GOLD analysis project Ga0209505, IMG submission 184794) | Pelagic marine microbial communities from North Sea - COGITO_mtgs_110331 (SPAdes) (version 2) | ecosystem: Environmental > Aquatic > Marine > Epipelagic ... | reverse complement strand
ACTCGATCATTTTTTTATCCCGCACGCGGTATTAGTGTTATCATTATTGTCGTTAGTATTAATATTCTTTCGCGATCTCTCTCTCTCTCTTTGACTATTTTACGCGCGCCGCTTCACACGAGCTTCGCTCGGCCTCGCGCGGCGTTTATATTCCTGCTCCTGTGGACCTTCTCCGCGGTTTCCATTCCTAAAAACGCAAACACGATGAAACACCCGGTCCATTGGATGTTCGTTAACGTTTGGTTTGGGTTTCTAAATACCGAATAGACGGTGCTAAAAATCTTTCTCGTCGTCGTGACCGTGGTGAGGACTAAAACGTCAAAGCTCGTGATGGTGTGGTAGATGAAATTTTGGCCAACCGCGGAGGCTAAGGAATAACTCACGATCGCTTTCAAAACTTTCGGGTATTTCGCGCAAAACGCGAAACCGCTGGTGATTTGACCCGTCAATATGGCAAAGACCAACGCGACGATGGCTCCGGATAAGTTCGTATACAACATGCTCTCGTGCGCGCTCGGTTTCGCCGTTTTTCGGTGACCCGGATTTAAAACTTTCGTGCTCGTTTTCACTTTATCTTGCAACCCGCCGGTAATGGCGTCGAACACCAAGGATAAGAAAATCAAACTCAAACCGTACGTGGAGTTTTCCGTCACACTCGCAGACTTCCCGCTCGACGACGACGCTTTGCCGTAGTTGAACAAAAATACGCCAAACGTAACAAACGCGACCGAGAGATATTGAAACCTCGAAAACTTCCTCCCTCCTAAAACCAACCCACCGAGCATGACGGGAACCATCTTACAACTCTTCCCTAAAACCTGCGTCGGGTAACTGACGTACCTCAACGCCTCGTTCGACGCCGCCATCGCTAACATCTGCGACGACCCGCTGTGAAAAATTTCCTTCAGAGGCAGTTTATACCCACTCCCACCAAAGACAAAAATAGCCAACAACGCGCACAACGCGTTCACCGCTCGCTCGAACACGAGCGCAAAAAACGTCATCGAAAACCTCTCCCCTCCGTTTTCTCCTTGCGCTTCGTACACGTCCTCTTGCATCACCGCGAATAAGCTAAACGACACGAACACGCCCACACAGCAGACGATGAGTTCCAACTCTCTCGACATCATCCCGAAAACGTGAAAACTTTTCCCATCGGGTAAAAAGTTAAATCCAGAGTTTTTCAAAACGCCTTTGTACCGAGGCGACGGGGTCATCTCTCGCACCACCCGCGGAGATAAAGACGATGCCTGTCGTCGAGTCGTTGCCGGCATTAGTAGTGGTAGTAGTATTAGATAAAATGTGGTATTCTTGTTGTTGTTGTTGTTGTGCGGGGAGGAAGTGGCGAATGAAGTTCACAACAACACACAAAGAGGAACACGAAAAAAGGTCGAGAAGGGGCTCCTCTTTTCTTTTTTGACGAGACCTTTCTCCTTTCCTCATTTTTTACCGCACTTTACATCTCGAAACGTGCGCATTAACGCGCTTCTTCTCCAAAAGCGCGTCGTGGTGTGTCTTCTCTCTCTCTCTCTCATCCTTCTCTTTTATTGCTACCACTGCGCGTGGTGTGAAGATATATACAGAGAGAGAGAGACGAACGGGGAAACTTGGAACCGACGAGAGAGAAACGGAAGAAGCGATCTCGAGGAGAGTTTTATTTTTCTAGTAAAGCGCTTTTGCTGCAAAATATCTTCTCTTCAAAACCAAATCATCATCGCGCTTTGGAAAGAAACGAACGATGATGGATTTCACGTCGGTCAGCGATAAGATCTCCACGTTCACCCGAAACGCGAAAATGGAAGCGGAGCGATTGTTTTTACCGTCCGCGTCGAGTTTAGGATTACCGGTGAGCTCCGCCGAGGACGTGATCATGGCCGAGAGCGAGTTTGCGAGGTTGTGTGCGCAGTCGCAAGCCCCGGAGGAGGCGGAAAAATATAAAAAAGAGTTGGACGAGGCGAGGTTTCGATTGGCGTGGGCGTTGTCGCACAGCAGACGGGAGGAACATTTGAGACACGCGGAGAATATTTTGATGGACGAGACGTTAGAGTGGGACGACGTTTTGACGCATAGAGATAGGTATTATTTGAAGGCGGTATTGTATTACAATCGTAACGACTATTTGTCGTGCAGAGACAACGCGTTTACGTGTTTGAGCGTAGATCCGACGTGCGTCCAGGCGCAAAATTTGAGGCAGGCGTGCGAGGAATATTTGGCCAGGGATGGGATTATTGGAATAACGGGCGTTGTGGCCGGTGTGGCGGTGTTAGGAGCGATGTTCGCGTCGAGACGATAAGAGAAGAGAAGAGAGAGAAGAGAAACAAATAAACACGCAGGGCTTTTCAGTCGTAATTAATAAATCTGAATAATAATAAGGGCCCGTGATATACCTCGGTACAATTTTGTGATCATAATACTAAACTATTACAACAATTGCGGCGGCTAAATTTACCATCTTTTAATACTACGACTATCTATCTCTAAACTACATCTACTGTTTCAAAATTTACTTCGATAGCTTTCTCTTCGCTAAACTCTTTTTGTAGTCGCGAATGGATTTAGTCATCTTCGTCACTTGTTGATTTTCGCAAAGCCAAATCTCTTTTGCCACTTTCTCGATTAAGCGGAAATCGTGCGATACTAAAACTAATCCGCCGCTGTACTCATTTATCGCATCCGCTAACCCGTCGATGGCGTCTATGTCCAAGTGATTCGTAGGTTCGTCTAATAACAAAATGTTAGGTTTGGACAAACATATCATCGCAAAGACGAGACGCGATTGCTGCCCCGCGGATAAGAGCGCGATAGGTTTCGTTTGCGTCTTGCCGGAAATTCCGTATGTTCCTAAATACGAACGCCAATAATCGTCCAGCTTTTTCATGTCTTGAAATGTCCCGGAAAAAAATTCCAACGGCGTCGAGCGCGGATCGAGAGATTCAAACGAATGTTGCGTGTATCTACCAACGATGACGCCGTTTCGTCTTTCGACGACGCCAGTTGTCGGTTGTAAATCCTGGGCGAGCAATTTCAACAACGTAGACTTACCGGCGCCGTTTGGACCAACCAACGCCACGCGGCTATCCATATCGATGCCAAAATCTACGTTTTTCAAAATGTCTATTTCGGTTCCCGGATACCGGAACGTGACGTCTTTGAACGGCAAAACCGGAGGCGCGATTTTTGCCCCGCAATCCGGGAATTTAAAACGGAACGAGTTCCTCTCCTCGCTCGGTTCGGGAGTCAACCCTGCCGCGATCATCTTATCGAGCACTTTTTGACGCGAATTCGCGAGTTTCATTTTATCCTCAAAAGTACCGGCTTTGGCGATGAACTCTTTAATCGCTTTGACTTCCGCTTGCTCTTTGTCGTATTTGCGCTGGTTGACTAAATCTTCGCTCGCTCGTGTTCGCTGGAACGTTTCGTAATCACCGTTATAATACGTGAGTTTCGTATTTGTGAGTCGAATAATGTGCGTACAGACACCGTCGAGAAAATCTTGCGAGTGACTGACTACGACTAAACACTTGTCGTATTTCGCGAGATAGTTTTCCAACCAAACTACGGCGGATAAATCCAAATGATTCGTAGGCTCATCGAGTAAAAGTAACGCAGGAGCCGCAAAAAGAGCGCGCGCTAACGATACTCGCATTCTCCATCCCCCAGACATGTCTTTCGTCGAGCGTTGCATCATATCTTTATCAAAGCCTAGACCGAATAATAACTCAGCCGCCTTCGTTTCAAACATGGACGGATCGAGCTCTTCTAAACGTTCGTAAATGAGTTGTAAACGCTCGTCGCCGGGACCGTAATTTGCCATCAAATCTTCCTCCTTCTTTCTCAATTTCTCAATCTCTAACTTGACGTGGTCGACGACCGATTCCAGCGCGGTTCGGTCTGAAGGCGCGGCTTCTTCACGAAGGTGATAAATGTCAACGTGCTCCGGAATAGGAATCTCCCTCTTGGCAATAGCAGAAAGTAAATTGGATTTCCCGCATCCGTTTTGACCGATTAAACCGTACCTACGCCCGTGGTTTAGTTCTAAGTTGCACTCAGAAATCAGCTCTTGTCCGTTGACTTGCATAGAAAACCGTTCGATTTTAACATCGAGCGCCGTTTCGCGAGACGCCAATACGCCCGTCACCGTTCGATCAACATCGTCGTCGTCATCTTCCTCGGATATCGTCTCGCTGTTATCTTCATTCCCATCGTTAGCAGTGCCAGGTGATTCATCGTTTCTTTTCTCGCGTTCGAGTCGTTTGCGTCTGGATCCACCGACTTTTGCACTCCCTACGCCTCGTCGTTCGTCTTCCGAACTCGCCACTTTGCCTTGGAAGACGCGCCACGTGTCCGAGCACACCTCACCGACGAACGCGGCATTGTGCGAAATGGTTAGAACACCACCTCTGAACTTTTTCAGCGCGAAAATTAAAGCTTTCAACGTTTCGTTATCGAGGTAGTTGGTAGGTTCGTCCAAACAAATGACGTGCGGTTTATTCCACATTGCCGCCGCCAGAACTAAGCGCGATTTTTGGCCTCCGGACATTCTTCGAATGTTCCCATCCCCGAGTTCGGTTGATATGCCGAAATCCGCCAAGTGTTTATATACCTCCGTCGACGTCAGCGGTCGCACATCTAAACCAGATTGCATCGCTTTGTACGTCTCGTCGAAATTGAGACACATTTTCTTACAGTAACTGTCGCGGTGTAAAAACTTTGCGGGCTCCCACTTGGTCACGCCCGGTCGGTCGCCGTTTTTTCTCACTTCGTAACACAACTCGCCGCCTTTGACTGCTCTTCCTAGAATTTCGTTCACGTTCCCGCGCTGTAATCGCGCGGATTCTTCTTCCTCAGTTAGTTTCATAGTTTTCATCGCCGCGAGCTCTTTGTCTCTTCCTAAGAAGAAACGCGTTTGAATGTACTCTTTCGGCGTCAAATGCAGATTGGATTCTAAATGGTGCATGCTGTGCTGCGAGACGTACGCTATCCTCAAATTATGGTGTTTCCAAATAGTTCCCGATTGCGGTTCAATCTCGCCAACGATATTCTTCATCAACGTGGTTTTGCCAGCGCCGTTCGCACCTACAATAGCAACTCGGGAACCCAAGTACGCGCGCACGCACACTTGTTCTAAGATGTTCTTCTCGCCGCCGTCGTATTTGAAAGTGACGTCATCGAGTCTCATAACGACTTGGCCGCGATTTTTAATACCGTCTAAAACGCCTGGATCTGGGAAAACGAGCAAAGGCTTTTCGCTCGAGCCTAGAATGCCTCCGTTTATTTCATTTTTACCGACACCGTTGCTTCCGCCTATAGTCATCGCGCCTTTGTTCATCGCGGAAACGAGTCCAGCCGTATTCTCCAATCCTAAAGCTTCGCGACGTGCGAGTTCTTTCGATTTATCCAGCGACGACGCATCTCCTCTCATACCATCGTTCGACCCATCGTCCACGTCTAACCCATTCTCCTCCGCGTGTTTCGAAATAGCATCCAAAGTTTCTTTCTTCATCCTCGGCAAGACTAAATTCGGCTTCTTGGCGCGAAAGCCCGGGAACCCGCCGTCGAACACCGTGAGCTTTTGGTTTTCAAAATGCACGATGTCCGTGCACACTTTGGTTAAAAAGTCGTAATCGTGCGAAACAACCAAGACGGTAGAATTCGATGCAATCAAAAAGTTAGCCAACCATTCGACCGCGTCCACGTCTAAATGGTTCGTAGGCTCGTCAAGTAATAACAAATCCGCCTGTTGCGTCATGGCCGCCGCGATTGCTAATCTCATCCTCCATCCACCGGACAATTCGTTCACTCTCTTTCCCATCATCTTATTGTCAAACCCAACCTCTTTCAAGCACGCCTCGGAAGACGACGCGGTTTCGTCGCCACGACCACCGCTCTCTTCTTCCTTCTCCCTCGCAAACTCACTCACCGTCGCGTTCGATAAACTCAAAATCTCGTGTCTCACGAACACCACGTTCACGTCCTCCGGAAAACCCAAAATATCTTTCGCCGCGATTCGATTCATCAGCGTCGTCTTCCCGGCGCCATTCTGACCAACAATGCCGTATCTCTTCATCTTCTCAAGTCGTAACGCGGTCGGTTTCAACAGAATCTTCGCCCCGAACCCGAGTATTATATTTTGCAAATCCACCAAAAATGTTTTCTGCTTCTTCGTTTCCGTTTCACCGTTTTCCTCTCCTTCGTTTCGCCTCGCATCTTCCTCCGCACGACCACGCATCTTCGCCCGCACCAACGCGTTCGCGCACATATCCCTCACCTCCTCTTCCGTCACGAACGCCTCCAACATGTCTCCAACATTCTCCGAAATCGATTCCACGTCCGGAGTTTCGTTTTCTTCTTCTTCTTCGAAGATGAGGTCCAAGAGTAAATCTTTCACGTATTCTAAAACTTCCTCGTCGACGGATTTCGAGCGCAGAAATTCGTGGACGAATTGTTCCACATCTTCTCTTCTTTGTTCTCTCGTCGTCGTCGTCGACATAAAGGCGACTGTTGTTCGATGAGCGTTTGGTTTTTGTGACGAAAGAAATGAAAGAAGAGAAAAAGTGCCGCCAAATATCTTCTTTTTTTTTCTTAAGAATTCTTTCTTTTTTCTTTTTCTCTCGCATTTTTTCAATTTGAGCACTTTAACAACCGACACACAAAAAAACAAGCGCTTTTAGATACACACTCACACACACAGCTTGCGCACGATTTTACGCATCACCGCGCGGAAGAAGAACAGAGATGATACCCAAAAGCGCGACGACTACTCTCAGACGAGGAGATTCTGTGGTTGTGTTTTCATCTTCTTCTTCCTTTTCGTTGTTCGGGAAAAGAAGAAGATTCATCCTCCCTCGTCCGTGTCCTCGTCGTCGTCATCGAAATCACCAAACGCATCGTCATCATCATCATCATCAACCGAAAAGGTATTCTTCCCGTGGAGTCCCGTCGTTCGCGGCGGTGAACGACGACGCGAATGCTCGCGATGAAGATTTCTTGCACACGTTAGGGGTGAAGTTACGAAAGGAGACGGGGAGAGAAGCCCAAATGCCTCCCGGGAGAGTCGGTTTGTTTGGCGTTCGAGAAACGCTCGAATATCTGATGGACTCGAACGCTTTCGTGGAAACGAGAGTGAAGAAGTACGGACCGATTTTCAAGACGGCTTTTTTCTTCAAACCGACGATCGCGTTCGGGTCGAAAGAAGCCGTGGATGAGTTTAAATCGTTCGAGGCGAGTTTACCGGCGGATGAGGCGTTGCCGGAGACGTTCAGGGAGCTACACACGGAGTACGGCGCGTTGAAACAAAGCGGCGCGAAGCACAAAGCGACTCGGAAGAACTTTTCGAGAGTGTTGGGAAGAGAGGCTTTGGAAACGTACGTGCCGGAAATCGCGATGCGAACGGAGGAATTCGTAAATAAGTTGAAGCAAAGGAAAGTGCCCTTGTTTCTTGGGAAAGATATCAAGCGGTTCGCGTTGAAGACGTTGTTTTATCTGTTTTTGGGTAAAGTGCCCGAGGATAGTATTATAGAGGAAATGTATTTGTACAACGCCGGATTGTTGTCGTTGGGAAAGTTTGACCCGACGTTTAAGAAAGGGGAAAGCGCGTTGGAGAAACTGACGCAATACGTGCTCGAATACTATCTGGAAATTAAAAAAGACGAGGCAAAGTTGAACGCACCTGAACATTTCTTTCTAAAACAGTACTCCGAGGCGACGGATGAGTTTGGCGATACATTTTCGGACGAACGTGTCGCCGTGACGGTCGTTTTGATGGTTTGGGGTTCGTACATCGAGGCAGCTGCGTTAATGGGACACTCGATACGTATTCTAGGCGATAAAGGAAACGCGGATGTTTTGAAAAAAGCGAAAGAAGAAGCGCGGGCGTTGCGAGAAGAAGAAGAACAGACGCTCTCCACGTTGGCGCAAAAAGGGAAATATTTGTTAGCGGTGTCCAAGGAAACGTTGAGATTTCACCCACAAACCGCGGGTGGGTTGAGAGTAAACCCAACGGATAGGACGTTTTGCGGGTACGACATTCCTGCCGGTTACGTGTTAACCGCGGACCCGCGCATCGCGTTCCTCGACGAATCCGCCTTCTCCGATCCGAAAGCGTTCAATCCTTCGCGGTTCCTCGAAGCTTCCAAGAGCGAAGACCGTTTCTTCCCAGGCGGAATGGGTCAACATCAGTGTCCGGGGATTAACTTAGCGACGACCATGAACGTGATTTTCTTGACCAAATTCTTGACGACATTTTCATCTTGGACGCCGTCAGAAGGCATGCCCGAGGAGGTTCCATTGGTGCAAGTGCCGATCGTTATCATAGCGGATGAGTATAGCGTAGACTTGATGCAATAAAAAAATTAGTTACTATTGTTTGTATCTCTTTGAGGTGTTTTTCTCTATCTTATTGTACAACGCGCAATGACGACTTCTATGCGTATGACTTCTATGTGTGCTTTATGTAACTACTTATTCACGGAGGAGATTTTAAGTCCTCTGTACTCCATCGCCAAGCATTCAAACGGCGAATTCTCAATTTCTACGAGCGTGAACAAACTCTCCGGTGTTATTTCTGTTATTTCTAGCTCCTCCTCAGTTTCAGTTTCAGTTTCAGCTTCTTCGTTCTCTGTTCCGTCCAAATCGTAATACGTGCAATCTCTATCGCCATTCACGTCGTAAGGCGGCACGAACACGTCCAATATCGCCACGTCCGTAATCGCGACTATCCTGTGTATGTTCTCTTCCGGTGAACATACCTGAATCCCACCGCCCGATGCAACTATCACATCATCCGACACCAAATGACACCCCCTCGGTTTACACGCTGTCGTATCTTCGTACTTACCATCCGCCCATTTATACTTTTGCACCCTCGCCGAGCCGTATAAACATTTCGACAACACCGTCATTTCAGGGTGATTGTGCAAAGGGATTTCCATGCCTTTGGGAATGATAAACGTGCATATCTGAAAGTCTTCGCCGCCGTAAATCCTCTGACTGTACACTGCGGGCGGCTTCCCTCCCTCTTTGCTCCCTCCTAGTAGAAAGTTAAAAGCCTGAGCGGAAACGGACGAGGATTTCTTCATCTTCATCTTCTTCTTCTTCGCCCTCTTAAACATGCTCGCGAAGAGCGATTTCAGCGGGTCCCGCGCAAACTCTTCTTCCTCTTCCGTATCGTCACCGCTCGTCGTATCCTCTTCCTCCTCCGTCTCGACGAAATCTTCTCTCCACCTCAGCAGCCCAACTTCTCTGGCCGTCACGCGTTCCAAGTGCGGTTTTAACCGTTCGTAAATCTCCCTCGTTCGTTCGCGCTGCGTTTGTCTTCTCGCCGCGAAAGAAGTCGTCGTCGAGGCTGTCGTCACGTTAGCAGACGTGGACGAAGAACACACTCTCTCGCACGCTCTGAAAAGCCGCTCGATCGCGTTCGCGTCCATCTCGTCTCCGTCTGAGCAATACCTGTTGTTCTGATCTTCGTCTTCTTTTTCTTCACCGCATCCGTTCGGACAATCCTCGAATAAGAGTTGTTCAAAACTCTTCTTCTTCTTCTTCTTCTTCTTTCTCTCGTCTTCGGTTTTCCCGTTCGTTTCGAGCATGATTTTCTTTCACAGCGCGCAGTCACCGACGTCTCTCGATTCTCGCCCTCCAATTAATCGCCGGCCGCGCGTTGTTTGTCGGTCGCCGCGTCAGGAAAAAGGGAAAAGAGCAGCGTTTCGCCGAACCACCGCGGGTGCCCGGACGACGGGCGAAAGAAGAGAAAGCACTAACGGTTTTTGGAGGGAACGTTTGTTGTTTTGACGTAAAAGACGTCTGTCTTTTCTCTTCTTTTTCTCTCTCGAGGAATAAAAAAACGGCAATTTTTCTTCTTTGACGAAAAAGAAATCATCTCGCCATTGTAGTAAAAAGACTTTGAGAGAAAGAAGAAGAAGAAGAGGAGAAGTTGGTGTCGCGAGACAAACGTCATGACTTCTGGAGCGAGGACGAGAAAGCAGAAAAGGCGGATCGGGGAGAGAGATGTGTGGAGTTTGATCGTGAAGAACGACGATATTTGTTTCCAACACATTCTTCCGAGATTGAATGCGAATGATGTGAAATTCTTGTACGAGGTGAATACGGAGACGAGAGCGTTGGTGAAGAGATCCTCTCGTGCGGATGATTTGAAGAAGATTTTCATAGTCAAAGAGATGTCCTCGATATCGACTTTGGAGTTTGCGTGGGAGAATAGGGAGAATAAATCGTTGTGGCCGATAGGCTGGCGCAAAGACGAACCATATTTCTGCTGGAGAGTTGCTCAAACGAATAAACTCGAGTTGCTCAAGTGGGTGCGAGAGGAGAA
>Ga0209505_1002850_pt1 | contig 10368 bp, 7 predicted proteins | sample COGITO_mtgs_1103_2_FD_184794 | JGI IMG/M metagenome (GOLD analysis project Ga0209505, IMG submission 184794) | Pelagic marine microbial communities from North Sea - COGITO_mtgs_110331 (SPAdes) (version 2) | ecosystem: Environmental > Aquatic > Marine > Epipelagic ... | reverse complement strand
CATCGCCTTGATAAGGGGCGCCGCCCGTACCGTCAACAATGGTGCCGCCGGTGATGATTGTGTCGTAGTTCATTGGTTTACTCCCGAGACTGTTTTAGGATCGCTGGCATGAAGCGTCATGCTCTCGAATCGACAGCTTAGAACATGCCACATTGCAGCGGAGGCTGTCTACCGTCCTCCTGGTCAAGCCGATGCCTGAGCGACGGCTGCAACGCTCGCCTAATCAGCGCTCGGGACCTTTTTTCTTGAGGCCCATTCATGCTGACCGTTATGGTTTATGGTGGCAGTTTAAGCGCTGCAGATCTCGACGATCGGCTTAAAAATAAAGCGCGGCTTGCAGGCGGTAACTCCGAAGCAGAATTGAGAAAGCGCGCCCTATGCGCGGACTGGCGCGCAGGTTAGGACAAGTCGCCAAAAAACTGGAATCCCGTGACACGAAACGAGAAACGTGCGCCGAGCGCCCGGGCCCCGTTGATATTATTCTCAGCAAGCCTTTGATAGGCTTGAATCAAGCCAGATCAAGGACCCTCTCATGACCGACATCAACTTTACTCAGATCGAAAGCAACGGCATCAACATGCGCCTGGCGCAGGCTGGCGAGGGCCCATTAGTTCTGTTGATCCACGGCTGGCCTGAGTCTTGGTATTCCTGGCGACACCAACTGATCGCCCTAGCAGATGCCGGTTATCACGCTGTCGCGCCCGATATGCGAGGTTATGGCGGCACCAGCGCGCCGGCCGAACCCGAGGCTTATCGTATCGATCACCTCGCTAAAGATGTTGTGGGCATTATTGATCATTTCGAACAAGCAACCGCAACCATCATTGGTCACGACTGGGGCTCGATGGTGGTGTGGTATACCGCCCTACTACATCCGGATCGAATTAATGGGGTTATGGGGATGAGCGTGCCTTATGGCGGCCGGGCAAAACAGGCGCCCCTTGAAAGCTTTAAAGCGGCCTTCGGCGACAATTTCTTTTACATCCTCTACCACAATGAACTGGACGGCAATAACCTGGGCGTTGCCGAAGCGGAGTACGATCAGGACCCCAGGGGCATTTTATCAAGGCTCTACGCTTCCCCAGATTCTCCACGAGCACCGGCTCTGATTACCGACCCAAAGCGGCGCGCAGGAGGCTGGATCGACCGGTTAGGTGAAGTATTAGAGCAACCGGCTTGGCTGTCCGAGGACGACCTTGCCTACTTCGTAAACGAATTTAAGGGCAGCGGATTTCGGGGTGGGGTCAACTACTACCGGAATTTCGACCGCAATTGGACCATCACGGAAAGCTTGGACCCCGTCATCACCATGCCGTCGGCCTTCGTCTCTGGCGCGCAGGATGTTGTCATCCAAGGCGCCGATACCGCCGCATTGCAGGCCATGATGTCGCCGGTCATGCAGCAGCTGGGCGACATCACCCTCATTGATGGCATGGGTCATTGGATTCAGCAAGAAGCCCCAGCTGAAACCAATGCCGCGATCATCCAATTTTTAAAATCGATCTAAGGCAACCTAAATACCCGCGCAGATAGGTCAACTTCAGAGTTAGCCGTTGTAAAGGTCCAAGCAAAAGCCAATCAGCGCCCCTAATACGAAAATGTAAATAGGCGGCATGCTCATGATCAATCCCAGCATTCGTTTCGCGGGCGCCTGGTAGTAACCCAGTGCGTACAGAAGCCTGCCGATGGGCCAAAATACGCCAATCCCGGCCGCCCAATAAGGGTCGACCGCCAGCGCGAACAACCAAAGCGACGGCACAAATAAAACCAAATGCTCGAGCGTATTCAGGTGCGCTCGAACGTAGCGCTGATAATCCTCGGGCCCGTCGTGTGATGGTGCTTGCACCCCAAAGCGCCCCCGGGCCATGCCGGATTGGTACAAGGTGTAGTAGTAAACGAGCAGTGACAATCCCGTCACGATTCCGGTGTAGGTGAATTCGCTCATAGCGCCTCGTCATTAACACAAAAAAGAGCATTACTATTTCACAGTTCCGGGGCAGCGGAAACCATAAAGATTTGGATGCAAGTGATTGCATACCCGAGCTGTCTGATTACCGCAGGCAAGGGGCAAATCAGGCCCAGTTGACGCGGTTGCGCGATGGTCCTAAGCGCCGCCTCTACGCAGGCTGATCGCCTCCGACGAAAAATTTTTAAGTCCAGGATGAATTTCATTGATTCCAAGCAAAATGGGTAGTAATTTTCGATTGTCGCGAATTTGCGTGATCTTAAATTTCGCGCCAACTGGATGACGCAACGCCGGGAGCTACTATGCAGAGTCACGCAAAAATCGTCATCGTTGGCGGTGGCATTATGGGAACGGGGTTGCTGTATCACCTCGCCGAAGAAGGCTGCACAGACGTCCTCCTCATTGAAAAAGCGGAGCTCACCTCCGGCTCAACTTGGCATGCAGCCGGCCAATGTCCGAATTTTGTAGGCGACTACAACCTTGCCAAAATCAATGCTTACGGGAATCAGCTCTACCCTACCCTCGAGGCCAAAACCGGCCAGTACGTGAGCTGGCATGCACCCGGCAGTTTGCGACTCGCCCGCAGCCAAGCGGACCTTGACTGGTTTCGATATGTTCGCGGCTTTGGGGCCAATGCAGGCTTCCCAATGGAAATCATTGGCGTTGATGAAATCAAACAACTCAATCCTTTCTTGGTGACCGATGGCGTGATCGCCGCAGCCTGGACGCCAGAGGATGGTCACGCGGATCCCTCCGGGCTCTGCAACGCCATGGCAAAGGGCGCCACCCAAATGGGCGCCAAGATAGCGCGCTACAACCGAGTCATCGCCATCAACGCGCAGCCCGGCGGCAACTGGGAAGTGGTCACAGAAAAAGGCACGGTCATTGCCGAGACCGTCGTGAATGCCGCGGGCTGTTATGCCCGCCAAGTTGCGCAAATGGTCGGCGCAGATGTCCCCATCATTAACATGGAACACCACTATTTAATTACCGATCCGATCCAGGCCTTTGTTGAGCGTGATCGCGAAATCCCGGTAATGCGGGATTCCCTAACCGCCGGGTACTTTCGGCAAGAACAAAATTCGGGCCTGATCGGCATTTATGAGCACACGGGCGCGGTTGAAGCCTGGGCGCCCAAAGGGGTCCCAGAATGGGCCTCTGAGAGCGAACTCTTCACTGAGGATTTAGACCGCCTGATGCCCTGGCTTGGCAATGCACTCGAGCGCATGCCGGTTTTAGCCGATGCGGGCATCAAGCAAATTTTCAACGGGGCCATCTCGCACACGCCGGACGGGCCGCCACTGCTTGGTCCGGTCGCTGGCTTGAAGAACTTCTGGCTTTGTTGCGGCGCGTCCTTCGGGATCGCCCAAGGCGCTGGTTGCGGCAAGTACCTTGCGCAATGGATGCTCTATGGCGACGCCGATATCAACATGACGGGTTTGGATCCCCGCCGCTTTGGGGTGTTTGCAGATGATCCCTACCTAAGGGCCACGGTCTTTCAAGATTACTGCAACACCTTTGTAACCCCGCTCCCATCAGAGGAACTGCCGGCAGGCCGCGCACAACGCACCAGCCCACTGTATGAAACCCTAAAAGCGCAAGGCGCTGTCCACAGCCAAACCTTCGGCTGGGAGCGTCCAAAATGGTTTTCATTGGACGGCCGGGACGAGGATTACAGCTATCACCGTAACAACGTCTTCGAGGTTGTGCGCGATGAGTGCCTAGCCGTTCGGGATCGAGTTGGCATCATGGACTTTACTGGATTTGCAAAATACGAGGTCCGCGGTCCCGATGCACGGGCCTACCTGAACCGTCTTTGCGCCAACCGCATTCCCTCAAAGCAAGGCGGTATCACGCTGACCCATGTTCTATCGGACCAAGGCCGCATTCAAGGTGAGATGACGATCACGTGCATTGCCGCGGATTTTTACTATGTGCTGTCTGCCGCCAGTGCGGAAACGCGCGATCTGGATCATTTAATCCAAGGACTGCAGGCCAACGAGCAGGTTTCAATCCAGAATGTCACCGACGATTGGGGCCTGTTGGTGGTTGCAGGGCCCCGAGCTCGAGACCTCCTATCAGCGTGCAGCACAGCAGATTTTAGCACTGAGGCGTTCCGCTGGTTTACCGGCCAAGCAATCACCATTGCAGGGGTCCCCGTGAGAGCACTGCGGATGAATTATGTCGGGGAACTTGGCTGGGAACTGCACGCACCGATCGCGCAGTTAACAACCCTTTACGATGCCCTTTGGCAGGCGGGCCAGCCTTTCGGGATCGCCAATTTTGGTTTGTACGCGGTTAATAGCCTGCGAATTGAAAAAGGCTATCGCGGCTGGGGCGCGGAACTCACCAACGAAGTGACCTTACTCGATGCCGATATGGAACGTTTCATCCGCTTCGACAAGAAGCCCGATTTTAACGGCCGCGCCGCAACGCTCGCGCAGCGCGATGCTGGGCGCTCAATCCAACTGGTCTACCTGACGCTTCAGGCAGGCACTGCCGATGTTCGCGGCGGCGAGCCCATCTACAGCGATGGACGCTGTATCGGCGTTACCACGTCAGGCGGCTATGGTCATCGAACCGACCAAAGCCTGGGTTTTGGCTATGTGGCGATCGCCCATAGCGCCCCCGGCACCGTTTTTGAGGTTGAAATATTGGGCGAGCGTTATCCCGCAACCGTTCTGGCTGAGCCCGTTTGGGATCCCAGTAACGCGCGACAGCGCGCCTGATGAGTCCTCCAACCTCAAAAGGCTCTGACGCCACAAACAATCAGTCCAGCGGCAGTAGCCTACCGAGCCACGCGCGCGTGGCCATTATTGGCGGCGGTGTCATCGGCTGCTCGGTGGCCTATCACTTCGCCAAGATGGGTTGGTCTGATGTTGTGTTGCTTGAACGCAAAGAACTCACGAGTGGCACAACCTGGCACGCTGCCGGTCTGGTTGGCCAGCTCAGGCCTTCGGTCAATATGACTAAATTAGCGCGCTACACCAGCGAACTCTACGGCACCTTGGAAGCCGAAACCCAGCAAGCAACCGGTTATCGCCAAAGCGGTTCTATTTCGATCGCAACGCAAAGCGCCCGCCTCGAAGAACTAAAGCGCAGTGCGTCGATGGCCAAGGTATTTGGCCTGCCCGTTGATGTTCTAAGCACCTCCGAAATCGGTGAGCGTTATCCGCTGCTCAATACCAGCGATGTCTTGGGCGGTATTCATATCCCGAGCGATGGCTACGCCAATGCGGTGGATGTGACCCAAGCCCTTGCCAAGGGCGCCCGCGCTGGCGGCGTCAAGATCTTCACCCATACCGAAGTCACAGGCATTGTCCAAGATGGCAAAAAGGTAACGGGCGTGCAAACCACGGCCGGTGATTTAGGCGTTGATTATGTCGTTATTTGCGGCGGCATGTGGTCTCGGGATCTGGCAGCATCGATTGGCGTCAACCTGCCCTTACATGCCTGCGAGCACTACTACGTTTTATTCGAGTCCGTCGCGGGCTTAACGCCGGATCTGCCCGTGCTCCGCGACTATGACGCCTGCGCCTACTATAAATACGATGCCGGCAAACTGTTGGTCGGGGCCTTTGAGCCCAACGCCAAGCCCTGGGGTATGGGCGGCATCAGTCCGGACTTTTGTTTTGATGAGATTGACGGTGATTTTGAGCACATGGCGCCGGTGCTGCAGGATGCCATCCACCGCATCCCCGCCCTTGCCTCGGCCGGCATCCAAAAATTCTTTTGTGGCCCGGAAAGTTTTACCCCAGACGTTCGCTATCACCTTGGGCAAGCGCCCGAGCTCGATAACTGTTTTGTCGCAGCCGGCCTAAACTCGATTGGTCTGCAGTCTGCGGGTGGCATTGGCAAAGTCGTGACAGAATGGGTCCGCGCAGGGCACCCGCCGGTGGACTTATGGGAAGTCGACGTCCGGCGCAACATGCCCTTCCAGAATAACCGCCAGTACCTACATGACCGGGTCAGTGAAAGTCTCGGTTTGCTGTATGCCTCTCATTGGCCCTATCGCCAATACGAAACCGCTCGAGGCATCCGTAAGTCCCCGCTATTTGATCGGCTGGTCGCTCAAGGCGCCTGTCATGGTGAAGCCTTTGGCTGGGAGCGCCCGAACTGGTATGCACCAAAGGGCACCGAGCCTGTTTATGAGTACAGTTTTGGTCGCCAAAACTGGTTTGAGCATACCGCGGCGGAATGCAAAGCCGTGCGGGAAAACGTCGCGCTGTTCGATCTATCCTCGTTTTCAAAATTTCGGCTTGAAGGCCGAGACGCGATGACCGTGCTGAATCAAATCTGCGCCAATGAAGTCGATGTCGCGCCTGGCAAGCTGGTTTACACCCAGTGGTTGAACCCGCGCGGGGGTATTGAGGCAGACCTAACCGTCACCCGGTTAACACCTGCGAGTTACCTCATTGTCGGCGGCGCAGAAACGGAAGTCCGCGATTTTGATTGGTTAACGCGCCATATCCCAGATGACGCGCATTGCATCGCAACCAACGTGACGTCTGCCATGGGCGTAATTTCTGTTATGGGCCCCAACGCGCGCGCCCTACTGCAGTCCATGACCCCGGATGATCTTTCTAACGAGGGCTTTGCCTTCGGTTATAGTCGGGAGATTGAACTGGGGTACGCGCGGGTTAGAGCCTCCAGAATCACCTACGTTGGCGAGCTCGGCTGGGAGCTGTACATCCCAACGGAGTTTGTCGCCCATGTTTATGACGCGCTGACCGAGGCGGGTAAAGACTTCGACCTTGCCCACGCTGGGTATCATGCCCTTAATTCATTGCGCATTGAAAAAGGCTATCGGCATTGGGGACACGACATCACGGATGAAGACTCCCCCCTCCAAGCGGGTTTGGGCTTTGCGGTCAAGATGAAGAAGCCAGGCGGTTTTATCGGCCGCGATGCCTTATTACAAGAGCGTGATCAGGGCATCGCCCGCAAGATGGTGCAATTTTTACTGGCCGACCCCGAGGCCATGATCTACCACAACGAGCCGATTTGGTGTGACGGCGCAATTGTCGGGCATATCAGCTCCGGCGCCTTTGCTTACACGTTCGGCGCTTGTATCGGGCTGGGCTATATCCCCTGGGATAAGACCTGTTCAGAAGCATCCACGCGCAATAAGCAGTTTGAAATTGAAGTGGCCGGCGTCCGGATTCCAGCCCAGGTCTCTTTAAACCCATTTTATGATGCCAAAAGCATCCAAATTCGCCGCTGACCATCAGGGCCAACCGTAACCGTATGAAGGAGGTGCACAATGCTCACGACTGATAAGCTTATCCCCATTGTCGATACCGCCAAGGCCGGTTACAGCCTACCCCAAGCACTCTATTGTCAGGAAGATGCGTTCAGCCAGGATATGGCCCGCGTCATCAAACAAAAATGGTTACTCGTAGACCACGTCAGCCGCATTCCGAAGCAAGGGCAATATTTTCTTTACGAAGTCGGCCAGGAATCGATCATTGTGATTCGCGAGAACGCAGACACGGTGAATGCTTTTTACAATGTGTGCCGCCATCGAGGCTCGCTGTTGTGTCTGGAGCAAGAAGGCGCGCGCGCGGCGTTAACCTGCCCTTACCATGCTTGGTCCTACAACCTCGACGGCTCACTAAAGAACGCCCGCTTTATGCCCGAGGACTTTGATTTTTCAGCGAATGCGCTCAATCCCTGTCATCTTAAAATATGGCATGGCTTGATCTTCCTCAACTTATCAGATGGAGACGCCCCCGAATTTGATCAAGAATTTGCAGCGCTTGCGCCTTGGCTAGAGTTTCACGGCTTTGGCACCGCAAAGGTTGCCCACCGGGCGGCCTACCCGACCCACGCCAACTGGAAACTTGTGGTCGAAAATTTTCTCGAATGCTATCACTGCGTCACCGCACATCCTGAGTTTTGTTCCCGCCACGACCGCGATGCACTGGTCGCCTGCGGCGCCGGTCCAAACTCCGGGCCGGTTGATGCAGCAGTCCGGTTTGCCCCCGTGCTCGATGCTTGGGAGACCCGCGCGGCAGCGCTTGGACGGCCAATGGGATGCGTGGATGATGACGCCCATTCAGCGAATATGAAGTTTTATATGCAGCGTCCTCACCGCGAGGACATCTTAAGTGAAACCGAAGACGGGCAGCCGGTTGCCTGCCTCATGGGCAATCGCCAAGAATTTGATCACGGTCGAATGCATTTATCCTTTGGCCCGTTGAATCACATTATTGCCTGCAATGACTTTGCCGCGTTAATCCGGTTCACGCCCAAGCAAGCAACCTTTACAGAGGTGGACATTATTTGGCTCGTTGATGGCAAAGCCGAAAACGTTGATGTCGAGCGTATGATTTGGATCTGGGATGTGACCACCCGCCAGGACAAGACCATTGTTGAGAACAATCAGCGCGGCATCGCCTCCAGCCGATATCAGCCGGGGCGATATTCCGACCAAGAACGCAAGGTGATCACCTTTACCAATTGGTATTTGAATCAATTACGCGCAACGCTCAACTTCCCAGCGGAGGCGACGGGTTAAGTCCTCAGCAGACTTTATTGACCTTAATTTGGCCCAGCGATTATAGCGTAGGGCCCGATCCACGAGGCCTTTTTGATCACGCGCTGCGCTTAACCGAACACCTTGGTAAAGACGTGACCGCCCTCATCTCGGCTCACTTCGCGCCAACCCAATTTGATATACAAATCAGGCACGTCGGTATAAACGAACAAACGATCCGTGCCAAACGCGTTCGCAGTCGCGCAGCCAAGGTTTATGAGCTTTGACGCAAAACCCCTTCTTTGAAATTCAGGCAGCACCATCACCGCGTTAATCCAGACAGCCTCCATAGCCGGGTCGGGCAACAGTGCCGTTGTAAAGGATAACCCGCCCGCCAATCTATCTGATGCGGCCAAAAGCAGCAGTGGCGATGGGAATCGCTCACCGGTCAGGGAGCTCTCAAAGTCCGGCCATTTTGTTTTGAATAACGCCAGCAACGCATCCAACCGGTGCACCTGGCCGTCACTCTGCAGAACTTTTACCATTGTCTTGGACTCCTATACCTAAGGCTTAGCGGTTCTCAAGTCACCGCGTTCGCCAGCATCTAAAACATCCAATTTAGCCCCATCCTAACCTCGTAAACCCTCTCATTATCGGCTTCTAAGTATTGTCTTGGTTCCTCAGCATTACAATCTTCGCCAAACGATCGCGCAGCGAATGCCCGCAAGGTCAAACCTGGCCTTCAAGCACAACCGACTTAACGCGCTTTTATCGCCATCAACAGGTTGATTCGCGGCACTGGCGCGATACGATAGAGCAACACCATCCGAAACGATTCTGAGGAGCAGGGCATGGCCACATTATGGTCCCCAATTTGTGATCAGCTTGGTATCAAGGTACCGATCTTTGGTTTTGCCCACGATATCGCAACCGTTGCCGCCATCTCCAACGCGGGCGGTTATGGCGTGTACGGCGCAACGCGGCGGTTTCCGGATGAAATTACCCAGGAACTGGCGCAGATCAAGGCGCTGGTCGGCGAGCGCCCGTTTGGGGTAGACCTAGTGCTGCCGCCCGGCATGCCAGAACATGACTCCCGAGAAGCGATCGAAATCGACATCCCGGACGAGCACAAGGCATTTGTCCAAAGCATCATTGAACAATACAACATCCCGCCTGCGACCCAACCCGGCATGCGCACCCGGTTTATTCGATCAGCGGAAATTGAAGCGGCCCAAATCCAGAGCGTTTTAGCGTCGCCGGTGAATATGTTCGCGTGCGGCATTGGCGCGCCCGCACCGGTCATCGAGGCCGCTAAAGCCCAAGGCATGACCACCCTTGCGCTCATTGGTAGCCCCCACCACGTTGCCCGAACCATTGCCGCCGGCGTCGATATCATCGTGGCCCAGGGCTATGATGCCGGCGCCCACACCGGCACCATTGGCACCTACTCACTGGTCCCGCAGATTGTTGAAGCCGCCGGCGACGTGCCGGTGCTCGTTGCCGGTGGCGTTGCAACCGGCAAACACATTGCTGCGGCCCTTGCGATGGGCGCTCAGGGCGTTTGGATGGGCACGGCCTGGCTCTTCTCGGAGGAGCACCAGGGGCACATGCATCCCATCAACACCCAAAAACTGATTGAAGCCGGCAGCGGCGACACCGTAATTACCCGCTCGGAATCGGGCAAAACGTTTCGACAGGTTCGCTCTGGCTGGAGCCAGGCATGGGAGGCCGAAGGCGCCCCTGCCCCACTCAAGATGCCGTATCAAGATGTTCTGGTTGGGGACCTTTTAGGCGCAATTGAGGAGCACGACATTGAGCCGTTGATTCATTCCGGCGCCGGACAAAGTGTCGGGTATTTCGACCAAGTTCGTCCGGTACAGGCCATTATGGATCAGCTGGTGAATGAGACCATTGAGACTCTAAC
>Ga0209505_1002835_pt1 | contig 10400 bp, 10 predicted proteins | sample COGITO_mtgs_1103_2_FD_184794 | JGI IMG/M metagenome (GOLD analysis project Ga0209505, IMG submission 184794) | Pelagic marine microbial communities from North Sea - COGITO_mtgs_110331 (SPAdes) (version 2) | ecosystem: Environmental > Aquatic > Marine > Epipelagic ... | reverse complement strand
AGTTCAGCTCTTGTTTTATCTGTTAAACCTCTTCCAATAATAAGTGGAATTCTGCCACCAGCACGAACCTCATCTGGCATCGTACTAGGCGCAAGATTAAATTTTGAAATAACTTCTCCAGATGCATCTTTAATAGTGCCTTCATATGGATAGATTGTAATCTCATCACCCATTTTGAGTTCTGAAACGTCGCATTGAATTGGAAGTGCCCCTGAATCCTCAGCTGTATTAAAAAATATTGGAGCAATTTTGCCACCAAGGACTATGCCACCACTATTTTTATTAGGAATGTAGTCAATAGGTTCACCCATATGCCATAAAACTGAGTTAATTGCTGATTTTCTTGAAGAGCCAGTACCCACTACATCTCCAACATAGGCAAGAGGATTGCCCTTTTGCTTTAATTCTTCAATTTTTTCAAGGGGCTTATCCATTTTTTTGACAAGCATTGCTTTTGCATGAAGAGGGATATCAGGACGAGACCAGGCTTCAGTTGCCGGTGAAAGGTCGTCAGTATTGGTTTCACCATCGACACGAAATACTGTCACTTTAATGCTCTCAGGAAGAGGCTCTTTGGAGGTAAACCAGTCAGCTGAAGCCCAAGAATCAACTATCTTCTTCGCATGTGCGTTGTTTGCTGACTTTTCCATAATGCTTTGGTGGGCCTCATAGATAAGTATTGTATGAGATAGTGCTTTACAGGCTTCCTCAGCAGTTTCATCATCATCCAGAAGATTAATTAAGGATTCGATGCTATATCCACCAAGCATTGTTCCTAGCAAAAAAGTAGCATGTTTTCTTGAGATCGCATTGCAAGACTGTTCTCCTTTAGCAATACTAGTTAAAAAACCAGCTTTTACATAAGCAGCTTCATCAACACCCGGCGGGACTCTATGAGTGAGTAAATTCAAATAGAAGTCATCATCAAGCCCTGATATTAGGCTCTCTACGACAGACTTAGTTTGTTTTGCATCGAGTGCTAGTGGTGGAAGATTGTCCGACTTTCTCTCTTCACAGTGCTTTAAGTAAGCTTTTATCATAGTAATACTGGTTATTAGGTGATTAAATAAAAGAGTATAATTTTATCCTTTTTAATATGAAGGCTTAAATTTTTTGAAGCATTAGTTCGTATTATGACATTTGATAAACTTACCTCTATTTCACCAATCGATGGGCGTTACAGCGATAAGACCGCTCAACTCAAAACTATATTTAGTGAATTTGGGCTTATAAAGTATAGGCTTTTAGTTGAAGTGCGATGGTTAGAGGCAATGTCAAACAATTCAGAAATATCTGAAGTTCCCTTGTTTAGCTCTGAAGCCAACAAAAAATTATTAGCTATTGCCGATAATTTTTCTATTGATGATGCAAGAGCAATAAAAGAAATTGAAAAGACAACCAATCATGATGTTAAAGCGATTGAGTATTTCTTGAAAGAGAAAGTATCTTCAACTCCTGAACTTCATAAAGTGAATGAGTTTATTCATTTTGCATGCACCTCAGAGGATATTAATAATTTATCACATGCGCTTATGCTTGAAAATGGAAGAGAGGTTCTTTTGGCTGAAATGACAGAAACTTTGAATCTAATGACTGGCTTAGCAAGGGAAAATGCTGAAATTCCAATGCTTTCAAGAACGCATGGTCAAACAGCATCTCCCACAACTCTTGGAAAAGAGATGGCAAACTTCTCTTATCGACTTCAGAGACAAATAAAGCAGCTGAAAGATGTTCAAATAATGGGTAAGTTTAATGGGGCAGTTGGAAATTTCAATGCTCATCTCAGTGCGTATCCTGAAGTTGATTGGGAAAAAGTTTCTAAGAGCTTTATTGAGAGTCTCGGAGTGAATTATGCTCCTTATAGTTCACAGATTGAATCACATGATTATATTGCTGAGTATTTTCATGCATTAAATAGATTTAACACCATCTTAATTGACTTTTGCCGTGATGTTTGGGGCTACATTTCATTAGGTTATTTCACTCAAAAAACAGTTAAAGGGGAAATAGGTTCTTCAACTATGCCGCATAAGGTCAACCCCATTGATTTTGAAAATGCTGAGGGCAATCTTGGATTAGCCATTGCCATTGGAGAGCATTTTGCAACAAAACTTCCTATATCAAGATGGCAGCGTGACTTGACAGATTCTACTGTTTTAAGAAATTTAGGCGTTAGTAGTGCACATTGTTTAATTTCGTATGCTTCAATTTGCAAAGGCATAAAAAAACTTGAAGTAAATGAAGAAAAACTGATCGAAGATCTGAATAATTCATGGGAAGTTCTCGCTGAACCAATTCAAACTGTAATGCGCAGGTATGGCGTGTCAAATCCCTATGAGAAACTTAAGGCTCTGACAAGGGGAAAGAAAATTGACGCCAAAATTCTCAGTGATTTTATTGCCTCTTTGGACATCCCCTCAGAGGCAAAAAAAGAACTGAACAAGTTAACGCCAATGAACTATATTGGGGATGCGATTAAATTAGCACGCAACATCTAAAACTGATATAATTTCTCGCCTTAATAATTTAACAATCTAAAAGGAGCAAAAAACCCATGGTTAAGATAAGACTAGCCCGAGGTGGAGCCAAGAAAAACCCTTTTTATTCGATTGTAGCGACAGACTCTAGAAAGAGAAGAGATAGTGGTTACATTGAGCGTATTGGATATTTTAATCCTGTCGCTCGCGGACAAGAAGTCAGGCTTCAACTCGAAGAAGACAGACTGTCACACTGGATTTCTCAAGGCGCGCAGATTTCGGATCGCGTTAAGCAGCTTGTAAAAGAGTACAGAGATCCCTCTATTCGTGAAAAGCAATTAGCTAAACAAGCAGCAAAGGCTGATGATAAAGCTAAAAAGATTGCAGCAGAAGAAAAAGCAAAAGCTGATCTAGAGGCTAAAGAGGTAGCAGAAGAGGCCGCAGCAGCAGAAGCCGCCGCAGCAGCAGAAGCTCCAGTAGAAGAAGCCGCAGCAGAAGCTCCAGCAGAAGAAGCCGCAGCAGAAGAAGCCGCCGCAGCAGCAGAAGCTCCAGCAGAAGAAGCCGCAGCAGAAGAAGCCGCAGCAGAAGCTCCAGCAGAAGAAGCCGCAGCAGAAGAAAAGCCAGCTGAAGAATCTGAAGAAAAATAATTTGGTGTCATCTGCACCTCATTCAAACGAAAAAAAGCTATTAGTCGGAAAGATTAATGGCTTTTTTGGTTTACAGGGCTGGGTAAAAGTTTTTTCATACACCAAGCCCAGAGTTAATATCCTAAACTACTCACCTTGGTCAATTGATGTTGATGGGGAGCTTCAAAAAATCGAAATAAAGAATGGACGAGAACAGTCAAAAACAATTGTCGCACATATAAGTGGAATTGATACCCGTGAAGATTCTCAAAAACTGATTGGTAAAGATATATATATCGACAAAGAACAGCTTCCAGAATTGAATGAGGATCAATACTATTGGCATGAGCTGATAGGGTTTACGGTTTTAAATCAGAATAAAGAAAGCCTTGGATTAGTTGATTATTTTGTTGAAACTGGCGCAAATAATGTCTTAGTTGTAAAAGGTAAAAAAGAACATTGGATTCCATACATTGAGCCGTACCTTGTTTCAGTCGATTCAAAAAAGAAAGAAATTTTTGTTGACTGGGATAAAGATTTTTAATTACTAGTAAAAAAATTCTGTGTTTGCCTTCGCTAGTGAGGTAGACTTATTGCTGAATTAAATACAAAATTTCAGAAACATATTTCATGAATTGGATAACAAGACTATTTCCGTTTTTGTTATGGATTAAAGATTTAAGTAACCCTAAGAACTTAAAAGCGGATATTTTGGCGGGCACAACAGTTGCATTCGTTATAATTCCTCAGTCAATGGCCTATGCACAGCTTGCAGGTTTGGGTCCGCAATATGGTCTTTATGCCTCATTCTTGCCAGTTTTAATTGGTGCATTGATGGGCTCATCAAGACAACTTTCTACTGGACCAGTTGCCGTTGTTTCCTTGTTAACTGCTGCAGCACTTGGTGAAATCGTGACTGATCCTTCGAGTTACGCAGTGTACGCAGCACTTCTAGCATTAATTGTTGGCGTATTTCAGTTTTCACTGGGAATTCTCAGGTTAGGTTTTGTAATTAACTTCCTCTCGCATCCTGTGGTTACAGGTTTTACGAATGCTGCAGCAATCATTATTGGTGCTTCTCAACTTCCAAAGGTTTTTGGTATTAGGGTCATTAGTTCAAATGACACTGACTGGGTAAGTGCCTGCCAACCATTGACGATCATTGAAAGAATTGAGTCAATAGATGTTAATGGATTGCACGCAATTTGTAATGCAGATCAGAGCTACCAGACGATAGCAAGACTTCTAGAAGCGGCAGTTTTTCATACCCATCTACCTACCTTGGCAATGGCTATTTCTGGCGTATTAGGTATTATACTTTTTCAGCGTTTTTTCCCAAGATTGCCAGCTATTTTGTCAGTAGCTGTTCTTTCAACAGTAGCGTCATTCTTGATGGACTTCCAGGCTATGGGCGGAGCAATCGTTAGCTCAATTAATATTGATGGACTGTTTAGCTTTAAGGTGCCAAGATTTGATTTCAACGCGGTTGGAACTTTGTTTATCTATGCAATTACAATTTCATTAATTGGATTTATGGAGGCGATTTCTGTTGCTAAATCAATGGCTGCAACCACGAAACAGCGATTAGACGTTAACCAGGAATTAATTGGTCAGGGTTTATCAAACGTGACCTCAAGTTTTTTTCAAGGTTACTCGGTTTCAGGATCTTTTTCGCGATCAGCAGTCAATTTGACAGCAGGAGCAGTGACTGGATTTTCATCTGTCGTGACTGCTATTATCGTAGGGTTAACCATCGTTTGGCTAACCCCTTTGCTATACCATCTTCCTCAGGCCACTCTTGCTGCAATTATTTTAATGGCTGTTGTCAATCTGGTTCACTTCTCACCACTCAGGCACGCATGGAAAGTAGAGAAGCATGACGGTTTGGTTGGTTTGTTGACTTTTGTGATGACGCTAACTTTTGCGCCTCATCTTGAGAACGGAATCGCATTTGGAATCATTCTGTCATTAGGTTTATTTCTTTACAGAACGATGGAGCCAAACTTTACCGAGTTATCAGTCGAACATGGGTCAATTATTGCGTCAAGATTCGCTGATGAATCTGTTGAAGCAAGTCAATCCGTTAAGGTTGCTAAGTGGAGCGGCTCACTTTACTTTGCAAATGCTGCTTATTTTGAAACAAAGTTACTTGAATTAATTGCTAAAAATAATGACGAACTCCAGTATGTCATTGTTGATGTGGCATCGATTGTTCAAGTGGATGCAAGTGGTGAACAAGTATTATCAAACCTGGTAGAGAGTTGTTCAAGCTCTGGAGTTGAGATACTTTTTGCAAGAACAGAAAGATTAGAAGCAGAATTATTCCGATCAGGGTTCAAAAAACGTTATGGTGAAAATCGTTTTTTTGATTTAAGAGCGGATGCCCTTAAATATGTTTGGCAGGAGTTAGAAAACATTGAAAAAGAAAAAGATGAAGCGCAGGTAGAAGATATTGACGAGACCAGCGAATCAAATTAATTAAATCTCTTCATAGAATGCTTTGATAAAATAAAGGCCTTGTGGCTCTGCAGTTGGCCCCGCCTCTCTTCGATCTTTACTTGCCAATACAGATGTCATCCACTCAATATTCTTCTCACCCCTTCCAATTTTTAAAAGGGTTCCAACAATATTTCGAACCATATGATGAAGGAAGGCATTCGCCTTAATGCTGATGATCAGCTCGTCTGTAGATGATTCAATTTGAATATATTCAATCGTTTTAATTGGTGATTTTGCCTGACAGAGGCTTCCTCTAAAACAAGAAAAGTCATGCTCTCCAACCAGTAAATCTGCAGCTGTTTGCATCTTAGTTATATCTAGAGATCTTGGCTCCCACAAATAATAATCCCCTTTAAGTGATGATCTAACAGGATTATGATGGATCTTGTATTCATAGGATCTTGCAAAAGCACTAAACCTTGCATGAAAGTCATCACTCACCTCCTTAACCCATTTAAAGTTGACATCACTTGGAAGGTTAACATTCCCACCAAAAAGCCACGCGCGTTCTGTTCTAATTACTGACGTTTCAAAATGAATGACTTGTTCCATGGCATGAACTCCTGAGTCTGTTCTTCCACTACAAAATACACGCACAGGGTGGTTTGCTACTTTTGATAAAGACGCTTCAACAGAGCTCTGTACAGTTCGAAGGCCAGATTTTTGAACTTGCCAGCCATGAAAATTCTTACCAAAATATTCAACGCCTAATGCAATTTTCATAATCAACCACTAAATTTTTTTATTGTAAAATCAATCTTAATATTTTAACAAATTATTCTGACTCGCCTGACGAGTCTAATTTGGATGCTAATTATATGACAGAAAATCAAAAACCGACTGGTATAAAAAAACTTTGGTCTGCTTCTATCTATTCAGCTCAGGGTTTAAAGGCATGTTATCAATCAGAATACGCGTTTAGGCTTGAAGTATGGTTAGCCGTTTTTTTGGTTCCAATTGGTTACTGGCTTGGTGAATCCTCAATCGAAAAAGTACTTCTTATTTTTCCTATATTTTTAGTTTTAATTGTTGAAATGTTAAACTCTGCTATTGAAGCAGTTGTTGATAGAGTTGGCCTTGAACACCATGAGCTGTCAGGTTTTGCTAAAGATGTAGCGTCAGCAGCTGTTCTAATCTCATTAATTATTTTCTTGTTCACATGGATCATTATTCTTCTTTAAGGAAGTTAATAGAAGATGATATTGATTGTCATTTTTTTGATTCAATAGAGAGTACAAGTTCTTACCTGACAAAGGTTCCCTATTCAAAAAGAACTCAGATTTGTATAACTAGAGAACAAACTATGGGGAAAGGTCAACACGGAAGAGACTGGGCATCCCAAAAAGATGGCAGTATTCTCTTCTCACTTCGCAAATGTTTTAGTGTTGATACAAATCTAAATGGACTCAGTTTAGTGATTGGAATGGCCATTATTAAATCCATAGAGGAGGAATGCCAACTTAAAGGTTTAAAAATTAAGTGGCCTAATGATGTTTATTATGGAAATAATAAGTTAGCAGGCATTTTGATGGAAAATAATATTCATAAAGGGGCACAGTATGTAGTTATTGGAGTTGGCGTTAATTATCAGTTGGATCACAACATTAATATTGATATCCCTTGGACTGATTTGGCTCAAATTTTAAAAAAATTACCTAGTTTTGACACATTAACTGCTGCGTTTATAAAGAATATATTATCCATGTCGAAAGATTTTGAAAGCAAGGGGCTCTCTAATCTGCTATCAGAGTGGAGTGATTACGATATGCTAAAAGGAGTCAAAATTAGATCAAAAGAACCAAAAGAAATTTTTGAAGGTGAAGTGGATGGAATTAGTGAGCATGGGGCGCTTAGGATTTTAACAACAGACGGCGTAAAAGAGGTCTATAGCTCTATCCATATTGAGTACATTTAGGGTAAGATAGTTTCTATCATATAGCCGCTTGATTGGAATGGTAAATCACCAGTTAGAAGTTAAAAATCTTTATAAAAAATATGCACGTCGTGAGGTTGTTAATGATGTTTCATTTTCTGTTAAAGGTGGTGAAATTGTTGGTTTGCTGGGTCCAAATGGTGCTGGTAAGACAACGTGCTTCTATATAACTTGTGGCCTTGTAAGGTCGAGCAGGGGTGAAGTAACTCTGGACAATAAGAGCATCGGCCATATGCCAATGCATAAGCGTGCAAAGCTGGGTCTTGGATACCTTCCTCAGGAGCCATCTATTTTCCGTAAGCTAAGCGTCGAAGACAATATTATGGCAGTCTTAGAAATGAACAAATCGGTTGCAGAAAAAGATAGGCCTGCAAGACTCGAAGAACTTTTATCCGAATTTAAGGTTGAGCATGTTCGCCACATAAAGGGCATTACCTTATCTGGTGGAGAGCGAAGAAGGGTTGAAATTGCTAGAGCTTTAGCGATGGATCCAAAATTCATTTTATTAGATGAACCATTTGCCGGCATTGATCCAATCTCAGTTGGTGATATTCAAGAAATAATTTATCAACTAAGAGATAAAGGAATTGGGATATTAATTACTGATCACAACTATAGGGAAATGCTTGATACGTGTAATCATTCTTATGTCTTAAGTGCAGGAAAAATCATAGCTCAGGGCGGCAAAGATGCAATTTTGGCTAATGAAGAAGTTAAAAAAGTTTACTTAGGTGAGAGCGTTGGCGGTTAGTAACAATCTTATTACTTTGGGGATTGAATCCTCTTGTGATGAAACAGGAATCGGGATTTATACTAGTGAGAGCGGCCTTATTTCGCATAAGTTATTTTCCCAAGTGAGTCTTCATGCAGAATATGGTGGTGTAGTTCCAGAACTAGCTTCTAGAGACCATATTCAAAGAGCCATACCCTTGATTAAAGAGGCTCTTAATGAGAGTGGAATCAAATTAAATGAACTGACTGGCATTGCATATACTGCTGGACCAGGCTTATCGGGAGCACTTTTAGTTGGTGGTTCAATTGCTCAGAGTTTAGCATGGGGTCTAGGTATCCCTGCATTAGGTGTTCATCATATGGAAGGACATCTTTTAGCACCACTTTTAGAGGTTGAAAGGCCGGAATTTCCTTTTGTAGCGCTTTTAGTTTCTGGAGGCCATACATTGCTTGTCGATGTTCCTAGAATTGGTGAATATAAAATTCTAGGAGAGTCACTGGATGATGCAGTTGGTGAGGGGTTTGATAAAACTGCAAAAATACTTGGTTTGGGTTATCCAGGCGGTCCTGCTCTGGCAAATCTGGCTAAACAAGGTGACAAGAATCGATTCACTTTTCCAAGGCCGATGACAGATAGACCCGGACTTGATTTTAGTTTTAGTGGTTTGAAGACATACGCAAGAAACACATTCATTGACTTCCCTGAAGAGAAAGCTAATATCGCTAAAGCATTTGAAGTTGCAGCCACTGAAACATTAACAATAAAATGCAATAGAGCGCTTAAACAAACTGGATATAAAACACTTGTGGTTGCTGGTGGAGTTAGCGCTAATTTGTCCCTGCGTGAATCTTTGAATGAGATGACAACAAAAAATAATGCAAGTGTTTTTTATCCTGCGCTAGATTTTTGCACGGATAACGGTGCGATGATTGCGCTAGCTGGCCACTATAGATTTCTCGCAGGCCAAAGTAATCAAAATTATGAAATAACCATTAAGCCTCGATGGAGTCTTGAAGAGCTTCTACCGGTGGATTAATTATTCGATTTTCGTTATGGAGTCTCTGTTTCCAGAGCATAGAGTATAATTTAACTCACAAATAAAACTTCTCAGCCAAATAAATACTCTTATGATTATTATTCCTGCAATCGACTTAAAAGATGGTCAATGTGTCCGCCTCCGTAAAGGGATTATGGAGGATACAACTGTTTTTTCAAATAATCCTACTGAGATGGCTTCCAAATGGGTTTCAGAGGGCGCAAGAAGACTTCATTTGGTTGACCTCAATGGCGCATTTGAGGGAAAACCTATAAATGCTGACTGTGTCAATGAGATTACTAAGTCTTTCCCAGATCTGCCAGTACAAATTGGCGGAGGTATTCGTGATTTACAGACTGCAAATGCATATATTGAAGCAGGGATAAGCTATCTCATCATTGGAACTATGGCAGTAACCAACCCTGATTTTGTGGAAAAACTTTGTGATGAGTTTCCTAATAAAATTATTGTGGGTCTTGATGCCAATAATGGTCTTGTTGCTACAGATGGTTGGGCAAAACAAACAGATATAGATGTTGTAGAACTTTCAAAAAAATATGAACAGTATGGAGTTAATTCTATTGTTTATACTGATATTGCGAGGGATGGGATGATGCAAGGTGTCAATGTTGAAGCTACTGCAAATCTTGCTAAAAAAACATCGATTCCAATCATTGCATCTGGCGGGATTACTAATCTGGATGATATAGCGGCGCTTTTGAAAAATGCACATTATGGGATAATGGGCGCTATAACTGGAAGGGCTATATATGAGGGGCAGCTCGACTTTAATGATGCCCAAACAATGAGTGATATTTATGATAGTTGAGGTGGCTTATGCCATAGCTAATAAGCAAAGCCTTATTAGTATTGAGGTAGAAAATGGTACAACACTTAAAGAGGCTGTTTTGGCATCAGGTATTCTTGATACTTATAAAGAAATTGATTTATCTAAAGACAGAGTAGGTATTTTTTCAAAATTCGCAACTTTAGAGACAATACTCAGAGAGAAAGACAGAGTTGAGATTTATAGACCTCTCATTGCTGATCCAAAAAAAGTTCGTAAAGAGAGGGCAGCTGAGGGTAAGGCAATGCG
>Ga0209505_1002828_pt1 | contig 10413 bp, 10 predicted proteins | sample COGITO_mtgs_1103_2_FD_184794 | JGI IMG/M metagenome (GOLD analysis project Ga0209505, IMG submission 184794) | Pelagic marine microbial communities from North Sea - COGITO_mtgs_110331 (SPAdes) (version 2) | ecosystem: Environmental > Aquatic > Marine > Epipelagic ... | reverse complement strand
AGTAAATAACTTTTTCTAAAAATAATCCCTCAGCAGGTGCTGGTGGTGCACAAAGAATTCTTTTTTTTGATTTAATAACAAATTCAAATTTTTTTAAATCCCATTTATTTTCAGCTAAGTATTTTAAACTACCTACCATTGATCGTACTTGTTGTTGTAAAAATGATTGTGATTTAAATTGTATTTCAATTCTTCCATCTTTTGATTTAATCTTAACAGATTTCATAGTTTTGATTGGACTTTTTGCATTACAGCTTGATGCTCTAAAAGTAGAAAAATCTTTAGTACCTAAAAGTTTTTTTGCCCCTTTTTTCATTAACTCAATATCTAATTTTTTGATTATGTGCCAACCTCTTTCTTTTTCAAGAGAAGGCTTACTTAATCTATTAAAAATTATATATTTATAAATTCTTTGTTTGGCAGAATGTCGTGCATGAAATTTTAGACTTCTTTTTTTAATTGCTAAAACAGAAATACCTTTATTATTTATAAAATGATTAATTGACTTTAATAACTTATCTAAATTTTGAATTTCTTTTTTGCAATCAAAATGAGCTGACTGCTCTATTGCATGAACGCCTGCGTCTGTTCTTCCAGATCCTATCAAAACCACTTTTTCTTTTAAAAATTTTGATAACTTGACTTGTATTTCTTTTTGAATTGATTTTCCTTTAGATTGTATTTGCCAACCAACAAAATTAGTTCCTATATATTCTATTAAGACTTGATATCTAAACATTTGTTATTCTTGAGCCTTTTGTAATTTGAGAACCAAGAACAAATTCATTAATATTTTGGGGCTTTTTTCCTTGTCTTTGAATTTCAATAATTTTGATAGATTTTTGGTTACCGCAGCTAATTTCTAAATCACTGGACATTACTTCACCTATCTCACCACTTTTATTTCCTAATTCTGCTTTTAAAATTTTGTATCTTTCATCTTTAAAAATAAAAAAGGCCCCAGGGCTTGGGTATAATCCGTTTATTTTTCCAATAATACTTTCTGCATTATCATTCCACTTAATTTCACCCTCTGATTTTTCAATTTTAGAAGCATAGGTTGCGCTTGTATCATCTTGTTCTTTAAATGTTAATTTATCTTCAAATATATTTTCTACATTTTCTATGATTTTTTCTGAAGCTAAAATTGAAAGTTTAGTTGATATTGTTTCTGCATTATCACTATCTTTAATTTTTATTCTATAACTATTGCCAACTGGACCAGTATCAAGTTTTTCTCCTATTTTCATAATACTAATTCCTGTTTCTTTCTCTAAATTCATAATAGACCTTTGAATGGGTGCAGCACCTCTCCACTTTGGCAGAAGGGAGGCGTGAATATTTATAAAACCTTTTTTGGCAAGATTTAAATATTCTTTGGGTATTATTTGACCATAGGCCACAACAATTACCAAATCTAAATCTAGTTGTTTTAAATATTCATATTCTTCTTTATTTGCTTTTAATGTGTCTGGTGTTCTACAATCTATATTATAATCTTCTGCTACAATTTGTATTGGCGACTTATTTATTTTTTGACCTCTTTGAGATTTTTTTGGTGGCTGTGTATATACAGCAGATATTATATAATTTTTTTCATATAAAGATTTTAAAATTGGTACAGCAAAAAATGGTGTACCCATGAAGACAATTTTCCTTGTCATTTAAACGATTATTCTATTCGACTTAATCTTAGAGAGTTTTTTAATTATCATAGATTTTTTTAATTTAGATAAATAGTCTATAAATAAAACTCCTTCTAAGTGATCCATTTCATGTTGAATACAAGTTGCCAATAATCCATCTGCTTTTAATAATTGTTTTTTCCCATTGTAATCTAAATATTCAACTTCACATTCATTTGGTCTTTCTATTTCAGCAAACTGATCAGGAACTGACAAACAACCCTCTTCATATTTTGACGTTATATCATTTTTATTTTTGATTACTGGATTAACAAAATATCTTGGCTCCTTTTTGTCTTCATCTCTACTTATATCCATTACTATAATTCTTTTTGGTACCCCTATTTGAATTGCTGCAAGACCTATTCCCGGTGCTGCATACATGGTATCCAACATATCATCCATAAGTCTTCTTTCTTCATCACCAACATTTTCAACTGGTTTAGAAATCTGCCTTAATAGTTTATTTGGTTCTGTTAAAATTGGTTTAACTGACATTATGGTTGATTATTTTAGTATAAATTTTAAACTTTTAAAGGAAGAACTTTAAAGAGTATTTTATTTCTTAGTGGATCCGCATTTAGCTGATTAAGTGTGCTTATAATAAAGTATAACGTATCTTCATCAATAGCATTTAAGCTGTCCTGCCCTATAACCTCAACAATTCTAAGCAATGCAGCAGCCATATCACCACTGTTAACAAATATTTGAATATCAGAAGGTATTTCTGAATCGTTTATTTGGTATAAATCATCATACTTCTCTAAAATCTTGACACCATCGGACTTAAAGGTCTCAACTAAAATTACATCTTTTTTAGAAAAAAAATATTTTTTATCTTTTTTTATCTTTTTTAAGAAATCATTTATATCTTTTGTGGGATCATTTTTAGATTTTTCTAATTTTAAATAATTTATTAATTTTGATTGATGTAAAATTTTATTATTTATTTTAATATTTGCTTGTTCTGTCTCCTCATTACCTAAATTATTTTGATAAAACGTTGTAAAATTTGAAGGCACCTTGTTCTCTTCTATATTTTTTAAAAAATTTTTTAATTCTATATTAAATGCATTTTCAATACCGTCATTCTTGAAAGAATTTTTGAGGGCGTTCATTAACTGTAACTTATTCTCAATTTCAGTAGTAATTAAAATTCCTTGATAAATTAGCGCTCTTGTCTCTATTCTTGAGAGTACTTTTGTTGATTCTTTAATATTTAATAATTGATTAATATTAAATTGAAATCTCTTATAAAGTTCAAATAATTCTTTTTCTGCATAATTTCCCTCATGTGTTGCTTTTTCAATACTCATAATTTTCTCTATATCTGTAAGCTCAATATCACTGATATCATCTAATAAATTTGAAGTTGATAGATATTTCCATATTTGTCTGGATGTAGTATTTTTTGGTTCAAATTTAAATTCTGGGTTTGTTCTGTGAGATAAATGGAAATCTAAAATTGTTTTTTCTGAAACTTCTGTTGCTGGTTCTGTATTATACCCCATTAAATAATCAATTTTTTTATTAAAAAACTTATCTGCAATGCCTAATTCTAATTGAAGATCGATAAGCAATTGAGCTTCATCTCTTTTATTATTATTAATTAAGCAATAAATGTTGAATTTAGATAAATATAAATCTTGTATCGGTTCATTAATTTTAGAAAAAATTTCACAAGCTTTTTTAACATCTGATTGAGACAAATAATGATCTACTAAATGTTTGGTAAGTTTTGGATGCTCATTAATAATCTCATTATTTAATAAATATTTTTCAATCAAGTCAAAGTTTGAGCGCTTAATAAGCCACTTTGATTTAATTTCTAAAAACTGTTCTTTTGAAATATTCATTTCTGGATAATGTGCATTTGTTAATAATAAAACATCCAAAATCTCTGCAGCATCTCTTGAAAGTTCCAATTTATCTATTCTTTTAAAGATATTTAAAATTTGATCTCCGTTAGAATTGGACCACATATTAATATCCAACCCATTTTCTGCAGGGTCATAAATTCCGATTAATTTTTTTTCTTTTGAAATTAAAGTTTGCGTTTCTTCTATGCTTAATTCCCCTTCTTTTTGGGATTGCATATCATAAATACTATTCTGGGGAATATTTTTTTCCAATTCATCTTCTGTTAAGATTAAGTTTTCTTTAGGTTTTTTTTCTCCTACTTCCCAGATATCCACTGGTTCTTGTGAGTTGGTTGCAAAACCAAAAAATAAAGAAAATAATATAACTAAAAAATAGTTCTTACTTAACAATTTTAAGTTTTTCATTAGGGATGATTTTTTCAATGTCTTTATTTGGAGATGGAAATTCAATTTTACCAAGTAGTACTATGGCTCCAATAAAAATAATTAACACAAATACTATTTTGATTAATAAACTTTTACTACTCCGATTACTTGTGTTTTTTGAAAATTGCATATATTCTTTAGTAATTTCAAATTAAGACATATTTGTGTTTTTTCAATAAAGAAAGCTTATGAATTCAAATAAAAACCTCGTTTTTTTAGGTATGATGGGGTCAGGCAAATCTTCTATTGGGGCTATGGTTTCCAAAAAATTGAATATTCCATTCATTGATATAGACAATTTAATTGAAGAACATGCTGGTATGACCATCTCAGAAATATTTAAAGTAAATGGCGAGGCATACTTTAGAAATTTAGAGGAAAAAATAACTATTAAGTCTTTAAAACATAAAAAAGTTGTTGTTTCTTTGGGTGGAGGTAGTTTTATTAATGACAAGATAAGAAAAGATATTTTAAAAAATCATTTTTCTTTTTGGCTCGATTGGGATGATTTAGTTTTAATTAAAAGAATTAAAGGTAGTAAAAAAAGACCCTTAGCCTCAAATTCAACTGATCTTGAAATTAAAGCCATTATTAATAAAAGAAAGAAAGTATATTCAAAAGCTAATTTTAAAATAAACTGTAATAAATTAACAAAAAGTGAAATAGTTAAAACTATAATAAAAACATATGAGCTTAATTAAATTAAAAGTTAACACCAACAGTCAACAATATTCAATTATTATTGGAAATAATATTTTAAAAAAAGTAAATAAATTTTTGAAAGAAAATTCTATTGATTTTAATCAATGTCTTCTAGTAATTGACAAAAATATTCCAAAAAATTTAGTAAAAGATACTTTAAAATCTTTACCAAAAGGATCTGTTTCAATTCATTATTTTAATGCAAGTGAAAAAAATAAAAATCTAAAAAGTGTCAATGAAATCACATCAATTCTTTTAAAAAAAAGTTTTAATAGAAATGATTGTTTAATTTCTATTGGTGGTGGTATTACTGGTGATGTATCAGGCTTTGCAGCAAGCACTTTTAAGCGAGGCTTAAAGTTTGTAAATATACCAACTACACTACTTTCACAGGTCGACTCATCAATTGGAGGCAAAACAGGTGTAAATACCAAATATGGTAAAAACTTAATTGGCTCATTTTATCAACCTAGTCTAGTTATATCAGATACTAACTTTTTAAACTCTTTACCAAAAAGAGAAGTTGTATGTGGCTATGGTGAAATTTTAAAACACTCACTTATTAATGGAAAAAAATTTTTTTACTTTTTAAATAAAAATGGAGAAAAAATTCTCCAATTAAAAAGTCCCTTTATACAAACAGCTATTCATCAAAGCTGCTTGATTAAAAAAAAAGTAGTTGAGGCTGACGAAAAAGAATTAGGTATAAGAAAAATACTAAATTTTGGACATACCTTTGCTCATGCCTTTGAAGCAACACTGCGTTATTCAGCAAAGTTAAATCATGGTGAAGCAGTTATCCTCGGTGTTAAAACTGCTGCTAGATTTAGTTTATTAAATAAAATTTTAAATAAAAAAGAATTTGAATTAATTGATGGTCACTTAAATGACCTAAATCTTCCAAGAGATATTAATAAATTCTTTTCAATAAAAAATTTAAATACAATTTTATCTTTTATGAAAAAAGATAAAAAAAATAATACAAAGAAAATTAGTCTAGTTTTGCTTAAAAGAATAGGTTCTCCAGTTTACAAATTACAGTTTAATGAAAAAACTATTAATCTCTTTTTAAAAAAAGAATTAACTAAGTAGTATTTGAATAGAATGTATGTGTTCTTTTAACTCATGATCTAAAATATTATAGATTTTCTTGGTTGATACTATCTTATTTAATTTTTTAAGCTCTTCAGATTTAATAATTAATTTTAGATGGAACATTCCTTCTTGATTTCCTTTATGATTTTTATGTAAAAAACTTTTATCTTCGATTTTAAGATCTTGTATAATAATTTTTGCTTCAAGTTTATTTTTAACAATTTTAATTAATTCGTTTATATTCATAAATAATAATTTATTACTATACAGCATGAAAAATATTTGTGATTGGAATAATTGCTTTGATACTGGTGAATATAAGGCACCAATTGAGAAAGATAATAGCAAACGCTACAGATTGCTTTGCTTAGCTCATGTTAAAGAATTTAATAAAAATTGGAATTATTTTAAAGGAATGGATGATGAGCAGGTATTTGATTTTTTAAAGTCTGACATGACCTGGCATAAACCCACTCAAAGCTTTAGCTCTTCAGATAATTTTTTTAAAGTTCTATGGAACAATACGTTAAAAGATGAATTTGATAAAACCAAACTTAGAGGTGAGTATAACCACATGAATCAATTCAAATTTGATGCTAATGATATTAAAGCTTTTAGTATTCTAGGTGTTTCAGTTGGCCAAAAATGGGAACAAATACAAGATCAGTTCAAAACTCTTGTCAAAAAATTTCACCCTGATATTAATTTGGGAAATAAAGAATACGAAGAAAAACTTAAATTAATTACTTTGGCTTATACTCAGCTAAAAAATACTTATAAGGAAAAAATTGACACCTAATTTAAACATACAGCCAGACATTAAAATGTCTTTAAAGCAAAGCTTTGGAATTGACTCAGATATGGAAGTTGACGCTTTCTCTAAAAGAAGTGAATACGTTCCCGAAATAGATAAAAATTATAAGTTTGATAGAGATACTACCCTTGCTATCTTATCAGGTTTTGCTTTTAATAAACGTGTCTTGGTTCAAGGCTATCATGGTACAGGAAAGTCTACTCACATTGAACAAATCGCAGCTAGATTAAACTGGCCTTGTATTAGAGTAAATTTAGACAGTCATGTAAGTAGAATTGATCTTATTGGAAAAGATGCAATTGTTGTAAAAGATGGAAAACAAATTACTGAGTTTAAAGAAGGTATTTTACCTTGGTCCATTCAAAACCCTGTTGCACTTGTTTTTGATGAGTATGATGCAGGAAGACCAGACGTGATGTTTGTTATTCAAAGAGTATTAGAAGCTGAAGGTAATTTTACTCTTTTAGATAAAAATAAAGTTATAAAACAAAATAAATTTTTTAGATTATTTGCGACTTCAAATACAGTTGGTCTAGGGGATACAACAGGATTGTACCATGGTACTCAACAAATTAACCAAGGGCAGATGGATAGATGGAATATTGTAACATCTTTAAACTATCTTAGTCTTGATAGAGAAATGGAAATCGTTCTTGCTAAAAATAAAAATTTAAACAATCCAAAAGGTAAAGAAAAAGTCTCTAACATGATTAAAGTTGCATCTTTAACTAGAAAGGGCTTTATAGCTGGAGATATATCAACTGTAATGAGTCCAAGGACGGTACTTCATTGGGCTGAAAATGCTGAAATTTTCAAAGACACAGGTTATGCTTTTAGGGTCACTTTTTTGAATAAGTGTGACGATATAGAAAAAAATACAATAGCTGAATATTATCAGAGATGTTTTGGAGAAGAATTACCAGAGTCGATGGTTAATATTCAGATCTAAATGAGCTCAAAAGAAAACAATTTTAAAGAGCAATTTAAACAAGCATTAATTTCTACAGCTAAAGTAATTTCTGAAGATTATAAATTAGATGTTAAAAAATTAGATAAAGATTTAAGTAATAAAAAAACTGATTTTTTTGATATAACCAATTTATCAAATAAAAATGATTTTGTTAAACTAAGAGCAGAAACTGACTCTGGTGCCTTAAAGAAAAAATTTTCAAATAAAGAAATATTTAATAAAAACCTACCTAATAATCCTTCTTGTAAATCTTTATATAATATTGCTGAAAAAATCAGGTATGAACTTCTTGGGGGCAAAATGCTTAAAGGAGTTGGAAAAAATTTAAGTGAAAATTATAACCAAAAAATACTTTCTAATCGTAAAGAACAATTAAAAAATAAAGAAGATGTTCCTGTGAATGAAGCTTTTGAATTATATATGTTAAACAAATTCTTTAAATTAGAACTCAATGATGTGTCTACAAAAATGTTAGATTTTTGGAAGAAAGAATTTGACGAATCTATTGATAAGCATTTTGATTTTTTAAGTAAAAATTTGGAAGATCAAAATAATTATAGTTTAAAATTTTCAGAAATTTTAGAGAATATGGATGTCTTTGCTTCAAATAATGAAGAAAATAATGAAGAAAACGATGAACAAGAAAATGAGCAAGACAATAAATCAGAGAACGATAATGACGGCCAGTCTGATGACAAAGAGGAAGAAAATAAACAAGATGATAGCCAGACTAGTTTAGATGCTGGCTTTGATCTAAGCGACCAGCAGATGGAAGAGCAATTAGAAGATTCGGATTCTTTAAAAGAGAGTGCAGAAAGTGTTTTACAAAAAACAAATATTGATAATATTGATCAAGATTACAAAGTATTCACCACAGAATTTGATGAAATTGCAAAAGCTGAAATATTAGAAGATATAAAAGAAACACAAAAATTAAGAAAAAATTTAGACCAACAACTTGTCGGGTTTCAAGATTTAATTACTAAGCTTGCTAACAAACTACAAAGGCAGCTCCTTGCAAAACAAAATAGAGCATGGGAGTTTGACTTAGAAGAAGGTTTATTAGATAGCTCAAAATTAACTAGAATAATTATGGATCCTTATAATTCTTTATCTTTTATGAAAGAAAAAGATCTTGATTTTAAGGACACAATCGTAACCTTGTTAATAGACAATTCTGGTTCCATGAGAGGTCGGCCAATAACAATTGCTGCACTTTGTGCAGATATATTATCTAGAACCTTAGAAAGATGCTCAGTAAAAGTAGAGGTTTTAGGCTTTACTACAAAAAATTGGAAAGGTGGTAAAAGCAGAGAAGCTTGGACTAAAAATGATAAGCCAAAAAATCCTGGAAGATTAAATGATTTAAGACATATAATTTATAAAGGTGCAGACACACAGTGGAGGCAGGCAAAAAATAATATAGGCTTAATGCTTAAAGAAGGATTATTAAAAGAAAATATTGATGGGGAAGCTATTTCGTGGGCCTATAATAGAATTAAAAAAAGAAAAGAAGAAAGGAAAATACTGATGGTTATTTCAGATGGTGCCCCAGTTGACGACTCAACTTTATCAGTTAATTCAGGAGATTTTTTAGAAAAACATTTAAAAAAAATGGTTAAATTTATAGAAACTAAGAGTGACGTTGAAATTTTAGCTATCGGTATTGGGCATGATGTTTCTAGATATTACAATAAAGCTATTAAAATAACAGATGTGCATGAACTTGGAGATGTTATGGTTTCTCAATTGAGTGGCTTATTTGAAAATAAAAAAAAACTACATTAAAGTTTTAAAAGATCTTCATTTTTCCATTTAATACTTACTTCAGCCCCACTTCTTGTTTGGGAATTTCTGCATAAAATATTTGCATAATTTTTTTCAAGTAAAGTTTTGCCTATAAAAATTCCAAGACCTAATCCAGATTTAGATTTTATTGAAGACTTAAAAGATTTAATATAAGGCTCTCCAATTTTACTCAAAACATCTTTTGGGTATCCCTCTCCATCATCTTCAATCATAACTTCTGTGAAATCACTATCACTTTTTATATTAATAAAAATCTTATTTTCAGAAAACTTATTTGCATTACCGATAAAATTTCTTAGTCCATAAACAATTTCTATTGATTTAGTTATATTTAGTGGATTTGAATTTTGATCATAATTTACAATAAAATCTTTTTTACTTGTTTCTTGGAATGACTTGACTATTTCACTCACGTATTCTGCCATTGTTAAATCACGATCAATAAAATTATCTTCGATTATTGGGTTTAATGTTAATTTTTTTAAAATTTCACTACATCTCTCTAATTGACTGGATAATAACTCAATATCTTTTTTAACATCTTCATTATCTTTAAATCGCTTCAATAAATCAGTGGAGATAATCTTCATTGTTGAAAACGGTGTACCTAATGAATGTGCAGCGGCAGCAGCCTGCCCTCCTAATGATAATAGCTCATGTTCTTTTGACATGATTTCTTCCATTTTATTTAGTGCCTCTTTCCTTATTCTAGATTCTGATCCAAAGGTTAAGGCAAAATAATTTAAAAAAATTAAAGCAATAATTAATGCGATTGGAATTGAATAGTAATAATAGCTGTCTACGTGAAAATGTTCTTTAATTGGATAGGGCAAAGGTTGATTAAAAAAAGTAAGAAAAATAATCACTAAAACTGTGAAGCTAACTAACAATAAATTGCTCCTAAAACCTAAATTAGATGATGAAAATATAGCCGGGATAATCAAAAAAATTGAAAAAGGATTTATAATTCCACCTGTTAAATAAATCAAACAACTCAGTTGTAAAATATCAATAGATAAAAAAAGAAATGCT
>Ga0209505_1002806_pt1 | contig 10450 bp, 14 predicted proteins | sample COGITO_mtgs_1103_2_FD_184794 | JGI IMG/M metagenome (GOLD analysis project Ga0209505, IMG submission 184794) | Pelagic marine microbial communities from North Sea - COGITO_mtgs_110331 (SPAdes) (version 2) | ecosystem: Environmental > Aquatic > Marine > Epipelagic ... | reverse complement strand
CATTTTTTTTATGTGGCTGGGTTTGATTTAGTTGCTCGAATTATATCTCAAACCGTAAGATTCTTTACAGGTGTAGAAATTCATCCAGGTGCAAAAATTGGAAAAAACTTATTTATAGATCACGGCATGGGTGTTGTGATTGGAGAAACATCTGAAATTGGAAATAATGTTACTATTTATCATGCAGTGACTTTAGGCGGAAGTTCCCCAAGTATAGACAGCGAAAGACAAAGACACGAAAAAAGACATCCTACCATAGGAGATGATGTTGTCATTGGTTCTGGCGCTCAAATTATCGGACCTGTTGTTGTTGGTAAAGGTGCAAGGATTGCTGCAAACGCAGTTGTAGTAAAAGATGTTCCTGATAGCGCAACAATGGTTGGCATTCCTGCTAAAGCCGTGAAGTTAGAAAATAAAGGAAAGTTTAGACCTTACGGTGTAGATGATAAAGTAAAAGATGAGTAATAAAGATTGGGATCCTAATTTAACTCCAGAACAAAATTACGTTTTAAGACAAGAGGGAACAGAGTCGCCTGGAAGCAGCCCGCTTAATAACGAAAAAAGAGAGGGTTCTTACCATTGTGTAGGATGCGGAACTAAACTTTTCGACTCAAATACAAAATATGAAAGTGGATCAGGTTGGCCTTCTTTTTTTAAATCTTTACCTGACGTTTTTGAAGAAAAAACGGACATGCATATCGGTTATCCCAGAACTGAATATCATTGTAAAAAATGTGGTGGTCATCACGGTCATATATTTGAAGATGGTCCAAAACCTACAGGAAAACGTTATTGTAACAATGGCGTGTGCCTAGTTTTTAAACCTAAAAGCGAATAGTTATTCACTAGCCAATTAAGTGTTTTAATACAACCTATCAACAGCTTATATTATTTATTGCCATGTCCTCTAGACCACGGCTACATAAATTTGTAAGACTAACTTTTCATCCACCATGAAGAATAAAATTATTTCCCTATCGCTAAAACTATTCTTTTTTTTTCTTTTTACATTTCAAATTAACGCAGCAGAACAACCATGGAAGTTAGCACAAGAGGGAGATAAAATTATTCTTATAAGACACTCTTTAGCACCAGGTGGAGGAGATCCAGCAGGGTTTAAAGTTGATGATTGTAGAACCCAAAGAAATTTAAATAAAACTGGAATCAATCAATCTAAAAAAATTGGCAAACTTTTTAAAAAAAACAAAGTTCCTATAGATCAAGTTTTAAGCAGTCAGTGGTGCAGATGCAAAGATACAGCCAAGTATGCTTTTGGTGACTATAAAGTATTCACTGCTTTAAATTCTACATTTCAATCTCCGTATAATAAAAATGAAGCTAAACAGTTAAAAGAACTCTATAAATTTGTAAATCAATGGGAAAGCAATGGTAAGAATTTAGTATTAGTTACACATTATAGCATCATAACTGCAGTAACGAATGCAGTACCTAGTTCAGGTGAACTTGTTATCACTAATAGAGATTTTGAAGTATTAGGAACGATACAAACAGATTAAGCAAAAAAATAATATATAATTGCAATAATTATAAAATATTCAATAACCGTTTTTATTCTTATCAGATTTTCTTTATTTTCAAATTTAGAGTTAATGAATAAGCTTATTCTAGCAAAGCTTAAGTGCACTAAGGTAATGATAAAACCAACACCAATTAAAACGTAGTAAAACTCAAAATTTTTAAAGCCATAAAAACAAGCAGCTATAAAAGTTAACCAAGAAATATTTGAAACAAATAAAGTAATCAGAATTCCTGATCCTTTTTTAAACAAACTCTGTGTCTTAATGAAAGAATAAGACCAAAACAGCGTTATGAGAAATCCAATATATTTTATTATCATGAGCCAATATTGTAATTGTGGTATAGTTTAAAGGCAAATATAAAGTAAACATGATTTTAAAGTTGGCTTTCGCCTTTGGTGCTGGATTTATTAGTTTTTTAACTCCATGTGTCTTGCCCATTATTCCTGGATATATTTCATATATTACTGGAAAAAATTTAAATGAAATTGAACAAGATAAAAGAGTTGTGCTTATTAAAACTATTTTATTTTCTCTAGGTTTTTCATTAGTTTTTATTATTTTAGGGGCAACAGCTTCTGCTGTCGGTAACATACTTTTATTTTTAACTAATGAATTAAGAATTGCAGCAGGAGTAGTGATAATTTTATTTTCACTACAAATGCTAGGTATTTTAAATTTTAATTTTTTAAATCAAGAAAAAAGAATAGAAACTCAAAGTTATAAAGATAATTATGCTTTCCCTTTACTAGTTGGAGCGGCTTTTGCTTTTGGTTGGACACCTTGCATTGGGCCAGTATTGGGTTCGATCTTAGCTTTATCTGCAACAGAAGCATCAATTGGATCAGGCATTTTATTACTTTCATTTTATTCTTTGGGATTAGCTATCCCATTTGTTTTATCAGGTTATTTTATGAATAAATTTTTAACTACACGAAAAGGTTTTAGTAAATATTACGGAAGAGTAACTAAAACTGGCGGAGCCATATTATTAATTACAGGTATTTTAATAGCCACTAATCAAATTCAAGTTATTAGTTATTATATTTTGACAATGTTTCCTTTCCTAACTACGCTTGGTTAATGAGCGATATTTCTGTTCTAGGCATATTTGTTGCAGATATTAGTTTTTCTGGTCCTAAAATTCCTGCTGTTGGCGAAACAATTTTAGGAAATAAATATAATGTAGGTCCTGGAGGAAAAGGATGTAATCAAGCTGTAGCCATCGCTAGACTTGGAGGAAAAGTAAATTTTATTAGCAAAATTGGAAAAGATGCTTACGGAAAATTAGCTTTAGAAACTTTAAAAAAAAATAACATTAATACAGAAAATATTATCCAAGATGAAAAACTACAAACGGGTGTAGCTGGAATTTTAGTCGATAAACAATCAGGAAAGAACGCCATCAATGTAATAGTTGGAGCACCGAATTCCCTAAAAATTAATGAAATGAATAATCAAATTAATTTAATAAAAAGCTCAAAAATTTTTTTAACTCAGCTTGAAATCCCAAAAGATGTAACTTTGCATTGTTTAAAAACTGCTAAGGAAAACGGATGTTTGACAATTTTAAATCCAGCTCCAGCATCAGAAATTTCAAAAGAATTTTATAGTTATATTGATTATTTTACACCCAATGAAACTGAGGCAGAGTTTTATACTGGAATAAAAATTACAAATGAAAAAGAAGCAAAACAAGCAGCCGATAAACTTATCAATTTAGGAATAAAAAAAATCATTATTACACTTGGCGAGAAAGGATTATTTTATTCTGATGGACAAGAAGAAATTCATCTCAAAGCAAATTCTGTTAAGGCTATTGATACTACAGGAGCAGGTGATGCATTTAACGGTGCATTAGCTTTTAGTTTATCTAAAGGAAAACCAATTAAAGCATGTTTGGAATTAGCTAATAAGGCTGCAGGTTTATCTACAACAAAACTTGGGGCAGGAGACGCAATGCCATTTATAAAAGATATTAGTTAAGCAAGCAACTTATCAAGCTCACCACTTCTGTTAGCTGCTTGAAGCTGATCGTTTCCACCTACGTAATGGTCGCCAATAAAGATTTGAGGAATAGTTCTAGCACCATTTGTTCTTTGCAACATTTCTTTAGCTTTTGCTGGATCTTTCCAAATATCAAATTCTTCTATTTCAACATTCTTTGTTTTTAATAAAGCTTTTGCTGCTGCGCAGAAAGGACATGGATCACCTGAATACATGGTTATTTTTTTCATGATTAATTTATATCAGTTATTTTAATTTTTTCTCTTAATTTTTTTCTCTCTAATTTAAATTTTTTTCTATGTTTTATACTTGTGTTATGAACTCTTTTTCGCCAAAGTCTAAATGAACTTGGTTTTAAGTTCTTTCTCATTATTTTGATTACATCAGACTCATTTTTACCAGTTTTTTCTTTAATCTCTTCAAAAGTAATTCGATCTGCCCAAGCTGCCCAAATAACCCAATTTTCATCTTTTTTCTTTGGCTCAGGATTTTTAACTTTAGTTTGAGGGAAAGAACTTTTTTTCTTCATATAATTCTATATAGTCTCTCTTAACATGTTTCCAAGTGACTTCTTAATTTTTCTACAAATTATTCTTTTTTTATTTATTACTCCTGGTCTTCCAAGAGTAGTTATCGTCTCCCACACACTTAATTATGGAATAAAGCGTTCTGTTTGGACAGCGCTGGGTGATGTTTCAGCGAATACTATTCAAGGAATTTTAGTTGTTTTTATTATTGGTTCGTTCTTAAGTGATAACCCTCAAGTGCTAAACTACCTTAAATGGGCAGGAATTCTTTATATTGTTTATCTAGCATACGATACCTACACAGCAAAAATAAGCTCCATAAACTCTAAACAATTAAGTTCTAAATCTACTCTTTCATTTTATAGAGATGGTTTTATGGTTGCTGGATTAAGTCCAAAAGCTATTATTTTTTTTGGAACAATTTTTTCATCTTTTATAAATTACGATAGTAATATTATTTCTCAGTTTTTAATTTTAATGATCACATATGTTGTTTTAGATTTTGCAACGCTAATGATTTATGGACTAGCAGCAGATAAAATTTCTGTATGGTTAAAGAGTAAACCTAAAGTCCTTAATACAATTTCAGCGTGTGTTTTGCTTATAATTGCTTTATATGTTGCCGCGACACAGAGTTTTTAAATTATTCTTACTGTTGTCATTTTGGACATTTCTTGTTTTAATAATTTATTAATTAATTAATAAACAAAGGGGAAATAATGAATAAATTAGTAAAACTATTTATTACATCTATTTCAGCTATAACTTTAGCACTTGTTTCTTTCTCTTCTTCTTTTGCAAAAGTAGAAGGTGATTACATCGTGTTAGGTTCTGCGATATCTCTTACAGGTAAATACTCTTCAAATGGTGTTCATACTCAAAACGGTTACAATATGGCTGTTGAGAGAATTAACAAAATGGGTGGAGTAAATGTTGGCGGTAAATCATATAAATTTGAAATTATTTATTATGATGATGAGTCAAATCCTAAAAGAGCTGCTCAGTTAGCTGAAAGACTAATTAAACAAGACGGCGTTCATTACATGCTTGGGCCATACAGTTCAGGTTTAACGAAAGCCATTGCACCAGTAACCGAGAAATATAAAATTCCTATGGTTGAAGCAAATGGTGCATCTAGATCTTTATTTACTAAAGGATATAAATATTTGTTCGCGGTGTTATCACCAGCTAACCAATATCTTGAAGTAGCTATTGATTTAGCGGTAGAAAAAAATGGTGGAAAGCCAGTACGAATTGCACAAGCATTTGAGCAAGATGCATTCTCACAAGACGTGAGATTAGGTATCTTAGATGCAGCAAAAAGAACTGGATCTGAAATCATTATCGATGACAAACTACCTAAAGAATTAAATGATATGGCAGCGACATTGGCAAAAGTTAAAGCAACTAAGCCAGATGTACTTGTTGTATCGGGTCACACAAAAGGTGCGTTAACTGCAATCAGACAAATATCTGAAATGAAAGTTGATGTTCCTATGTTAGCAATGACACACTGTGATGCTGCAAAACTTTCTAAACAACATGGAAAGAAATCTGAGTACGCACTATGTGCTTCTCAGTGGCACAAAAATTTATCTTATAAAGATAAATTCTTTGGTGGTGGTAAAAAGTATGACAAAGACTTTAAAAAAGAATTTGGTTATGCTCCACCATATCAAGCTGCAGAGTCATCAGCTGCTTTATTAGTATTTAAAGATGCGTTTGAAAGAGCAAACTCTTTTGATAGAGATGCTGTAAGAGACGCACTTAAAGATACTGATATGCAAACTTTCTATGGAAACATTAAATTTGGTCCTGGCGGTCAAAACACTGCTAAGCCAATGATCTTGTTTCAAGTAAGATGTAAAGGTGATGATTGTGAGAACAAAGTTGTTGCTCCTACTAAATGGGCTTCAGATAAGTTCTTCTATCCAACGCCTAAGTGGTCAGAAAGAAGTTAATAACTTAAAATAATTTGAATAGCCCCTAGTTTCCTAGGGGCTTTTCTTTTATAAATTTTATAATTTTATGGATTTATTAATATTTCAAGCACCAATCTTGATAGTTCAAGCTTCTTTGGACGGAATTTTAATTGGAATATTATTTGCTTTGATTGCATATGGTATGGCTCTTCAATGGGGTGTAATGAATATCATTAATATTGCACAAGGTGATCTAGTTATACTTGGCGGATACATTGCTTACACTATGTATCTTGTTGGAATTCACCCAGGCTGGGGAGTAATAGTATCTCCAATAATTATGTATTTTGTTGGATACGGTCTTTATAAACTTGTCATCAATAAAGTCGTAGACCGAGATCTTTTTATTTCAATTTTAGCAACATTCGGTATCGCTATTGTAATGCAACAGTTGATGAATTTTATTTTTGGAGCTGATGTAGTTGTGGCACAGTCTGAGTATGGAACAACAATGTTATTTGATAATTCAGTAACTCTTCCAAATTCTAAAATTTTTGCAGCAGTAATAAGTGTTATCTATGCGATTGCATTAGTAATATATATGAAAAAATCTAAACTAGGACGAGCTATAAGAGCAACAGCACAAAATGCTAGAGCTGCTAAAATTTTGGGTGTAGATACCGAAAAAGTTTATGCAGCAACTTTTGGTATCAATGCAGCTTTATGTGGAGTTGCCGGGGCTTTAATTGCAATCACTCTTACACTTCATCCTTATGTAGGACTACCTTATACAGTTAGATCTTTCATGATAGTCATCGTTGCAGGTCTTGGTAATTTACCAGCGGTAGCAATCTCAGGAATGGGATTAGGACTTTTTGAAGAATTTGCAGATTATATTTTAGGAACAGAATTTAGAATTGGAGCAGTATTTATGCTTCTAGTTTTCATATTAGTTTACAGAAGATTTAAACTTTCGAAAAAAAGGGAATATTTAAAATAAATGAACAAAGTAAAACAAAAAGATTTAATATTATATTCTGGCCTAATTATCTTAGGTTTGGCAGCACCTTTTTTATTCTCTGCTTTTAAAGTTCAGCTTACATATCTTTGCGTCTTAATCATTCTAGCGATGACTTGGAATTTACAAGGTGGAGAGATGGGTTACAATTCTTTTGGAAACATTCTTTTCTATGGTCTTGGAATGTATCTTACTGCTTCAGTTCAAGTGGGTATGTTTTTCCCGTTAGCAGAATGGACAGAAAGTGGTGGAGAAAAAACATTCGTACATACAACAGCGCAATATTTTCAAGGAATAGGCGTCGGGTTATTAGTTGCAGCTATTGTTCCTACTCTCGTTGCTGGAGCAATCGGCTATGCTATTTTAGGTTTAAGAGGTCATTACTTTGCGATTTGTACTTTAGGTTTAGGAATTGCGGCAGGTGAAATTGCTGGAGGAATAGAAATTATTGGGGCAGGTCAAGGCTTCACCACTCCACCTTTTCCTGCAGAAATAGTTGATCCTGAAGCAAGAGGAAAATTTTTCTACTTCTTAAGTTTTTTTGTATTAGTTTTAGCATTTATTTTTGTTAAATATATTTACGACTCTCGATTTAGATTAATTTTAAATGCCATTAGAGATAACGAAGATAAAGCAGAGGCAATGGGTATTCAGACAATGAAATATAAAATTGTAGGTTGGATGTGCTCAGCATTTTTCTGTGGTTTAGCTGGTGGAATAATGGGTGGACTAATTGGATATATAGACTCAACTGATGTTGCATTTGACGGAAGAGAGATGGGAGTATTCATGGTTCTTATGGCAATACTTGGTGGTAAAGGAACTTTGTGGGGACCAATTATTGGCGCAACTTTATTCCATTTCTTCAAAGAAGGTCTTTGGACTTTTATATTGGGTTGGCAATATGTAGCGCTAGGAGTTTTAATTGTTGTGATCGTAGTTTATTTCCCAGAAGGATTAATGGGTTGGTTAAGAGAAAAATACCCTGATAGATTTGGTGAAGTAATTGATGAAAAAGATCGTAAAGCACAGGTGGAAATAAAATGAGTATTTTAGAAGTTAAAAGTGTAAGTAAGTCTTTTGGTGGCGTTCAGGCTAACGTAGATATTTCTGTTGCAGTAGAACAAGGATCAATTGTTGGTCTAATAGGACCTAATGGTTCAGGTAAAACTACTTTATTTAATTCTATTGTAGGAACTCATCCAATAGATAAAGGATCTATAGTTTTTGATAACACAGAGGTATCAGAAATGCCTGTTCCAGCAGTAGCTAAACTTGGATTACTAAGAACTTTCCAACAAACAAGAATTTATTCAAAGCTTAACTGTGTAGAGAATATGCTGATAAGTCATAAGGCTAGTGACTCAGGATTTATTTTCGCAAGAGTACCTGCTGAACTTACAGAGAAAGCAGAAACTCTTTTAAACTTTGTAGGTCTTTATCAAAAAAGAAATTTGAGAGCAGGGGATCTATCCTTCGGACAACAAAAATTACTAGAATTAGCAATGGCTCTGATGAATGAGCCTAAAATGCTTTTATTAGATGAGCCCACAGCTGGAATTAACCCGACTTTAATTAACGGGATAATAGATAGATTGATCACAATTAACAAAGATTATGGAATAACTTTATTAGTTATAGAACACAATATGAAAGTGATTATGAGTTTGGCGCAAAAAATATTCTGTTTGGCGCACGGTAAAATGCTAGCAGAAGGATCACCTGATCAAATTAAAAATGATAAGCGAGTTGTTGATGCTTATTTAGGAGCTCAGTAATGGCAAATCAATATGATGTTTTAGGTAAAGCACCTGGTTTAGAAGACCTTAATAAACTATCACCTAATGATGTTCATCTAACTATCAGAGGTTTAAGCGCTGGCTATGGAAAAATGGAAATTCTTCACAACTTTGATTTGACCGTAAGTAAAGCTCAGTCATTATGTTTAATAGGACCGAACGGAGCAGGGAAATCTACAATACTTCATTCTATTTATGGCTTTACAAATATTTTTGATGGTAAAATTGAATTAGAAGGAAATGAAATTACAAAATTAACTCCTGCAGAAAAACTAAGTAAAGTTGGTATTGCTTACATCTTGCAAGACAATTCAGTATTTCCTGATATGACAGTTGAAGAAAATCTTTTAATGGGCGGATACATAAAAGATAAACAAGATGAAGCTTATGAAGAAGCTGAAAGAATATTTCAAAAATATGAAAGATTAAGAAATAGAAGAAACCAACCTGCCAAAGTTTTATCGGGTGGTGAGAGAAGATTATTGGAGATTTCGAGAGCACTAGTTATGAAACCTTCAGTTCTTTTAGTAGATGAACCTTCAATTGGTTTAGAACCTAAATACATTAATATGGTATTTGAAATTTTAGAAGATCTTCAAAAAACAGAAAAGAAAACAATTATTTTAGTAGAGCAAAATGCAAAAAAAGGATTAGAGTTTGCAGATATTGGATACGTTTTAGTATCAGGTGAAACTGCTATTGCAGGTAAAGGTGATGAGTTGTTAAATAATCCGGACGTAGGAAGACTATTCCTAGGCGGTTAATGGTTAACCAAAAAGTATTTTTTCAAGGATTAAAATCTCTTAAAGGTTCAAAAAGTCCAGCTATACCCTTAGCAGCATGCTTTGTTGCGTTAGGTGCCTTATTAAAAGATGCTGGTTTTAATTTACAACAAAGTGCGGCTTCAAGTTTATTTACTTACGCATTACCAGGCCAGCTTGTCATGGCAGAATCATTATTAGTTGGTGCTTCATTGGTGAATATATTTATAGCGGTATGGCTCGTTAACTTTAGACTTTACCCTATGACAGTTTCTTTATTCCCATTACTTGAACATAAAGCTCAACCGAAATGGAAATATTATTTATCATGTCATTTCTTAGCAGTAACATCATGGTTAATTGCTAAAGATGGTTACAAAAAAATTAATAAAAAACACCGAATAGATTTTTGGATTGGCATAGGTATAGGGACTTGGACAACTGCAATATTAATGACAGTACTCGGTTATCTTGCGGCCGATTATTTAAATAAAGATATGCTAATTGGTTTAGCAATTGTTAATCCAGTTTATTTTTTTTGTATGATGATAGGTGCAATGAAAAATCTAAGTATTTCTATTGCTGTTGTCGGTGGAACAATACTTGGCCCTTTAATTTATCTAGTTTCCACTGAGTGGGCGTTATTGTTTGGAGGTTTAATTGCAGGAACCATAGCTTTTTTATTTGGAGAAAAAAATGGAAAGTAGTCAAATAATAATATTAGCAATTATTGCTACTTCTTTAGCAACATTCATTTCAAGATTTATGGGAGCGCTTACATCTGAAAAAGTAAGCGTTAAATCAAAACTATTTCAATGGTTCAATTGTGTAGCATACTCAACTTTAGCAGCGTTATTAGGTAGAATGATTATTTTTCC
>Ga0209505_1002793_pt1 | contig 10494 bp, 9 predicted proteins | sample COGITO_mtgs_1103_2_FD_184794 | JGI IMG/M metagenome (GOLD analysis project Ga0209505, IMG submission 184794) | Pelagic marine microbial communities from North Sea - COGITO_mtgs_110331 (SPAdes) (version 2) | ecosystem: Environmental > Aquatic > Marine > Epipelagic ... | reverse complement strand
ATCATCATCGGAGGTAGGTACGTCAATTAAACAAGCTAATCGTTATAATATTAATGTCTAAAGTGTCTGACACCGGTGGTGACCAAGGCGACGCCATACTTGTCGCAACAATCGATGGCGTCTTGGTCTCTCATAGATCCGCCCGGATGAGCGATGGCTTTGACGCCGGCTTGGCACGCTTTCTCGACGGAATCACCCCAAGCAAACGGAAAGAACGCGTCGGAAGCTAAGACGGAACCTTCGACGTCGTCTCCAGCTTTTTCTAACGCGATGCGGACGGAGTTTACTCTGTTCGGTTGACCAGAACCCATGCCTAACAATTTGCCCTTCTTGGCGACGGTGATGGCGTTGGATTTGACGTGTTTCACAGCTCTCCACGCGAATCGCAAGGCTTCTAATTGGTCTTCAGTCGGCTTGGTCGCAGAGACAGATGTGAATTCAATGTCTTCCGGGACTAACGAGTCTGGTTCTTGGCTCAACCATCCACCGCCGACTTGGCGCAAACCCATCGGCGCGTCCGCCGCTCTCGGTTTCGTCTCTAAAATTCTCAACGCTTTCGATTTTCCTTTCAAAACTTCCAAGCCTTTTTCCGTGTACGACGGAGCGATGACAATTTCGTAAAACATTCTCGTTTCATCATCGGTCGGTGAGCGAAATTCGCGAATTTCTCGGGCCATTTCTTCGTCCACCGTGCAATTGAAAGCGACGATGCCGCCAAAAGCGGAGATTGGATCGGCTCGAACGGCTAATCGGTACGCCTCCAACAAGTCACCGCCGGTGGCAGATTCCGAGGCAATACCACACGGATTCGTGTGCTTGACGATGACGCACGTTCTGTCCGAAGACGGGTAATCGCAAGCGCATGAATACGCCGCTTCCGCATCCAAGTAGTTGTTGTACGACATCTCTTTACCGTGGTGCACGATGGATCGAGCGACGCCGGTACCCGATGACTCGGCCAACGTGCTGTCCGAATACACCGCCGCCGGTTGGTGCGGATTTTCCCCATATCTCAACTCGTTCAACAAAGTCATAGAAACCGTCTTCTCTGGAGCAGGTTTGCCGTGGCCGATGGAATCTTCTTGCCACAAATACTCCGCCACCGAGGCGTCGTAGGAAGCGCAGTGTTGGAACGCCTTCCACGCGAGCAACTTTTTGAAATCCAAATTGGAACCATCCTTCTTCAAGTTCTCCAACAACTCATCGTAATCGTTCGGATCGACGACAACGCTCACGTGCGGATGGTTCTTTGCCGCTGCTCGGATCATAGCCGGTCCACCGATGTCGATGTTCTCCACGCACTCCTCAAACGCCTTCCCGCCTAAAACCGTCTCTCGAAACGGATACAAGTTCACGACGACGACGTCGATTAAATCGATGTTGTGTTCTGAAATCTGCTTCATGTGCGTTTCATTCTCTCTTCTCGCTAAAATTCCGCCGTGAATCCCCGGGTGTAACGTTTTCACTCTTCCGTCCAACATCTCCGGAAACGAAGTCACCGAGTCCACCGAAGTCACCGGAATGTTCTTGTCTTGAATAAACTTGGCGGAGCCACCGGTGGAGATGACTTCAAAACCGAGAGCGACTAAACCGGAAGCTAACTCGTCCAAGTTCGTTTTATCGGAAACCGAAATCAAAGCTCTCGGTTTCGCCGATGATACGATCAAAGATGACGATCTTTCCCAAGAAGTTCTTCTTCTTCTTCTTCTCATCGTCGTCGCCGTCTTTTTTAAAAACAACTGAGATGACGATGGTGATTGAGTTCTGCTTTTCCGGCGGCTTGCTGCCACCACCAAAAAAGAAGACGACAAGGAAGAAGACGACAAGGAAGAAGAAGAAAAAGACATCATTAGTGTATTGTTCTTTATTATATAGTATTATATATTCTATCTTATGTGAGATGTTGTGTCGTTGTAAAAGTTGTGTTGTAAAAGAAGAAGAAGAAGAAGACGAGGCAAAAGTTTTTCGAAAAAGCCCTTCAACGAAACAAAACAAAACAAAGGGGCGAAAGACACCTTCGAAAAATTCAAAATTTTTACAAGATTTTGGTGTTTTTTGATGTGTGTGCGTTGATTTACGATTTTTAGATGATGGGTTACGATACGAGAGCACGATGATGAGTATCACAACAACAACAAAGCAGCAGCAGCACTCCTTCTTCTTTCTCATTTATTTCAACGCGCGAACGGCGATTCGAAGGGATTGGGACATGGGCACCAATCGAACTCTTCTCGCTAACGAAGCCGCCCCCTCGTCTTCGTCTTCGTACTGGCGAGAGGAGGACAAAGTCACTTTCGCGAAGCCTTGTTTACGAGTAGCAGCAGCATCAGTAGGATTGAACGCCTCGCGAGCGATGCGCCCGGTGGCAAAGCAGAACGACTGGTATAACTTATGCGAAGGTATCGCCTCCTTGACCAATACTGAGCTCTCTTTCGGAGGTTTGACTTTGATGGTTTCCAGGAATACCCAAAATTTGTCGCGGCGTTCTTTTCTCTCCTCCGGAGTGAGTTGTCTTTGTTGAAACTCCGGCGGTACGAGTTTGCTGGGATCTAATTTCGAATCTTTCGTCCCCACCGCGGTGGTATCCACGCCGCTATCTTTCTTCCTTTTCTTCGTCGACGGGTTCAATTTCTTCGCCGCTGTTCCGGCTGCTTCTCGCTCCGCGACGACGGCTTTCCTCTTGTTGTCGTTGTTGTTGTTCTCAACCGTCGTCGCTCCCGGCGTTTGGAGGTTCAACTTCTTCTTTGCCGTCACCACTGGCGTATCGATGATCACTGCTGCCTTCTTTCCTCGCGCACCTTTCGCAGCAGTCGCCGGAACGACGGTATCAGTGGTAGCACCAGCGGCATTAACGGCGCTTCTCTTGAGATTCTTCTCGCCGCTCTTTTTATTCGACTCGGCGCCGCTCGCCGGTTCGAGTTCGAAAGCGACGGGGGTTATTTGCTCGCTCTTTTGTGTGCGCTTCTGCGGCGCCGTCTTCGGCTCTTCCGTGGCCACGGCACCACCTTTCTTGCCTCTCGAAGCCGCGATCGTTGACCTCTTCTTGGTCGCTATTGCCGTCGCGGGAATCTCCTTCTCTTTCTCTATTTTTTCTTCTTCTTTCTTCGTTGCCGCCGCAACTTTCTCGGCGTTCGAAGCAGCATTCTTCCGCACCTTTTTCGTAGCGACAGCATCCACTGCTGGCGTCTTTGGAGTTTTCTCCGCCGCTGCCGTTTTTCTCTTCGCACCACCTGAAACCGCCTTGGTATTCGCAGTATTCGATGACTTCTTCGCTGCGTCGTTGTTAGTAGAAGAAGCAACAATATTCTTCAACAACGGCGGCGATGGAACTACGTTTTCCTTCTCCTTCTCGGCTTTCTTATTCTTCGCAGACCCAGTTAAAGACCCGAAAGTTGCTTTCAAGGCTGGTCTTGCGGCGGTTGGCGTCATCATCGTCGCTCTCGGTTTGTGCTTCACCCCGGACGAAGGCAACACTTCCGAGAAGTCTCTCAACGCCGACGGGCCTGGCGCGTGTCGAGAAACGAGCGGATCCCACGCCCAAGGAGCTAACTTGGCGAGTTCTTTCTGTTGTCGAGACATCGGGACTTGCAGTTGTTGCGGGTGTTTTGTATTTTTCGGAGACAATTTCCTCGTCGTCGTATTCTTCTTCTTATTCTTCTTCTCGTCGTTTTGTTCTTTTTCTTCCATATCTTGGTCTTCAGACTGTTGGTCACGTTGGTCGTCGTCGTCATCCGTCTCACCGTCGCTCTCACTGCTGCTCGAGGACGGCGAAACTTTGTTCGCGATCAGCGCATCCACCGGGCAATCTCGGGTGGATTCAGCTAACGCTAGAGCTAATTGTTGCCTCTCGGTTAATCGTTTCGTTGGCTGAGCACTCGTCGTCGTCATTCTTGTTTGTTGTTGTTGTTCAGATATATTTGAATATTCTCTCGTCTTCTGATTTTTGAGATGTGTTTTAAGCTTCTTCTTCTTAATAATATTTGATGACCAATCCCGGACGACGTATTCTCTCGAGTCAAAAACGACGACGAATCAACGGTTGAAGTTTTAAGAAGCGTTAGTAGTTGTTCTCTCCTCTCCTCGAATGGAATGGATGATATATAAAAGAAGATATATGTAATAAACGAGCGCGGGGAATGAGGACTAATGAGTCTTTTATTATTTTGTGTGAGAAACGAAATTTTTTTGAAAAAAAGACCGTGTTGAAGAGAGTTTCTTTCTCAATAATATTGTTATAGTATTTCTTATTATTATATATATAAAATGAGTATCTCAGATATCAGTGTGTATCTCGAACAACAACATAATGCATGTAGTAGCACATGCGTTGCGTTTATATTACTCCACTATTATTATTTTTCATCTCTTCTCTTTACTTCTAGTGCGTTGATGAAATGCGCGTTTTGGTTTCGAAAAAGCTAATGTTCGGCCAGCTCCAAAAAGCTGACTGTACACCTTTTTCTCGAACAAAAACACCTTTCACCCCCCAGTTAAGCAGAAAAGGATTACTTCGGCTTGTACGCAGCCTTCGCTTTCTCGTATCTGACCTTATCGGCGTCCGCCTTCTTGTTGTACGGCACCTTTTCGGAATCAGACATGGCTCTCCACAATTCGCCGAGCTTCTTGCCGACTTCGGTCACCTTCATGTCCGGGTTCGCTTTGACAACCTTCGCTCTTTGGTCGTTCATGAAGAAAAAGTACGCGGACAAGTTTCTTTTCGGCGCGTTCGGGTCTTTCACCTTCTTCACTTTCTTCACCTTCTTCGGGGATTTCGCTGGAGTCTTGGCCATTTTGTGTATGTGTTGTTTTTAAAAACTGTTTTAGAGAGAAGCGATGAAATGGTCAGTCTCTGGCTGTTTTGATTTGCTGAGGAAAATTTTGTTTTTTGCCCCCCCCCCCTTTTTTCTCTCTTTTTTTCTCTTGTTTTTCAAAAATTTGAGTGAAAAAATCAGTCCTTTTTTCTCTCTTTTTTGAGAGAAGAAGCACGTCGAAGGAGAACGTTGAGAAGAATCTAAAGAGAAAATTAAATCGTCTCTTCTTCTCTGGCCACATTTAACAGGTGAAAACGTATCCGATCAACGGGGAGAAGAACGTAAACTGTTCTCTCGATCGATTTCTGTCCATTTTGATAGGTATTTTTCATATCTTCTGGGGTACATTGTCCCGTTTTTTTTCGAATGAGAAATTTCTTCAAGCGCGTGATCTCTCCTCTATAATTGTCTCTTTTGAACAAAGAGACAATTATATGGGAGCTAACAGAAATTGGCACACTCTTTCTCCTTCTTAACGCGTAGAAAAACGAACAACGAGGAACGAATGATGAACAAAAATGAAAGGTACAGGATACCCGCTCATTTTCCGTTCTTTTCGTGCGAGAATAAAAACGATTTATTTTGTATATGTGCGTACCTTACGTTACTGCTTCTTTAAAAGAATGAAGAAAGTTTGAATTCATCAATTCTTTCGTATTTGCACACAAAAAAAACACCCCCTTTGTGAACTGATTTTTTGCTTCTTTTTCACGAGAAGATTTTTTCATCAGCTCTTTTTCTTTCTCTTCTTTTTTCTCCTTTTTTTGATTGAAAAAAGAGAGAAAAAAAGAGAAACCAACAACGAGAGACATCATTCATTCATTTCACTCACACGCATATAGTATATATATATATATTAATAAAGAACAGCAGCAAATAATAATAATAATGGGAGCAAAAAGCCGAAGAAAGAAACCAGAGGTGAAAGAAAACAATCGAAAACGAATAGAGAAGATACAAGAGTCGAAGAAGAAACAGAAGAAAATTTCTTCTTCCGGCGGCGACTTTCACGACGATGATGGAAAAAATAAAAATGGAACCACAAAGAACAACAACAACAACAGGAACACTAATGGTGGTGGTGGTGGTGCTTTTGGTGCTGGTATAATCGAGGCGGTGCCGATTCTAGCCTCTTACCGTGACGATGCTTTTGGGGGTCTTTTCGTTGCCATGGCATATTGTAAGGAGATGAAAATGGTGTTGTTAGTGGATGATGGGAGTAAAAAGAGTTTGGTGGTGTCTGTTTTCGGCGGCGGTGTGGGAGAAAAAAGAGAATTTAAAGCGGAAGACACGATACGAGCGATGGCGTTTTCGCGATGCGGCAATTACTTTGCCGTTTCCGGGGACGATAAGAGAGTGTGCATCTTTGAAAGAAAGAAGGGAGAAGACCAAGAGGGAGGAGATTTTTATTACTCGCTCGCGAACACGCGTTTGGCGAATAAGAAAGTCACCTCGGTGACATTTACTTTAGATTCCAAACATATCGTTTACAGCGATAAATACGGCGACGTGCGCGTCAGTGAGGTTTTAACACCAGTGAACGACACCAATAAAGACATTACAACGACAACAACAACAAAAGACGAGAAAATCGACGCGGAGGGCGGCGATGCGGAAACGGGCGTTTTCGACAAACTTCTCCTAGGACACACAGGAACGGTGGTGACGAGCGTATGCGTCGTCGACGGCGTTACAAAAGACGACAAAAAAGAAGAATTCGTGTGCACGGCAGATCAAGAAGGAAAGATACGAGTCACGAGAATGCCTCCAGCTGATCTCCGCACGGATATCGAAGGTTCGGGATTTGACATTCAATCGTTTTGCTTTGGGCACCAAGGATTCGTGGCGAAAGTAGTCCCCGCGTTTTCGAAAAATAAAAATATCATCGTTTCCGCAGGTGGCGACGGGACAATACGCGCGTGGGATTGTTTGACAGGCAAACAGGTTTCTAAAACCGTGAAATGTACTCCGGAGATTCCAGTGCAAGACTTGGACGTGATGCCAACCGATGATGAAAACTCTATTTCGGTTGTCGCGATACTTGAAAACGGGAAGAAGTTTGGCGCGCTTATGTTCGTGAACGAACTCGCCGGAAAAGAAGACGAAATCCTCAAACATGACGCAGAATCAAGCGATGCGAATGTTTGCGCTATGCGTGCTCCGGTTTGTGTAGTTTTGGAAAATAGCTCGGAAGAGGAAGAAGGAGTTGAGAAAAAGTACGTAAAGTGTGTAGGACGAATTGGAGAGGAAGAAGTGATGGAAATCAAAATCGTGGAGGAAGAAGTTCAAAGAGGGATAAAAGCGAGCGAGTTCTTTGACAGCAAGTTTTAATATACTATAGTACTTATAGCAGCGCTTTTAGTCCAAGCAAGAATTACCATCTAATGCCTCTTTTTCTATTAGGATTCTATATTTGCTTACTTTATACGTTACGTACACACTATTACGGAAACCTTTGAAACTGCGAAAAGTCTGGCGCACGTTTCTCCAGGAACGCTCTCCTCCCTTCGGCACCTTCGCCGCTTTGATAAAACAACATAGTTGCGGACCCGCCTAAATCTTGAATGCCAGCTTGCCCATCCTCAGCCGCGTTCAGCGCGTTCTTCGTTAATCGCAAAGCTGTCGGCGAGTTCCGCAAAATTTCTCTACACCACGTCGCCGTTTCTCGCTCTAAATCTTTCAAAGGTACGACGCAGTTGACTAATCCCATATTCAACGCCTCTTTCGCGTCGTACATTCTCGCTAAAAACCACATCTCTCTCGCTTTCTTCTGCCCTATTAGCCGCGCCATGTGCGTGGACCCGTATCCCGCATCGAACGACCCAACTTTTGGTCCAGTCTGTCCAAACACCGCGTTGTCCGCCGCGATGGTCAAATCGCAAATCATATGTAAGATGTGTCCGCCGCCGACGCAATATCCAGCCACCGACGCGATCACTGGTTTCGGCAATCGACGAATTTGCATCTGTAAATCCAAAACGTTTAATCTCGGAACTTTTTTTCCTCCTCGTTCCTCCCTCTCATCCACGTAGCCACCGTCACCTCGTACGCTCTGATCTCCTCCGGAACAAAACGCCAAGTCTCCGGCGCCGCGCAACACAACCACCCCGACTGTCGCGTCGTCTCTCGCGTCATCAAAACATCTCTGCATTTCCTTGATTGTTTTTGGCGTGAATGCGTTTCTTTTCTCCGGTCTGTTGATGGTGATTCGTGCAATCTTTCCTCCTTCTCTCCTCATATCTTCGATTTTCGATTTCTCGTAAATCACTTCTTCCAATATCGGTTTCGTGTGCATCAAATGTGAAAACTCCGTTTCCGGAACGCACTCTTCCCAACACACCGGTTCTTGGGAGACGTACCCGTGCATTTTCTCGTACGACGTCGGTTCCCCAGTCGCCGAGGCGTACGTGTTACTACTCGTTCGATGCGTGGTCATCATGCTCGTCGTCGTCTGATGAATGCGCGCGTTGTTGTTGTTGAAATTGGATAAAAAATCTCGTCCATTGTCGTCCTCGAAATCGTGAAACGTCGAAAACGCGTTTTGTTGTGAATGAAGAAGAACGTGGTCTCGAATCGATTGCACTCTCCGTCTCGCGTTGTTATTGTTATTGTTGTTGTTGTTGTTGTTGTTGTTGTTAGTACTCTCCATTTTATTATTCGCACAGAAGAGTACTACTAAATTCTTCTTCTTCTTGTACGATTCCTCAAACAAAAAAGTCGGTCGTGTGTCGTTGTGAGGAGTACTTTTTGTTTGTTTGTTGAACACAAAAAAGAAGGAAAAAGATTTCAAAAAACCAAAAAAGTAAAACGTGAAGATATCTCTTCATTTTTGTTCGCACAACACGCGCGCTTATTCACATTACAGTTTTAGTAATGACGACGACGATTCAGACGATTCAGACGATGATTTTAACAACAACAACACCGAAAATATCGACGATGAGAACGAGTCTTTCGAGTGCAGCAGGAGGAAAAGGAAAAGGAGGAAAAGGAGGACAAAAACTTTTTGTCCATCATCATCGACAGAAGTCGTTCGAAGTTCGAGCGACGTCCTCGTCGTCCACGTCCACTTCCTCTTCCTCCTCGATCTCCTCTTCGTCAAATACGATATTATCCAACACGCCGAACGGAGTGCTCTTCTCCTCGAACAGCTCGAAGAACCACAACGATTATTCCATCGCTTTAGATAAACTGAGAGCGTCTGGGTGCGAAGTCTACGACGTCGGGTCGAGGTTTCTCTCCAAAGGCGACCGAGGCGAGGACGTGAAAGCGTTGCAGGCTTTGTTAATGAGCGAGGGATTGCTAAGCAAAGACGTCGCACCGACCGGGATTTTCGACGAAGGCACGAAAACGGCGTTGCAAAGTTGGCAAGTGAGACGGTGTTTACCGAATCACGGCGCGTTTGGCGATTTGTGTCGATTGGCGTATCTCGACGAAAAGCGGTTGGAAATGAAGTCGCTGTTGTCGAGCCCTTTGCCGCCGGATAGAAGGAAATGGAAAGAGGCGGCGGTATATCAGCCACAACCGATGCCGAAGAGAGCGAAAAGTGGGGGTATTATGTCGCTGAATAGTCCAATGTCGTGGGTACAAGTGACGATCGGGGCGCTCGTCGGAGCGACGATTTTATCCGCCGCTTTGGTTTTACCAAACATAGACATGGACGAAATCGCGAATCGCCCGGACGAGTTGACCGACGAAGAAGAGGCGTACGCGATGAAGATTTTGAACGGCGTTCCGAAGAAGAAAGTAGAAGAAGAAAAAGGAGAGAAAGATGACGAATAAATAACAAGAATAATACTTTAACAATTGCCCGCTATGCTATACTACATTTTTATAAATGCCACTCCTGTGTGCCCGCTAAAAAACGCTAAAAAACTGCTATCGACTTTTATACTCTCTTCTTTTAGAATTAAACTCCTCGAAATCCTTGACCGTCATGTGAACTCCCACCTCTAATAAGTGCTCTGCTTTTTGAGAAGTCATAACACCAACGACAAAACATCCCGCCGCCACTGCAGCCGTCGCTCCACTCGGCGAATCTTCAAAAACGATGCAATCCTTCGCGTCTTCAATCGGGTCTAGTCCCAGCAAACGCAAGCCGTCGATGTACGGTTGCGGATGCGGCTTGGCGTGTTCACACTCGCCACCTAACACGACTAACTCTTTGAACCAAACGTCTAATTGCAGCGCTTTTAGCATCATATCTGCGTTTTCTCTCGGTGCGTTTGTGACTGCTATTTTTGGTATTTTCTCAGCATCTATTTGGCTCATCAACTCTGAAAGTCCATTCAGTCTGCGTAAAGATGTAATCGCTCGTCTTCTGTATTCTTTTTCCTTCTCTGTCCACATTCTCTCGCGCTCTTCTTCGCTTAAATCCGGATATAAGTTGTTGAATATGATTGGATTTGACCCTCCGGCTATGTGTTTCCGAAAGAAGTCGTGGTCGATTGGCTTTCGAGATGGATTTTTCACCGATGGAACTTTCATAATCAACTCTTGAAAACATTCGAAGTGCACCGGGTCGGAATCACAGAGCGTGCCATCGATGTCGAATAAAAACGCTTTCGGATTCGAGGGCGGTTTTTTTAGTACCATCGTCGGCAATACTCTCATCTTCACAATGTGCAGAACACCTTCTGAGCTTCTTCTCTTTCTCTTCTCTCTTTTTTTCCTTTGTTTTGCA
>Ga0209505_1002775_pt1 | contig 10567 bp, 10 predicted proteins | sample COGITO_mtgs_1103_2_FD_184794 | JGI IMG/M metagenome (GOLD analysis project Ga0209505, IMG submission 184794) | Pelagic marine microbial communities from North Sea - COGITO_mtgs_110331 (SPAdes) (version 2) | ecosystem: Environmental > Aquatic > Marine > Epipelagic ... | reverse complement strand
GTCTCGTTTTGATGTCGTGGCTTTTGTCCGCGTAATCATTATTTTATCTGATGGATGATGGTGTTGGTGCGTGGTCAACATTTTCATCGTCATCATCGTCATCGCATTCATCATCATCACTGACGACGGAACAATGTTTCCCGCATTCCTCTCTTCTCTGTCCTCTCTTGCACCGCATCACCAGATATACTAATGATGGCCTCTACGACCACCATGAAATCATTCGTCTCCAAGACGTCCTCTTCCTCCGCGTTGAGAAACACGAAGAAGTCTTCTTCTTCTAAGCGAGTCTTTAGCGTTCGGGCGAAAGCGGGTCAATCGGAAATGGGCACGCCGTTTTCCACCTGGGTGCTCCAACAAGAGATGAAGGATAACATCGACAACGAACACGCCATCGTGTTGCAATCCATCTCGGTCGCGTGTAAGCAAATCGCCTCTCTCGTGCAAAGAGCCGGGTTGGCCGGCATGACTGGTCTCGCCGGCGAGCAAAACGTGCAAGGCGAAGACCAAAAGAAGTTGGACGTTATCTCCAACGACGTCTTTTGCGACACGTTGAGATTGTCCGGGAGAACTGGCGTCATCGCTTCGGAGGAAGAAGACGTGCCGGTTGCGGTTGAAGAAACGTACGGCGGGAACTACGTGTGCGTTTTTGACCCGTTAGATGGGTCTTCGAACATTGATGCCGCCGTTTCCACGGGGTCCATCTGGGGTATCTACGCCGGCGACTCGCAGTGCGTTCCGGATTTCAGCTCCGAATCGCCGGCGGAAGTCGAAGCGAAGTGCGTCCAAAACGTCTGCCAACCGGGCGAGAACTTGGTTTCCGCCGGGTATTGCATGTACTCCTCATCTACCATCTTGGTCATCTCCGTCGGGGATGGGGTCTTCGGTTTCACCTTGGACTCCGCCGTCGGTGAGTTCATCATGACGCACGAAAGAATCCAAATCCCGAAATCCGGGAAGATTTACTCCTTCAACGAAGGTAACTACGACATGTGGACGCCGGGATTAAAGCAATACATGGACTCGTTGAAGACGGGCGGTAAGGAAACCGGAACGAAGCCGTACTCTGCCAGATACATTGGCTCTTTGGTTGGCGACTTCCACCGAACGATGTTGTACGGCGGCATCTACGGCTACCCGGGGGATGCCAAGAACCCGACCGGTAAGTTGCGCTTGTTGTACGAGTGCGCGCCGATGAGTTTCTTGGCTGAGCAAGCCGGCGGGGCGGGATCCGACGGTACTGGGAGAGTGTTAAAGATCAACCCGGAGAAGGTGCACCAACGCGTGCCGTTCTTCACGGGCTCGGTCGAAGAAGTCGCGTACTTGGAATCGTTCATGAAGTAAGAAGAAAAATAAATTATAAAGAATATACCGCACGACGTTTAGTAGAGAGAGAGAGAGAGAGTAAGAGTAAGAGTAAGAGTAAGAGTAAGAGGGAGAAGATGGTTTTTATTGGATAAGAAGAAGCAGCATTTAATTGTAATAATCATTATTTGAATTCAAGAATGAAGAAGAAGAAGACTTGTTTGTGTTTTAAAATCGTCGTCGTCTGAATCGTCCTTTTTTTCTTTCATTTACCCGCGTAATACTACTAACTTTTGTTTTTTAAATCAACAAATATTATATAGTAACCAGGTAGTAATTTGAAGAAATTGTTATTATATTACGCATTCGTTGCTCTCGTCGCTCGTTTAATCGCTCTTTTAATCGCCTCTCGATTCAAGCTCGTCACCACGTGAATCTCTTGCACTTGTCTTCCGCTTCTCGCTAATAAGTTGTACCCGTCCTCGACTTGGACGTTGGTGAGCCATAACTCGAGATCTTGAGAAACGACCCTTCTCTCCACGGCCGTTCTGCCCGGAATAACAGCCTCCACGCCATCTTCGGACAACAACTCCGCGCAAATTCTCGGCAATCCGGGTAAACTCGCTTCCATTTTCGTCCCTTCCTCGCCGTCGAAATCGCCGCTCGCGAACGCCGAATCCGAATCGTCGAAGGACAACTCCGGCATCGTCACCGGCATAATCGTATCTAAAGTTTCCATCAAAGGATCGTCCAACATTTGCTTCGCGCTGAAATTAACTCTTTGACCACTATTCGCCACCTCTAACACTTTCACCTCTAACTCGTCGCCGACTCTGCACACGTCTCTCGGGTGCGCCACTTTGTTCCAAGACAACTCGGAGATGTGAATCAAACCTTCCAAACCAACCGGGGACAAGAGTTGGTCTTGTTCTTGTGAAGAAGAAGAATTATTATCGTTGTTGATAACTTCCACAAACGCTCCAAAATCGCTCAAATTCGTCACCACCACTCTCTGTTGCGTCCCCACCGGTAACTTCTTCTCCGCGTTTTCTTGAATCAAACTCTTCTCCGAACACACGACTCGTTTCGGCGTCACTTCGACGAACTTCACGTCGATCAAGTTCCCAATCTGTTGCTTCATCACTTCCGCTTCCGTTAACTCCGCCTTTGTGGTTTTACAAAACTTCAACCGCGACGATCGCATCTGCGATTTCGGCAGGAACGCTCGGTACTTGTTCTTCATCACGCGCAAGATCAAACCGCCGCGGTTCACCGCCTCCACTTTCCCGGTCACTTTTTTGCCCGATTCTAAAGCTTTCATCAGGTCTCGTTTCAACTCCGCGCTCTCTTTATCTTTTTGGCTCTCGTTTTTACTCTCGACATTATTCGGTGCTTTTTCCACGCCTTTTTCTGTTGGTCCTTCTTTCAAGCTCTTCGTCTTTTCCGTCTGCTCTGTCTCCTCGGAAAACGCGTAAGAAACGATGCGTTTCGATGACGACGACGGTCTCGACGAGGAGGCGGATTTCGAGCTCCAGACTCGCCGTTTCATATCAGACACTTTTGGCCACCTCTTCGCTGTAGTATTACTCGCAGAAACAACCGTTCCTCTCGAATTGCCTCTTCCGTGGTGGTGTCCGAGACAGAGCATGGAAGAAAGCGCGAGAGAGGACGACATGATGATGACGACGATGATTCGTGTTCTTAGTAACGCTGCTGTCGTCTGTGCGGTGGTTTTGCGGTTGAAAACGTTTATCCAAAATCCTAACAAAAAAAAATTTGGAGTAAGACTGACGCACTAAGAATTTAGGGTGTAAGTCTGTAGTTCTTACTCAAATTTGACTTTCTGAGTGCTTCTTTCGTACTCGCACGTGCTTCGTTCTTACTCTTTAAAATACTAAGTCAGAATACTTTTTTGTTGTTGAAAAAAAGCAGAATGTGTACAGGCGCAGGTAACTTCGAGTGCGCGCGATGATCGATTCGCCCCGCGAAAAGTTTTATCTTCGGAGTTGTTGTTGTTGTCGCGTTGCGCGTCGCTCTGATGAGAGGAGATGCTTTTGATGTCTCTTTTTACGGAGGTATTGAGTGCTATAGACTGTAAGAATACTTAGAAGAGTAATAAAACGTTTTTTCGTTTCTTGTCTTTCCTTATTTTTTGTTGGGAAATAATTGTACAAAAAATACGAGTTCTCGCTTTCATTACAAGAAGCGCGGTGTTGTTCTTCTTCTTCGCGTATCGGAGCGCTGAAGGAGACGAGAGCGTTTCTTTTGAGTCGTCGTCGTTGTTGTTGTTTTTACTTAAAGAAGAACGAGAGAAGAAAAAACTCGTCATCGAGTGGTCTTTTTTTTTTATCGAGTTGTTTCCGAGAGAAAAAAATACGAGTCAGAGAAGATAAAGTTGAGAGGTCAAACGAAGATGTCCGAGAACGAGAGCAGCAGAAGCGACAACAAAAACATTCAAAACAAAGAGGGAGACGAAAAAGAAAAGCTGAGAGAACTCGTTCGCGCGGTGAAACACGCCAAGCGAGAACGGTTTTTCAAAGGAGTCGTCGTTCCTTTTTGGTGGTTTCTTAAAGTGTTGGTTCTTTTTTTCTCTCTCGTTTTCCTCCAAAACGACGAGGCAAAAAAAGTTGAAGCGTTGCAACAAAAGTACTCGCCGATTGAAGATCGAAACATCCGGGAGGCGTCTGGCCTCGTGAAATCGAAACTGAACTCCAAAAGCCCCGCGGGGAAAGTGTTTTGGACGCACAACGATTCCGGGGACCGGGCGAGGGTGTTTGCCATTCGCGTCCCGGAAAAAGACGACGACGCAAAGTCGTCGAAGAAAACGCGCGTGGTCGCCGAGGTGACCATTTTGAACGCCGGGAACAGAGATTGGGAAGATCTGGCACTGTGGCAAGATCATAAAACAAACCAACAAAAACTTTGTGCCGGAGATATCGGTTCTTATCGCGGGGAAGTCGTTATTTATTGCTTCCCGGAGCCGAAATTATCCGAGATGTCGGAGACGTATTCAAACGTCTCCAAGCCGCCTTCGAAAGAGTACTTAAAAGTACCGTTCACGGAAAAGATTCGCCTGCGATACCCATCCAACGAAAAGCACGACGCGGAAACTTTACTGGTGGATCCACACACTTCGCAATTCCTCATCGTCACCAAAAAAAGCAACAACAAAGGCGCTTTATACGTCTCCGAACCGATCGACGCGTTATCGCAAAATTCGAAAGGATCGAACGAGTTAAAATTCGTGCGAACGATTAAACTTTACGGCACGAGTTCCGGCGCGACTGGTGGCGACATCTCTTGGTCCGGTAAAAAAATCGTTCTCAAATCCTACGGTCGATACGTGTACGAATACACTCGCCAACAATTCTTCGATCCGAAGAGAGACCCGAACGTTCGCGGTTTAGGCGAGTACGATCCGAGCGAAGCGTTGGCGTTGGAAAACGACGCGCCGGACGAGAACGAAATCTGGACGTTAAACGAAGGCAGCGGGAGTTCCTTGAGACGGTACAGGTTGCGTTAAAGCGTTGTTAAAGCGTAAAAAGAAAACTCTCTCTTTCTTTCTCTCTCTCTCGCGAAAAAAGAAAGATCGTAAGAAAGAGAGCGAGATGTAAAGAATAAAGAAAGAGAGAAATTCAAATCCAAACGTTTGAGCGAGAGACGGTTTTCTCTCTCCTTTTCTCGTTCTTCATCTTCGAAGCGAGAGAGAAGAGAGAGAGAGAGAGAAAACGTGGATTAAAAATAATAAAAACGTTGAAACCCTAAACACCTAAACACAAAAATATCTAAAAAAAGCTGCCCTTTTTGCACACAAACAGACACACTTATACACACACTACAAAGAATAACAATAATGAACGCTGAAAACTACGTCAAAGCTTTCCAGGGCATCATGGGTGTTTACGGACTCCAGTTTTTGTTGGTCCCGAAGAAAATCGTGCGTTTTTTTATGCTCTTTGTCGTCTTTTCTCTCTGGTGATGTTGTTTATTCCAAATCCGATCGATTATTCCCCCCCGTGAAAAGACACGGGGAATTGAATTGGGTAGACAACAAAAGTCGACAAAACTGACATCACATCTCTCTCTCTCTTAACGCTCACTTCGACGACGATTTCGCACGCATACGAACACATGATGAACCGCGCTTTACGCAGCACGAAGACCACTTCGACTCCCCGGCGTACGTTGTTGTTGTTGTCGTTTTTTCTCGTTCGAATTCGTTTCTTTGTGTTCGTCGATTGGTAGGTTTTTGGGGTGAAGCACTCGGTCGAGGGGAAAGAGTAATAACGCGCCTTTTCTCTCTCTCATAGCACGCCAATGATTAAATTCTGGGCGAGAGGTTCATCCTGCGCGTGGTTAGGCCTCGCGTACGCGGTTGGCGAAATGCCGACAGCTGCGGCGGCCAAGTTATGCGCGATCGTTTCCGCCGGTTGCGCGTTGCTGTATCCGTTCAACGCCAAGTTCAACTTAACCGGAGATACCGGGAACACGGTCAAGTACCCGATGCATTACGTTCCGGAAGTTTTGATGAGCGTTTTAACCATTTCCGGCATCGTCGTGAACATGAACTAAATTTAAAAGAAGACTTTTTGTCCTCCTCTTCGAATCGCCGCGTGTCGCCGGAGTACGACGTAGTAAACGTTTTACGTCGAAAACAAACGAACGCTTTTAAGAAGAGGAGGACGCGAGACGAAAGTTTCATCATCTGTTGCACATAATACTAAAGAAGAATCTTCTCATAAAGAATAAATAAAATCATCACAGCGTTCGATGTAACTGATGTTGTGAATATATAATGAACATAAAAGAACCGACGATACTCCCGCTCCGTACGCACATTCGTATTAATAGACCGCTTTCTCTCGTTCAAACGACACAACGAAACCACGCCTCATACAAACGACTCGCCTCGCAAACGCTTGCGCATTCAAGACCCACGCGAGTCGAATTCAAAGCGATGACAACACCACACCTCTCTTTGTCGCCTTTTTTCGCGAGAACCGTCACCGCACTCGCGTTATTTCGGACGATCGCGCCGCACTTCGTGCTCCTCCGCGACGCGTTCGAAACGCTCGAGGACGGATTGGATTCGATTTTGAAGCGAAGTGTGCGCGCTTTACGCGCACCAAGAACGCATCAAGAAGAGAGCGACGACGAGGAGGAGGAAGAAATGCGTCTCGTGAAACACTCCGCGGATTCTATCGCGGCGCTGAGAGCGATGGAATACCGACGAGGGAGGAAAGCGTTGGTGAAGGATAAATTCGCCAAGACACTGGCAGGTACGCAATACGTAACGAACGCGTTAATGAATGTGAACGCGAATGCTTTGGTTTCTCTCTCGTCTTGAACTCTGCGTTTAGAGTCGTGTGCATCGTCGCGTTTTCGTTTTACATTGCGCTTCGACGAGTTTAGTGCGACATTTTTTACTCACCAGATGCGTTCTCTTTTACGCTCTCGTTCTCGCTTCGGCGACGGTCGTCTCTGACGCACATTTTGTAGGCAAAGCGGCGTACGCGAAGGCGAAACTAAAACTCCCGATCGGAGATAACGGACGGATTGCCATAAGGACCAAGTTCTTCGACGAGACGATACGGATGGCGATGTACGAAAACCCGACGCACGTGAACTGGCAAATCGTTTTACTCGGAAGCGGGATGGATACGAGATGTTATCGGATGGAAAATCCGCACGGGTTAATCAAGACGGTGTTTGAAATCGATCACGAGTCCGTTTTGAAGAGGAAACGGGAGCTTTTAAAAGAGTGGCCGCATTGCGGGCCGCGAGTGATTTTGGCCGAGGAGCGGGTGGAAGTGTTCGCGGATATCATGAAGGACGATTGGATGCGAAAGTTGAGAGAGAAAGGGTTCGACCACACGAGACCGACGGTGTGGATGTTGGAAGGTTTGTTGTACTACCTAACGCCGGAGTTTGCGTCTGCAGTCGTTCGAGAGTGCGCGGATGCTTCGGCGAGAGGATCGTACATCGTGGCGTCGTGCGTGAATAATTCCTCCTTGTACAGAGCGATTTCAAACAGTTCGAGCGCGTATAACGATTTGGAGAATCAAATGACGCCGATGCGAGATCGGTTGACGTATAATAACGACGATATGAGTCCGTTGGCATCGTCGTCGTATTCGCCGCGGTATTATTTACACACCAGCGGTATTGATTACAGCAACGACCCGCATCATCGCAACGAGGACAAGAATTCAAAGAAGAAGAAGAAGACAAAAGACAAAAAGAGTAAGAAGAATCAAATGACGGCGAGACAAACCTGGAAATCCGCGATAGACACGCCGGAACTTTATTTCCCAGCGCGAGGGTGGGAACGCGTCACCGCGTACCAACTCGGCGACGACGGGTGCGACTACGGCAGATGGACGGGCAAACGCCCGACGGCGAGACCGCCGACGTGGAAGACGGATTTAGAACCGAGATCGTTTTACGTCCGAGCGGTGAAAGGCGGATACACGCACCAAGAACTCGCGCCAAAAATACCGGAGAAGAGCTCGTACGTCGCGTTCCAGGATGACTCGTATTCGAGTAAAATCTTGCGCGCAGATTTCGAGGAGGACTTTTTGGATCACAACAACAACGACGACAACAACAACGACAACAACAAAAAAGAAGAATCGTTTTCGTTCTTGGACGAAGACGAGTCTGGATTCGTGTTAACGCCGTCCGCGATTACCATGCGAACGCCGCGAACGAGTTACACGAAAGCAGACATTGATAAAATATTAGCCCCGGACGATGAAATCGACGACGACGAAGCTCGAATCAAGTCCGTCGGTCAATCGGCGATGGCTGATTTCGAGGTCAAACTGAACGACGTGATTACAGAGTTCGATTGATTATTTGCGTAAGATTTAGTCGAATCAAGAAGAAGAAGAAGAGTTCGTCGTCGTAGATGTGCACATGTATACTACTACATGCGCGTACTAGTTACTAAATAATAAGTAGTTCTACCATATTATTAATCATAATTTAAACAAGTTTTTTCTGCTGCAATAGAAAATGATAAACAGAAACGACGCCGCCGCTAACGCGGACGTTACGACGATCACGCCGACGAAAAAACCAGATTTGGTTTCCAAGTTGGATTGTAAATTCATACCAAAAATACTCCCAGCCACAGATACGATCGAACACGCAAACAATGCCGCGGAAACCACCAAATCAATCTTAATCAATTCGTTTCTTTGTCGATCTAAAATCATCGACGACACCGCTTCGGTGTTTTGCAACAAATCTTTCAACGCGTGCGCGCGTTTTTGCGTCGCCGCGGAGTGCATGAAGTAGGCTTCCAATAACGCTTCGGCACCTTCGTGTTCGTGTCCATCCTCTTCGTTCGTCGAATCGATGGTTTCGAACTCTTCCTCGTTTTCCGGGTCGTACTCTTTTTCTTCGTTCATGGTCATGCCCGTCGGATTTGATATCACGCGCGTGATAAATTGCGCTTTCTTACTGCTCTTTTTCGTCGTCGTCGTTTGCGTCGTTGCGGCGGCCCCCATTCTCGGCGCGGATTCATTCTCGTTGTCGTCGTCAGGCGCCGCCGTTGTCGAAATATCGTCTCCTCGCACCAGTTCCATCACTTTCAGTTTACTCAAACACATCGCGTCTAAACTCTCGTCGTGTTCCAGAATCGAAGATAACGCTTCCGTAAACGCCTCCAATCGTAAAATCAACGCGTTCAATTTTTCTTTAATCCTTCTCCCTTCCGCCAACTCTTCCGCCTGAACGCTCTGCAACATCTTCTCCATGCACGGCGCGGCTTCTCTTTCCAAAGCTATCGTTTCGTTGTCTAATACTAAACCCAGTTCGTGCATCGCGCATTCCAAGACGAGCAGTTCAAACGGTAAGTGCAAGACGCGTTCTTCTTTGATTTTGGTCGTCGTTTGTGCATTTTTTAACGCGCTATTCGATTGTTGCAGCTTTTGAGTCTCGTTTTCGTTTTCGTCTCGAATAATAGTCTCCATCATAGTCGCTTCTTTTACTAAATCTTCTCTCTTTTGCGTCTGCGCTATTTCCACCTCCTTCAAATATTTCCTAAGAAATTTGACGAAGCGTTTCACCTCCAAACTTTCCGCGTTCAAGAACAACGCGATTTCCGCGGTGACTATAAACTTCATGTGCTCTAAGTTCACGATCAAACATTTCGGCCGTATGAATATATTCGCAGGCGTTAACGTCGGCCTCAACGGGTCCAAATAGTGCAAATCTCTCAAAGGAACGCCAAACGCCGCCGCGACGTGCGCTTTTGACGCTTTCAGATTTTTCGCCCTCCCGTGTTCGTCCAGAACCGTCCACATCCTATCCAACGTCTGCGTGATAGTCGTGTTCCCTTTACCCTCGTTTCCGCTGTTATTGGGGTTATTTCCTCTGTCGTGAGTATTCGCGTGTAACACGTTCCCGGACCATAACAAGGCGGATGGTAACCCTAAAACCGCGTTGGATTCGTTCGAGGCAGCGTCTCCTTTCGTCTTCTCTCCCGACCCTCCTGCTCCGCTTAATTTCAAGATCTCGTTTAACGTGTGTAACTCCCCCGCGGTTCTCTTTTCCGTCGGAATGACGTACGAGGCGAGGTAGGTCACCGGGGAGGCGAACACTTCGCCGGATTTGGAAATCAGTTTCCTCGTCGCTTCCATGTTTACTACACCTCTTTGAGTCGTTCAGAAGCGCTCAAAGAGACTCGAAAATACACAAATCGAGACTCTGTCTCTTATTCTTTACACATTCTCTCTTTTAGGTGGTGGTGGTGTCTTTGGGAACGAATGAAGGGAGGAAGGATATTCAGCGTGGCGGCGGAAAAAGTGCAGTCGTTTGAGAAAAATATCTGAAAGCAACTGCGAAAGTTCATCAAGACTTAAGTTCACATAAAAGAGCGGCATGTGAGCCTCTCGCTGCTTTACTGGGTATTAGGAGTAAGAGGAGTACGCGTGAGGTGAGGAAGCGCGTATCAGATGTGATGTTGGAGGTACAGGACATTGTTTGATGTCTACATTTTCCCGCTATTGACGTATAAAAAATGCTGAGTCAGATTTTATTATTCGCAAGCTTGGTTTTGTGTTTCTCTTTCTTTCTCTCTCTTTCTCTCTCTTTGCGTGTGTGTTTATTATGAGGTGTGTAAAGTTCCGTCCTCGTATCGCCAACCGTATGGTAATGGACAGTTGTTGTCGAGGAGGTATTGTACACATTCGGAGTGGTTGCGCTTGTGTGCGAAGTATACGCTCCAATCGTCCCACGGCGCTTTGGCGGTTTC
>Ga0209505_1002732_pt1 | contig 10688 bp, 10 predicted proteins | sample COGITO_mtgs_1103_2_FD_184794 | JGI IMG/M metagenome (GOLD analysis project Ga0209505, IMG submission 184794) | Pelagic marine microbial communities from North Sea - COGITO_mtgs_110331 (SPAdes) (version 2) | ecosystem: Environmental > Aquatic > Marine > Epipelagic ... | reverse complement strand
TTTTAATAATTTAATGTTTTAATAATTTAATAAGCCCTTCAGAAATGAGGGGCTTTTATTTAGCTTCTAATAATCTGTAGGCTTATTTTTTATTGCTTTCGCATTAACTTGATGTTCTCAGATTATGAAAACACGAATTGTATTTTTATGGATTCCAAAGGAGTGCGTTCCTCCCAGGCCATCTCTATTATTCTCTCTGTTTGAATTACTACAATTTCTTTATGTTTCAGTGGTTTTAAGGTCTGCAGGGATGTACTTTTTGTAATTTTGTACTTCGATCTCACCGGCTTGCAAAGAATTCATTAAACCTAGCAAACCAATTAGTGTGCGGTTTACATATACGAAATGGGGTGAACCTCTTTTCCCTTGAAGTTCTTGAAGCGCTTTGTTGTTTTTTAATTCATTCCCTATAATCAATAACTGTTTGAAATATTCAGGATCACTAAAGTCAAATTTTTCAAATTGATACGGTTTATTTATAATCGACAATACATTATGGAAGGTTGATTTGATTGTTTTAATATCTGCCTCTGTATCTGAGTCATTGATGAGCTCAAGTTCTTTTAATAAACTCAGAAAAGTTGTCTCATTCTCTGTGTTTTCAATGTCAGCTAATTTAAAAAATGACTGATAAAAATCAAAAGGAATTTCCTTCATACAACCAAAATCCAATACGACAAGTTGGTTATTCTCAGTTACCTTAAAGTTACCTGGGTGAGGATCTGCGTGTACTTTTTGGTGCACATGAATATGATACTGGAAAAAATCCCACAATGACTGTACGATTTGATTCCTTTTCTCTTGATTTAACTCTTGATCAGCATATTCAGATAAATGTAATCCATCCATCCATTCCATTGTGAGCAATGTTCTGCTAGAAATCTCTTTATTGACTTTTGGAATAATAATATTTTTTAATGGTTTTGATAACTGCCTTGCTTCAATAAGACTTTGTTGTTCAAGAATATAGTTAGTTTCTTCCAACAACTTATTTTGCACTTCTTTAAAGTAGTCTTCAATATCTTCTTTTTTCAACTTGAGTATTCGCAAAGCTATTGGTTTCACTAAACGCAAGTCACTCACAATACTTTCTGCAACTCCTGGGTACTGTATTTTAACAGCATACTTTTTTTCATTGATCCAAGCTTCATGAACTTGGCCAACACTTGCGGCATAGCTGCTTTCTCTTTGAAATCGAGTAAACACATCTTCTGGATAAGATTTTATTGCGCTTTTGAATGTTTTGCGAGCCAACGGTCCCGAAAGTGGTGGAACACTGAACTGAGCTAAAGAGAACTTCTCTACATATTCTTTCGGCAATATGCCATCGTCCATACTCATCATCTGGGCCATTTTTAGAACACTTCCTTTCAGTTCAGAAAGACCGTCATAAATATCAGAAGCGTTGTCTTGATTCAATTTTTTTCGAGCAGTTTCTTCCGTTGAAACTACTCGATTACCTAAGTATTTGACATAATTTGTCCCTACTTGGGCGCCAACTTTAAGCAATTTACTTGCCCGTTGGATTTTTGTTTGGGGTATATGATTTAAAGACTTCATGACTTTCCAAACATGAACTTTCCTAAATCAAAAACACTTTCCATAACATTGGATTCAGCCAAATCAAAAGTTAGTTTTAAGCTTTTTTCAATGAAAATATCTGTTTTTTCAAAATCGGCTGAATCGTCTTTTAACCAATACAAAAGAATAGAGCAAAATTGCATCCATACTCCTGCTTCCAATGCCTTGTCTTTAATCGAATTTTCAGGGATAAAAGATAGTGCTGGAGTATTTAAATCTAGGTGCTGCACGAAATGAGAAAAACTGGTTTTTACAGGTTTAAGCACGTTTAATCTAGATAATGCCGCACGATTTCCAGGAAGTATAAAAAGTACAAGAGATCTGTTCGCCTTTAAAATTTCTGTGAATGTAAAGTAGAACGTAAGTAATGATTCTCGAGAATTATGCTTTTCATCTTCTGCAGAATTCTTATGGGTAAGCTCAATTGCATTATCAACGAAATGCCTGAGTATTTGAGCCTCGATAGATGCGAAATTCGCAAAATGCTTATAAATATCTGATTCATCTAATTCAATATGCTTAGCGAATGCTGCCATTGTCTGCGGACGCGAATTATACTCAATCACATAATTTGAATAGGCTGATAAAATTTCCTTAGTTTCCATTTTGTTTAATTATTTATATATAAAGTTAAACAAAGTTATTTGTTTATCGTTAATTCTGCGGATTTATTTGATTGTGTACAACCTGCGATTAGCAAATAATAAGGCAGATGAATTAACGTTAAAAAAAAATAACGCATGGAAACCCTACAATGAAATAAAAATTCGATAGACTGTCGGGAAAGTCTAAATAAATGAATCTTAAAATCATTGTTTGTAATGCTTGTTTACACTGCAGAATAATGATTAACGTTTTCTAACTTCTGTTAACACGGATAACACTTCTTTTCTCGATGTACAATTAGCAATAATGGTTAAAATTTCGTATTCTGAATTCAGTTACTTCAATTCTTGTATCATTAAAAGAAGCAATTTAATTTTCTAATAGATAATTGAACAAAGAATAAGAGATGCTGTTTTTTCACATCTTTTTCTTTTCATCCAGCATATCCAAATAAATATCCTCAACATGCTCGCGAGCCCACTTAAATTTTCTTAAAAATTTCAGGCTTACTTTTATTGAAGGGCTGTGTTTAAAACAGAGAATATTGACTTCGTCTGCCAGGTATTTCCAGCCATAATGGTCTACCAGACTTTCTAATATCTGGGCAAGTTTTACCCCATGCAAGGGATGATCGAGTTGTTCTTGGGTAGCTTGTCTCTTGATTTTTTTAGCAAACCCTTTCTCATCCTGACCATCCTTGGTTTTCGGTTTTTCAGATGGTTTATCCTCGTGATTATTTTCTGTGTCCATTGTTAATGTGATATTTAATTCCCTGTTTCAGAATCGCTTAACGGTCTTGGCTATCAGTAGTTGCGTGGTTTAGCACCTAACTTTACAAGTACACACCAAACTGAAAACCAGAGAGCACTTTCAGAAGTAAGGGCGACCAAGTAATTACTTATAGCCATTGTTGTGCTTTCGTTATTTCTTATTTGAGTTGCACTCTTTTTTTAGCTGATTGTAAGTTGATTCACTTTCTAAATGCCAATCATTAGCAGGAAGTGTTTTTAAAATTTTATTCCAATATAAATACTATTGCCACCACATTATCTAAAACCTATTCACTAATGTAAACGGTTCTATCATTTAATGGTTGTGTTGGTCTATAATTATTTCTTGGCATAAGGTCTGCTATTGCTTTAACCTGAGCTGGAGAAATCTTAATAGGGTCTTTAAATAAAAACCAGTTTACGCCTTCTGTACATGGAGGTGTAGTTAAAGAACCTGTATAATAATAATGCTTAAAATCACCTAAGATATATTTAGAAAAACTATGTGCTTTACCTATCGCTTTTGTTTCACCTGGCTGAACCGGTAAATAAGATTCTAAGAAATCAAAAGCATCACTTTCTTCTCCTTCAGTAACCATAACAGCGAACACAACAAACCCTTTATCCTCACTTACATGTACCATATGAATAACTAGTGGGAAATGCATTCCATTTACTGAATGCTCTGATGTTGCATGAAAATGAAACTGTGCAAGATTATAGCGTTTTCCTTCAAAATTTACGTAGTTATCTTTGTCACCAAAATTAAATTGTACTGAATGACCATTGTTAGTAACATCATGAATTGTAGTAGCCCCATGATAATTGATGTCTGAAGCTTTTAAACTTGATGCTTTGGTTACTGCATTTGCAGTTACAATATCAATAGGTGATTGATGGTTTCCACCACAAGCTGATTCTTTTAACATTTCTGGCCAATGTTCTGGACTTGTTTCACCATCATAACTCCAATGTTTTGGTTCTTCTTTTTTCTCTTCTACAATTTTTTCAGTCTCCATTTCTGTGACATCCTCTTTTTTCTTTTCATCCTTACATGATACCGCAAAAATCATGACGATAACAGCAGATACTAATACTAGTTTTTTCATTGTTTATATTTGTTTTATATCCCTAAATTAGTAAATCAATCCGAAAATGATTCTCCCCCTTCTGTCAGATACTTTATTACGCAAGAATTCTCCATTTGGTAAATAAGTCAAAATGTTTTTTATTTAAATGAATCTAATTTACAAAGCAGCGTTGGCCAATTTAGCCTGAATTGCTTGCATTCTCGTTTACTGCTCCATTTCAAATTCTGAAGAGGACGATGCCACTATTAGCTAATACATTATGAGCAATCGTTTGGGGTAGATTAGTAGCGCCAGATGTGCCAATAATAAATAGAATTCCCGTTTGCTTTGAAATTTTTAATACACTATCCCGCTTAAAATATTTTTCATCATAATATTCATCAAACCATAATACATGTGGCCTTAAGTCCTCTTGACATTTTGGGCATCTTAGAGCTTTCCATTCGGACTCAGTAATAACATCTTTATCTCTATCTAATAAGTTGATTGATTTGGGGAATGGGTATAATTCATTTGTACATTCATCCCCACATCTTACATAATCAAAATCTCCATGAATTAGGAAGGTTCGTTTTTCTGAACTACCTGCTTTTTTATGTAACCCGTCTACGTTTTGAGAAATTAAAGCAAATTGATCTTCTAAGGTATTTTCAATTTCTTTTAATAATACGTGACTTTGGTTAGGTCTCGCAATTTCAGTTACTGATTTCCGATAAAGGAACCATTTCCAGACCTCTTTAGATGCAACGCTGAACATTTTAAACGTTCCAATTTCCTCCGCTTTGTAATTTTTAGAACCAGAGACCCAATATCCATCTTTACCTCTGAATGTTGGGATTCCGCTTTCCGCTGATAGTCCTGCACCAACTAAAAAAGTTATCTTTTTCTTCTTTTTCAGACAAAACTTAAGCTGTTCTATTATTCTTTCGTCCATCTTTTTGTAATTGGCGGTAACGTTTAGGCTATGCGCCGTTGCGTTGACTAAAGTTAAAATTTATTTCGGAGTAAGTACTTGCGAGTTTGAATGATTTATCATTCGAAGCGAGATATAAAGCAATGGAGTATAGGTAGTGTTAACGAGACATCTTTTCACAATCGATTTGAATGATTTTGTTTTTCCATTGAATCCAATACTCTTGAAGTCCTTCAGGAGTTTGTTTCAATTCACTAATATCTAATTGTTCCCCTTTCATTAATGCGCTTTGTAATTGAGCTTTTCGAGAAGATAGAGCGGGTGTATGATCCCAACCACCAACATGATCAAATGATGTAAAAGCCTGACATTTATCCTTGACAGTTTTGAATGGAATGGTCAACTCATAAACTACTTTTCCAGAGCCCATACCTTTTGTGGTCATAATAATATTAGAAAAATCAACTTTGGAATAATTACCTGTCTCATACAATTGTTTCAACTTGTCACCAACTACTTCAGACATTCGATTTGAGAATTGGTGTGCCACATCTGAGTTGTTTATAAACTCCGCTCCACTATATGAACCTACGCACGAATGTTCCGTACATTCAATCTTAACTTTTGTTTCGGAATCCTTAATTTTAGGATTACAGCTTACAAAGAATAAGGTAATAAATAGTAGGTATATTATATTTTTCATTTTCAAGTTTCTATTACACACAACGGCCCAGGCTAGGAACCGTACGGCTCATTTACCCAAGTTTGAAGCTCGAAGGTAAGAATAGATTTTTAAACCAAAAATAATTTAACGAAGCCACAACCCCGTATGGTTTTTAGCCAATGTTATAACCTTATCCATCCTTTTCCACACACACACACACAAAGGTTGGATTTTTTGTTTTATTTTTGACCTCTAAACATATTAAATATGACGAAAAGCACACTCGTACTATTTTCATTTTTCGCATCTTTAGCTGTCTCAGCGCAGGAGGTCGTATCTACGCAAGGAGACTCTTACTCCAATGCAAGTGCGAATATCGACTTTACGATAGGTGAAGTGATTATAGATACAGGAACCGATGGAACCAATGACCTAACGCAAGGTTTCCATCAAACCAACTGGAACTTTTTAGGTGTGGAGGATCATGCTCTCAACTACGAAGTTTGTATTTTTCCTAACCCAACAGAAGATGTGTTAAACATAAGCACTAGCACGTTCGAGAATGTGACCTACACACTTTATGATGCACAGGGAAAACTCGTAATGCAGAACATTCTTTCTGCCGAACAAACACCCATTCAAGTTAGTCAATTAGCTCCGGGGGCTTATTCACTCGAACTAATTTTCGAAGAAGGTAATAAAGGGACGCAGAGCTTGTCGAATCGGAAAACATTTAAACTAGTTAAAACACATTAAAATAAAACACAATGAAAAAAAGAATACTAATTTTAAGCACGTTAATATGCGCAACCTCTTTTGGGCAAACATTAAATACGGCAGCTCCAACACCATTAGCTATTGATGATCACACAATACAAAATGGAACTTTTAACACCAAAAAAGGTAAAGGGTTTACTGTTAAATCTGGCGGAACCCTTATTTGGGGTGCTGGAGCAACTGTTGGGTCATCGGATGGAGAGTTTTCTTCAAGTTTTGTAAATGCAACCACATATACTCCAGGAGATAATCCAACTAGCTGGACAGCGCTTGCTATAAATGATAATGGAGGAGCAACAATCCCAGGAAATGCTTATTGGGTTCAAACTTTAACAGGTATTTCTCAAGGAGCTTATGCCACCGGCTCAACACCTATTTCATCTCCATCACAAGCTAATGGTGCAGCAATTTTTGATTCAGACTTTTTAGACAATGGTGGTATCGTTGCATGTTTTGGATGTGGTGCTTCTCCTAGCGCTCATAAGGGAGAACTTATATCTCCAAGATTTGATCTCACTGGCTATATGGATACAGCGATAGCTGTAAATTTTTATAGCCTTTATAAAAATTACGCAATAAATGAACTAAGTGTTTCTTTATCTACTGATGATGGTACAACATGGTCAACTATAGATTATCAAGCTTTCCAGCCTAGTTTATCTGAAGGGTTTGTTACTGTTGTTTTTCCAACAACAGTAACTGGGGTTGCCAATTTAACACAATGTAGAATAAAATTTAATTTTGATGGAGATTATTATTATGCAATAGTAGATGATGTTTCTGTATGTACAGCATTACGTCATGACCTAACAATAGCTAGAGAAGTCTTGGGAGGGAATGGCCTTGCAGATGCATTTGATCAATTAATGATTACGAACAACAAACACTTTCCGCTAAGTCAAATTAACTCACATCATCTAATGTTTGGAGCTAACATAAAAAATTATGGATATGACCAAGTTATAACTTCTGATAACGCTCAATTAAATGTTCAAATTGAAGAAAACCAAAGTGGTAATTGGGTTGCAGTTCATATACAAAGTACAGATGTTGATACCGTTGAAACAAATTCTGGAACAGCTGTAGTTGATACTTTAACTAACAGTTCTTGGGCAAGTGTAGGCGATTTTAGAACTAGATACACTACTTCTCTTTCTACAGATGTAAATACGGCTAATGATACTTTTTATCATTATTTTTCAATAAACGATAACTCATATGCTTCTAAAGTTCCTAAGGGTTTTGATAATAAACCTTTTGCAAGTAGGCCAATTTTTCCAGGAGGTACAGATTTTCAGTCGTTTGAATATGGTTCTATGTTTGAATTCTCTGATGCTACAAATTCTAATTTAGAAATTGACTCTGTTTCTTTTAGGTACTATGTTCCTAACGCGTATACGGGGCCAGCAACTACAACTCTTGCTGTTAACGTGTATCAATTTGTTGATGGGTCAAATGGAGGTACGGCAGACGGCACGTTAGATAATGATGGTTCTGAGTTATTGCATATTGGGATTGGCGTTACTAATATTACAGTAGCAGCTAATGGTAGCTATGCTGTAGCTACCGTAACTGGTTTAATAGACATAGCCACAGGTGGTGCAATGGCTAGTTTAACTGATGGCTACTATTTTGTTACATTATGGAATAATCCATCAGTTCTTGTTGCTGGAGGACCTGCAACATTTGATAGTAATACATCTATATGGTTTGGTGCTTCTGAAGAGGATAATTATGCTCTTAATGCGGCTCAAGCAAGTACTGGAGATGTTATCGCACACCCTTCTCCAGTTAAAGTAGTTGACGGTTCTGGAAATGGTGACTGGAACTGGGTTGGTTTTGGAGCAGATAGAGTTCCTTCAATTGGGGTTCATTTATCTGGAGCATGTAATTTAGATATAACAACTACTGTTAATAGTAATGTAATTCAGTCAAATGCTACTGGAGTAACTTATCAATGGATAGATTGTAATAATGGGAATGATACTATTCCAGGAGCAACTAATCAAAGCTACAATGCAACAGCAAATGGTGATTATGCTGTTATAATTACACAAGGTAACTGCTCAGATACATCGTTATGTGTTAATGTTACAGGAGTTGGCGTTAATGAAATGGCTATTAATAAAATAATACTATCTCCTAACCCAACTAAGGACAATGTTAACATACAGTTAGGTGATTTAAAAAATGTAAACATTTCTATTGTGAATGATGCTGGATTAGAGTTGTATTCTCGAAATAACATAAACGAAAGCGAAATTAATGTTTCATTAAAAGAGTTTAGTCAAGGAGTTTATTTTGTAAGAATTCAAGATCAAAACCAACGAAAAGTAGTTAAGTTGATTAAACAATAAAAGCTCTTGTTTTTGAAAAGGGCTTCTACCTATTCGGTAAAAGCCCTTTTTGTGGTTCTGTCGCATCTGATAAAACTTAGGGTTAATTCAGGTAAAAAGAACAATTCTAAAAAAGCTAAACAACTGTTTATTAGATAAAAATATTCTTTAGGAATGATAATTCCTTAGAGAAAAGAGTCCATTTATAAAAGATGCGACAGAACCCTATTTTTATGTTCTTGCTTAACTACTATATTTGATAAAAACCACATTCTATGAAAACGCTATTACTTATTGGAGCAATTACTCTTTCTTTAATTTCTTTTGGACAAACATCTGTTAAAATTGGAGGTTTAGAAGTGAAGACCAAAGATTCTGGAAATGAGAAAAAGATGCATTTAGCAGAGGCAGAAAAGGCTTGTGCTGCTTTGGGAAAAGACTGGAGATTACCAACGAAAGAGGAGTTGAATTTTTTGTATGAGAATATGGATGAAATTGGCGGGTTTACTAATGACTACTATTGGAGCGGAACATATTTCCCTCCTCAAGATGCTTGGGTGCAGTCATTCTCAAGAGGTGCACAGTATCACCAAGATGGTAAGTACTCCGACCCAAACTACGTGCGTGCTGTTCGGGCTTTTTAACTATTTATCCATTTAAATTATAAATTATGCAAAACCCCTCCAATAAGGAGGGGTTTTTTGTGCTATATTTTCGGGGGTGGGTAATAGGTTATAACGGTTTCGTGTATGATGTCGCAGCTGACGATAGGAAGCTATGCATTATACACAATGTTATAGGTATACCTTATTTTATTAAATAATCTTCCAATTGAGAATCTAAAGACTTTGCTTTGTCTTCATTGAATCCGATTTCACTATACAAAATATTGCCTTCATGATCTACTAAATAGAAAGTAGGATATGCAGGAATCTGAAATAGTCCAATAGAATCACGATCCACAAATAAAATTGGATATTCAATGTTGTTTCGCGTCAAGAAACCAGGCATTCGATTTAAGTCTTTTTCATTGTAATTGAAAGGGTTTACACCGACAACCTTTAACCCTTTATCACCATATTTCATATGCAATTCATTTAAGAGGGGAATCGCTTTAATACAGGGCGGACAATCCATATACCAAAAATCATATAAAGTAAGCTTGTCGAGAAAATCATCCATTTTAGCACTGGATTTATCAGAATAGATGATGCCTTCCAAGTTTGGCATCCTTGTTCCATTCGGTAATCCTTTTTTGGGTTCCTCTTTATATTCTTCAACTTCATATTCTTCTAAAAACCTTTTCAGTCTGTTTTCTAAATAATCAACTGTAATTGAATCAAATGATACATTGAATAAATCCCATTGGTTGTATTGATGTTCTCCCTGTGATTCTGCGTGATAGTTTATTTTTATCACAACAAAGTTTTCTTTGTCTATCCAGATGTTTTTCCATAAATCTGTAACATCTTTATTACCTTCAATATCATAGTTGACTTTCCAAGTATCTCGACTGGAAATCCTTTCCTCTGATATTGTCACTGTAACCGCAGAATCGGTAACACCTCTTAGTAGTCTTTCAGGTTTTAAAAAATAAGTATTATATGTGTCACTAAGAATAGTGCCTGTTAATGGAGATGTCTTCTTCTTTGGATATTTAATAATTTTATTTTTAGTGTGATTTATTGAGTATAATGCTTCAGTATTATAGTATGTTGATACGGAGTCTGCTGTTATCCAAATATATCCTCCAAAAACAGAATCATTGGTTTCCCGAATTAAATCAACTTTTGCTTTTATTTTTGTTGTGTCTTCTATTTGATTAAAATATTTTATTTGATAATCTATATCATAGGAGGCAGAAGTATATTGTTCATATTCTTCAACAAATTGATTTGCTAATTCAATTGGTGTGACAGTTTTTTCTTTGCATCCAATCAAAACTAGATT
>Ga0209505_1002731_pt1 | contig 10689 bp, 9 predicted proteins | sample COGITO_mtgs_1103_2_FD_184794 | JGI IMG/M metagenome (GOLD analysis project Ga0209505, IMG submission 184794) | Pelagic marine microbial communities from North Sea - COGITO_mtgs_110331 (SPAdes) (version 2) | ecosystem: Environmental > Aquatic > Marine > Epipelagic ... | reverse complement strand
AGGACGAGACTCGTTAACAACTAATTTTCTGCCGTCAACTTCAGCATCGTTTAATGCTTGAATGGCATTCTCTCCACCTTCAGACATTTCAACAAAACCGAACCCACGGGAGCGATTAGTTTGACGATCAGTGATGACTTTGGCTGAGGTAACTGTGCCGTGCTCAGCAAAAACTTGCTCAAGACTTGCATCATCGATACTCCAAGGGAGGTTTCCAACATAAATATTCATAAAATTCCTTCTTAATCAAAAATAAAAAATGAAGTGTACAGCATTTTTCTAGATAAAACTTAATATATTAAACATTTAAAAACTCAGTCACATCTTCACCAAACTCAGACCACCAATCCATTCCCATCAAATGAATACGTTCTAAGTTTATATCTGAAGTGTCATCCATTCTTCGATTTACCAAGCCTGTTGATGAATTAACTCTGAAATAACTGTTACCCATTAGATCACTGGCTATCTCATCAAACATACTAGATTCAAGCATGATCCCTAAAATATCATGACGAAGCCAATTTAATGCTCCCCATTTAGACGAGTGTGGTCCATTAATTTTTCTTCTATTAATACCAGTGCCAATGCTTAAAACTTTTATCTCGCATCCAGGAAATACTTTCTTAGCCTCTGAATATCCAAGTAAAGATGGGTTGTTAGCCACAATACCTCCATCAATAAGCCAGGAGCCGTCATCGATCTCTTGAGTAGAATAATAAATTGGTGCAGCGCTGGTTGCGCTGGCTGCACTTACCATTTTTATTCCTGGGGATGCATAAGAGCTTAATAAACGTGGTTTTCTCTTTTCAACATCATATGCTAGGACTGCTACAGGCTTTTTAGCTTCTCCCAGCGACTGGTCTTTAAAATATTCTAGCAATAATTCTCGTTTACCCTTGCCGTCATATTTAGGTTTTGTTTGCAAAAAAGAAGCATTATCCCAAAATGATTTGGTCATGGTTTTAGATAAATTATCTTTTGACCAAAATTTTTCTAATTCAAAACAACTGGCTTCTAAGCCTGCTATATTTAGAGCATTAATACCACCGGCACTGGTTCCAATAAAAAAATCAAAAATATCAAAAATTTTTTTTCCTGAAGCAATTTCTAACTGCTTAAGAAAAACAATTGCTGCAATGGCTCGAACCCCGCCTCCATCGAGAGATAAAATAAATTTTGTTTTTTTGGATGGAGTAAGATATTTAAAAAAACGCCGAATATCCAAAGATCAATTATCCTCTTGATGCATTCTATTTAAGGTTTGGCTTAATCGAATTGCTCCCAATGCAATCCTCTCTTCCACAATCTTAAAATGATTTTCTAAGTACTCGTTTGTGGCTATCTTTAATACGTTGTTGCGATAACCAACAGATTGTTGCATCGCAATATCTCGACTTTCTTGAGCCCAAGATTCTATGTCCTCTGAATGAGGGATATTTAGGAGTTCTTGAATGTCCTGAGCCACATTTATAGAAAGATATTCTTTACCAAATAAGGACTCCATGTGCTCGATAATTTGGCCATCCCAGACCTTGTGCATGTTTGACTTAGTTCCATCTTCCAGTTCCAGATAATGCCTGTTACCTCCTAAATCTTTAGCGTACCCAACATGCATGGGCTGATGAATATCTCCAATAAAATGACCGATAAACCAAAGAGCTTCTTGTCTTTGACGAAATGCCAGAGATCTATCATTTAAAATGTTTATTTGCTCATAAAAAGCAGCAATAAGGCATCCATTTTCTGGGCAAGAAGTATTGTATGTGTTTTGCTCTGAATCAGGCAGATTGATGTAATGCCACGATCTTGTATCTTTCCTTTCTTTATTTTTTACCCAATCAGCCCAAAGACAAGCAGTACCAAATGATCCGTGTTCTTCAATCAGAGGATCTAAAGCCTTTTTGGCATCCATTGTTAATAATTTATAAGCTTCATCACACACTAATCTGTGACCAGTATCCCACCAGGCATTGGCATCTAAGCAAATGATAAATAAAAATGTAAGAAAAAATTTTCTCATCATGATTTAAAGGATTCAGCCGCACTTTTAGCAATTGCTCGAAACATGGCAACATGCGCATCTTTGGAGTGCTCTCGTTCTTGATTAAATTTATAATTTGATGAAGTTTTAGCAATAACAACATTGGTCATCGGATCAATGTAAATGTACTGATTGTAAATCCCTGCCGCAAGATAATCTGTTGAGGGAAAGCCAGGCACCCACCATTGATAACCATACCCCCAGGTACTTGAAGACAATTCATTTTCACCAGGCTGAAGATGCGGGCCATCTGGTTTGTGGGATGCATGGACCCAATCTTCTGGAACAATTTGCTCATTATTCCACTGGCCATTATTTAAGTAGAGTTGGCCAAATTTAGCATAGTCTCGCAAAGTGGCATTCAATCCACCAAGAGCCCAAGCCGCACCTGTATCATCTACCATGTAATAAGCATCATGCTCCATGCCAATTTTTGTCCAAATTTTATCTTCCAGATTCTTCGCCACAGGCTGGCCTGTTACTTCCTCAAGCAGCATTGCTAACATCTGAGTATCGATACTAACGTAATGATTAAATGTTCCTGGCTGCTTTCCATTCTTTAAGGCCTTCGCAAAATCTCTCATAGATGTGCCTTGCGCTAATGCTCGAGCAAATTTATTGATATCAGAATTATAATCAGCATAATCTTCATTAAAAATAATCCCAGAAGACATTTGCAAAATATCTATGATAGGAACATTTTCATAGCCAGTGCCATTAAAGTCCTTCAAGTACTTTGTAATGGGGTCATTTAGGTCCTCTATTAAACCATCCTGATATGCAACACCAATTAAGGCCGAAAGAAATGACTTTGCAACAGACCATGAAATATGTGGTTGATCTTTAGAATTACCTTGCCAATAGTTCTCATAAATCAAAGTTCCTTCATGCAAAACAATCAATCCATCTGATTTAAAGTAATCTAATGCATCTAACAATTGATGCTGCTCCCCATTCATTTCATAAAACTCAGGAAGTTCGAAAGTGCCAGTTTTAAAAATATGAGGTGTGTCTGATGATTTGATGGGAGTAGAAGGGAAAACCTTATTCATGTGCATAAAGTTTTTCACAATCTTGTCTTCATCAAATAAATGAACAACGTTATAAACTCTAATTGCTTTGGGAATATAAATTACTGCAGCAATAATAACTGCCACAACAATTCCAAATAAAATTTTATTTAGCATAATCAATTATTTATTGAAACATTGCTTGGTCAAAAGCCTCAAGATATTCATTTGAAATCTCTTCTAACTGGCGCTTATAACCTTTGTGAGTAAATATATAAAAATCTTTATTTTCAATTCCAGCGAAGATGGCTTGAGCAGCCTCTAGTGGGGATATTGGATAGGTGTTTTGGGCATCCTCAGCAGCGACTTCAAGCAGGGCTTTAGGGTCTGCATTCGAATCTTCCAAGTTCTCAGCAACCTCTTGATTGGGAGAAGCGCCAAATGTGCTGTTCACGATATTTGTTGTTACTTCTCCTGGGCACACAATGCTCACATCAACATTCGAATTCGTTAATTCAGCTCTCAAAGAGGTCATCAAACCTCTAATTCCAAATTTAGAAGCTGAATACAATCCTAACATTGGATAGGCAATGAAACCTGAGGTAGAACATGTTGCAATAATATGCCCTTCCTCTTTATGAGATTGCATTTTTGGCAAAAAAGCATGGACGCCATTAAAGCAGCCCCCTAAATTAATATTAATAAGCCAGTCATACATTTCTCGATTGACTTGGCTTACAGGTGCAGGTCCCAAAACTCCAGCATTATTAAAAAGAAGATGACAATTTTGGAACGTTTCAAAAGTTTGACTTGCAAGATTTTCCACTTCATTTAAATTGCTCACATCGGTCACTCTAGCTATCGCCTCAACACCTTTGCTTTTTACAAGCTCAAGGGTTTCATTCAAACCAATTTCATCTACATCTGCTAGAACTAGTCGCATTTTATTATTTGCTGCAACCTCAGCTATACCTCGACCAATGCCACTTCCTGCTCCAGTTATAACAGCTACTTTATTTTCAAAATCTTTCATTCGTTGCCCTATTTAAGTGAACTACTTAGATTATCTTAACTTAAATATAATCAAAAATATTTAACCAGGAAATATGCAGAAGGAATCACAGCGGCCCAAATGATAAGAGCTAATATCAAGGGTTTGCTGCTCAATGATTTGAGTTCACTGGCATCAAATTGGCTGCCAATACAAAATAGACCAACCAAAAGAAAGGCTTGACTCATAATTTGAAAAATATCTATTACCTGATCATTAAAATTAAAAACAGTATTGGTAATAATGGCTAAAATAAAAAATATTATAAATCGAGGGAATTTAGTGGCTTCAGTCTGCTTGTTAAAAATCCAATTGGCGATTAGTAACAATGGAATCAACCAAACTGTTCTGCCTAATTTTAATGTGGCTGCAACCTGAGCAGACTCGTTACTAAAAATTGTAGCCGAGCCAATCACAGAACCTGTGTCATGAATGGCTAATGCAGACCATGCCCCAAACTCAAAATTGGTCATTTCCAAATACCCCCCAATTATTGGGAATAGAATAATGGCTATAGCATTGAGCAAAAAAACAATGGTCATTGCAATTAATAGCTCTTGAGGTTTAGCTTTAATTATTGGGGCTACAGCCGCCATAGCGGTTCCACCGCAGATAGCTGCACCCGACGAAAGCAAAAAAGCTATCCTGTGATGAATACCAAGCAGTTTACCAAGTATCAGTCCCGCAAAAAAAGAAACTATCACAAACAAAGAAATCCACGGCAGGTAGTCTGAACTAACATCTAGAGCATAAGGCAGGCTAATGGTGGCACCCAGAAGTACAATACCAAGCTGCAATGGCAAGGTCCCAATGCGTCGAGTAAAAAATGTTGCAGGAGGTTGTAAAAAATAGGTAAAAAAGATTCCTGCAAATATCGCTAAGGCCGCATTACCTATGTAGAGAGATACTAGAACCAGAAATGCAAATGTAAAATAAAGCAATTAACCCTATCCTGTATTGTAAGTGAATTATGAACTTCTAATATTAAGGGTTATTGACCAAAAGAGACAACCTTTGATCATGTGAATTAATTTACCTGATGATTTTTTTTCTTAGTCTTATGCTTTCTGGAGTTACTTCGACCAATTCATCATCTTCAATGAACTCTAGAGCTTGCTCTAAAGTATGCTGTATGTGCGGAGTTAAGATGAGATTTTCGTCTGTCCCAGCTGCTCTAATATTGGTAAGTTGTTTTGCTTTAGTTGGATTAACCGGTAAATCATTATCCCTAGAATGCAATCCAACAATTTGCCCCTTGTATATTTCGAGGCCATGACCAACAAACATTCGCCCTCTATTCTGCAGATTAAACAATGCATAAGCTAGAGTTTTTCCAGTAATCATAGATACCATCACACCATTTTGCCGAGTAGCAATGTCACCTTTTTTTGCAAGACCGTAATGATCAAAGACACTTGTTAAAATTCCGCTGCCACTTGTCAAAGTTAGGAATTGTGATCGAAATCCAATTAGGCCTCTTGAAGGCGCCATGAACTCAAGCCGCATTCGACCGTTTTCAGTAATAACCAATGACTGTAAATCTGCTTTTCTATGACCCATCTCTTCCATAATTGCGCCTTGATGCTCTTCTTGGATATCAATGACAACTATTTCATATGGTTCGTGAATCTCTTCTCCAACCTCTTTTTGAATTACCTGTGGTTTAGAAACGGCCAACTCATAATTTTCTCTTCGCATAGTTTCAATTAATACAGATAGATGTAACTCCCCTCGTCCTGAAACCTTGAACTGATCAGGGCTTTCTCCTTCCTCAACTCGTAATGCAACGTTATGTATTAGCTCTTGCTCCAACCGATCTTTAATATTTCTTGAAGTCACATACTTGCCCTCTTTTCCACAAAAAGGTGAATCATTGACTTGAAAGACCATGCTAACTGTGGGCTCATCAACCGATAAAGGTGGCAGAGGGTTAATGTGATCTGGGTCACATAATGTATCAGAAATATTCAATGCTTCGATTCCAGTAATGCAGACAATATCACCAGCTTTTGCTTCATCTGTTTCAACCCGCTCAAGTCCATGGTGACCGAGCACTTGAAGAATTTTAGCTTTTCGCTCAATCCCACTTTTATCTACTACTACTACTCGGTCATTTGGCTTAACGCTTCCACCAGTTATTCTGCCAATACCTATGACCCCAACGTAGCTATTACTATCTAAAGCAGAAATTTGCATCCTAAATGGAGCATTTTGATCAACATCTGGAGCTGCAACTTTCTCAGTAATCATATCCAACAAAGGCGTCATATCTTCAGCCAATTCATCTGGCTCATGTCCTGCTAATCCATTGATAGCTGATGCATAAATAACAGTAAAATCTAACTGCTCATCAGTTGCTCCAAGATTATCAAATAATTCAAATACTTGATCGAGAACCCAATGAGGCCTCGCTTCTGGGCGATCAACTTTGTTAATCACTAAAATTGGGTGCAGCCCTTTTTCAAATGCTTTTTGAGTAACAAATCTGGTTTGAGGCATTGGCCCATCAACTGCATCAACTAACAACAGCACTGAGTCAACCATTGAAAGAACTCTTTCAACCTCTCCACCAAAATCAGCATGACCAGGAGTATCGACAATATTAATTCTATGATCTTTCCAGTTAATGGCAGTATTTTTTGCAAGAATTGTAATACCTCGCTCTCTCTCTTGATCATTAGAATCCATGATTCTTTCAGTTGACATATTTTTTCGGTCTAAGGTTCCTGACTGCTGCAATAATTTATCCACTAAAGTTGTCTTACCATGATCAACATGAGCAATGATGGCGATATTTCTTAGTTTTTCTTTATTCATGATGGGTGGTAATTGAGGGGGATTATACGAGAATATAAAAAAAGAAATACCCCGTGTGATGACTAATGTTAAATATATATTCAGGGCTACATTGACCCCAAGCTCTTAAGTCTATACTCTGCAGTCACCTGATAGATATCAGACAGACTTATATAAATTAAAATGTCATTTAAAGAACTGGGATTATCCGATCCAATTTTACGATCCCTTCAAGATCTTGAGCACTCTGAACCTTCTGATATTCAGAAACAAGCAATACCCATTGTCCTATCAGGCAAAAATATAATGGCTGCTGCCCAAACAGGCACTGGTAAAACAGGCAGCTTTGTTTTGCCAATGATTGAACTTCTTCAAAATCAAGCAAAGCCATATAGAAAACACGTTCATGCATTGGTGTTAACTCCAACACGCGAATTAGCAGCTCAAGTAAGAGAAAATGTTTACACTTACGGAAAATTTACGTCTATCACCTCAGCTGCAATTTTTGGGGGAGCCAAAATTTTTCCACAAAAATCTAAACTCAAAAATGGCTTGGATATATTGGTTGCAACTCCAGGAAGACTATTAGATTTACATAACCAAAAATCAGTCAAACTTAATCAGGTTCAAATCTTGGTTTTGGATGAAGCCGATCATATGCTTGATATGGGATTTATTCATGATATTAAAAAAATCATTGCTCTTACTCCACCCAACAGACAAAACTTGCTCTTCTCAGCTACCTTTTCACCAGAAATAAAAAAACTTGCTCAAACACTTGGACAAGATCTTGTTGAAATTGCAGTTGATTCTCCAAACAGCACTGTGAGCGCAATTAAACAAATTGTTTATAAAGTAAATAAAAGCCAAAAATCTGATTTGTTAAGCCATCTCATTCATTCTGAGCAATGGCCTCAGGCATTAGTGTTTTCAAGAACAAAACATGGCTCTGAAAAAATTGCCAAAAAACTCAATGATGCTGATATCCAAACTGCGACTATTCATGGTGATAAAACACAAGGTGCAAGAACTCGCGCGCTCAGAGAATTTAAAGAAAAAGATGTGCGAGTTTTGGTTGCTACTGATGTTGCTGCAAGGGGTATAGATATAAGCAATCTACCTTATGTTGTAAATTTTGATATGCCCACCTATCCCAATGATTATATTCATCGAATAGGAAGAACTGGCCGAGCAGGCAAAGAAGGAACTGCTATATCTTTTTTAAGCATAGACGAACATAAATTTCTCAGAGGTATTGAAGAATTAATTAATAACAAAATTCCGCAAAAAATCGAAGAAGGATTCAAGCCAACTGAGAAGGCAGAAAGTAATTCGCAAACAAGAAATTTTAGAACCAACAAATCTGGATTTAAAAAAAGGCAAGCTGCAAAGAAAGGTAAAAGCAATTTTAAGACATCTGATACTGGATCAAAAAACAAACAAAATCAAAACAGAAAGAAGGGATCAAAAGCAAAAACAAGATGGAAAAAAGGTAAAGGCTCTTAGGCGTGTTTGCCTGGAACCCAGGAAATGCCTTTAAGCAATTCTTCGCCTGAAATATTTGCATCATTCTCCAGCGAAGTAGCCATAACATCATTCCATCGATTTAAATAGCCAAATAAAGCTATGACGCCCATAATTTCAACAATATCATCATCGGACCAGTGAATATGTAACTGTTTTTCAGTATCTTCAGTCACACTTACAGGAACCATGCTAGCTTCTTTTGTAAATCTTAAAGCTGCTTTTTCTGCATCACTAAAACAAACTTGATTCTCAAAATCCCAAACAGTTTCAAGCCTTTGGGACGTTGAACCATAACGCTCAGCGGCTCTAATAGTATGAGCCTGACAATATCTGCATCCAGCAGTATTGCTACTCACAAAAGCAATTAAGCGTTTAAATTCCGAAGTAAGTTGACCATGATTCTCCATGACAGCCTTATTCAATTCTATAAATGCCTTGGCAATATTTGGTCTTCTCTGCATGGTAAGAACTGAGTTAGGACAAAAACCCAATGTTTCATTAAAAAACTTTACTAATTCTTTGACGCTATGATCTGAAATTTCTATCGGATTAACTAAAGGCATGAAAAAACCATAACATAATTTGCTTTTAAGGTCTGATGAATAATGCTTCAATTGATAGATGAAAAAATTTAAAAAAGAAACTATTGCTTCCAAAGCTGGGATTGGATCTGACAAGCATCATGGATCTATTGTCCCCCCTCTATATCTCTCATCAAATTTTGAATACCAGAAGCTTGGTGAAGAACAAGAATATGAATACACCAGAGAAAAAAATCCTAGCAGAGATCACTTAATCAAAGCTCTAACAGAATTAGAGGGCGGCTTGGGTGGCGAAATATTAAGCTCAGGAATGGCAGCAATCACCCTGGTGGCTAATATCTTAGATCTTAAGAGTAAAGTAATTCTTCCTCATGATTGTTACGGGGGAACCCATAGGCTTTTCAAATCTTTAGCTGAAAAGGGAATACTGGAAGTTTATTTTATAAATCAAGGTCAGGAATCCTTCTGTAAAAAAACTATAAATAAAATTAACCCAGACTTGATATGGATAGAAACCCCATCCAATCCTTTATTGCAAGCTGTGGATATTAAAAAAATATCGAAAGAAGCTAAGGCATGCGATGCCATGGTGGCAGTTGACAATACTTTTTTATCACCATCTTTGCAAAATCCACTTATGCTGGGCGCAGATATTGTTATGCATTCGACAACAAAATATATAAATGGTCACTCTGATGTTATAGGCGGAGCCCTAATAACCAATGATCAAGAGATTTTATTAAAATTAAAATTTTGGGCAAATGCATTGGGTATAACTGGATCACCATTTGATAGTTATTTAACTTTAAGGGGTCTTAGAACTTTAAGCATCAGAATGGAAAAACATCAGAAAAATGCTGCTTCAATTGTGGAGCTTCTATTAAATCATCCAAAGGTAGATAAGGTTTATTATCCCGGTTTACAAAGCCATCCCTCACATGCAATTGCAAAAAAACAACAAAGTGGTTTTGGTGGAATGCTGAGCTTTGAGATAACAAATGGTTTAGAAGGAGTTAAAAATTTTATCAAAGGGATGGAAATTCTTCCTCTTGCAGCATCTCTTGGCGGGTTTGAAAGTCTTGTTAGTCATCCATACACAATGACCCACGCAAATCTTACTCCAGCTCAAAAAAAAGAAGTTGGAATATCAGAAAGTATGATCAGAATATCTGCTGGCTTAGAAAATACAGAAGATCTTTTAGAAGCAGTTAATCTTGGATTAAAGAAAATATAATTAATCTGAGTCTTTTTTTATACGATTTTCACTCTCGTAAACCTTGCTATCAACACAATCAAAATAACCAGATTGTTCAGGCGAGTGATCGTCAGGAATCACTGTAGCACCATCTTTCTTCCTCACTATGGGTGGGCCCTGAGGAGCCATTCCTAAACAAGAAGTCATCGCTGCTCCCATGTACCCCTCAACACCAAGATGAGCATATGGATTTTTTGCTTCTTCAAATGGGCTTAATGATTTTGTTTGACAAGCGCTAAGGCAAATTAAAGCAAAAAAACTAAAGATTTTGGAAATATTTGAAAATGACATTCTGGTTAGAGAAAAATTTATACTAGATTTTATAGTATATAAATTTTCTGACTTAAAGGTAAAAATAAACACCAAAATATTAAGTTGCATATTATTAATTATATGTTTATGGTGAAATGAGTGATTCCTATAAGAAAAGGATTTTTCCTGTACCTTATAGCTAATTTGGAGGG
>Ga0209505_1002728_pt1 | contig 10692 bp, 11 predicted proteins | sample COGITO_mtgs_1103_2_FD_184794 | JGI IMG/M metagenome (GOLD analysis project Ga0209505, IMG submission 184794) | Pelagic marine microbial communities from North Sea - COGITO_mtgs_110331 (SPAdes) (version 2) | ecosystem: Environmental > Aquatic > Marine > Epipelagic ... | reverse complement strand
ATATATTTTTAAGCAAAGTGGTCCCATGACGATGGGAGCTAGTCAAGTATGTGGTTTTGTTAAAAGCGATCCATCAAGAGCAACTCCTAATTTACAATTTCATGTTCAGCCTATAAGTACAGACATTTTGGGAGCTACTAAAATGCATGACTTTGATGGAATAACTCCAACTATCGCAAACGTCAGACCTACCAGCAGAGGTGAAATAAATATAGCTAGTGGAGATAGTAGGGATAACCCTAAAATAAAAATGAATTATTTATCCACTCAAGATGACAGAGATGTTGCAGCTAAAGCGTTAAAAATTGTTAGAAATATCATGATGAACACTGAAACTTTTAAAAAATATGAACCAGAAGAATATCGACCTGGAATACACATTACTGATGATGCGGAGCTTGTTAAAGCAGCTAGTGACCATGCTCAAACAATATTTCATCCTGTTGGAACATGTAAAATGGGTAAAGGAGACGAAGCTGTTGTTAATGATAAATTGCAGGCACATGGATTACAAAATTTAAGAATTGTAGATGCTTCTATTATGCCTAATATTACTTCAGGAAATACTAATGCTCCAACAATAATGATTGCAGAAAAAGCCTCTGACATGATATTAAAGCAGTAATCATGTTAGCAGAGCTACTTTCTCCTGAACAAATTACCATACTTACTCAGATAATTTTTATCGACTTAGTTTTAGCTGGAGACAATGCCATTATTATTGGAATGGTTGCCTCAAAATTTCCAGCCGAACAAAGAAAAAAAGTTATTTTTTGGGGTATAGGTGGTGCAGTAATTTTAAGGATAATCTTAACACTTCTCACTGCCTTTTTATTGCAAATAACTGGGTTAAGATTAATTGGAGGTTTGTTGCTCCTTTACATTGTCTACAAACTTTATGTTGACGTAATTAAAGGTGACTCAAAAGATGAAGATATAAAAGTAGATAACTCAAGTTTTTTAAAAGCAATATGGACTGTGCTTCTAGCAGATTTTACTATGAGCTTGGATAATGTTCTTGGTGTTGCTGTAGCTGCAGGCCATCATTATCATCTGTTAATATTTGGATTAGTTCTTTCAATAATACTTATGGCTGTTGCGGCAAACTTAATTTCAGGATGGATTAAAAAATATAAATGGATTGCTTGGATTGGATTATTGGCAATTTTAATAGTAGCCATTGAATTAATTTACACAGATATTAAAACTTTACTTCTTTAATGCTTAAAAAAATTAATCTTAAAAATAAAATAGCTCTTGTAACTGGTGCTGGGAAAGGTATTGGAAAAGCTTGCGCTATAGCCTTAGCAGAGGCTGGTGCTAAAGTAATTATATTAAGTAGAACTAAATCTGACTTAGTTGGCGTGAGCAAAATTATAAAAAAAACTAAAGGTTCAAGTAAATCTTTTGTATGTGATGTGACTCAAGTTGAGGAATTTAAAAATATTTTAAAAAAAATAAGTAGGCTAGATATTTTAGTAAATAACGCTGGCAATAATAGACCCGAGCACTTCACTGAAGTTAAACAGGAAAATATGGAATATTTAACAAATCTTAATATGAAAGCAGCATTCAACGTGGCACAACTTTGTTCCCAAAAAATGGTTGAAGCTAAAAATCGAAAAAAAATAGGAGGCTCTATAATTCATATGTCCTCTCAATTAGGAAAAGTCGGTTGTGAAGGGAGAAACGTATACAACATGAACAAATTCGGAATTGAAGGTCTTGCAAGAGGAATGGCTGTTGAATTAGCTGCATACAATATCAGAGTTAATACTGTATGCCCTACTTTTGTTGAAACACCGATGGTAAAAAAATTTTTTAAAAATAAAAAATTTAAAAACAAAATGGTTAAAAATATTCCTCTTGGAAGAGTGGCAAAAGAAAGTGATGTAGCAACAGCTGTAGCATTTTTAGCAGCGGAGTCATCAGAGATGATAACTGGAACTTCATTAATCGTGGACGGAGGTTGGACAGCACAGTAATGAGTATTTTTTTAAAAGATATTAATTTAAAAGGAAAAACTGCATTAATAACTGGTGCAACGAAAGGATTAGGAAGAGGCTCAGCCATAGCCATTGCAGAGGCCGGAGGAAATATCATTGCGATTGGACGAAATCAATTAGAATTAGATAGTTTAAAAAAAGAAATTAAGAAGTTTAAAGTTAATTACAAATCATTTAATTGCGATGTAAATAATTACAATCGTATGAAATCTTTTATTTCAAAATTAACTAAGCTAGATATATTAGTAAATAATGCAGGTACAAATATTCCTGAACCTTTTTTAAATGTAAAAAAATCTTCAATGGAAACTATACTAAATGTGAATACAAAAGCAGTTTTTAATATTGCTCAACTTTGTGCTAATCAAATTATTAAATTAAAAAGAAAAAGTGGTTCAATAATTAATATCTCTTCAATATTTGGATTAGTAGCAGGTCAAAAAAGAACAGTATATAGCATGACTAAATTTGGTGTAGAAGGTTTAACAAAAGGTATGGCTTTAGATCTAGCTAAATATAATATTAGGGTAAATAGTGTTTGCCCCAACATAGTTTTAACTCCAAGAACAAAAAAATATTTTGCAGATAAAAAATACAATAAATATGTAAAAGAAAATACACCAATTAATAAAGTTGTAACTGTGAGTGATGTTGCAACCTCCGTAACATTTTTAGCTTCAGAGGCTGCTTCAATGATTACGGGCACATCAATTGTTATTGATGGAGGGTGGACTGCAAGATGAGGTTTTTAATTATATTTTTTACAATTGTTTTTCAATTTCAACATTTAGGTGCATTAGAATTTATTGGAAAATTTGAACAAGGTGCATTCATTTTAGGAAAAACAAAGCCTGACTCGAAAGTAATAATAGATAACAAAAATGTTAGAGTTTCAAAAGATGGTTATTTCGCTTTTGGCTTAGATAGAGATAGAAAAAATAATGTTTTGATTAAAATTAGAGAGAACGGTGAATTAAAAACTATTGAAAAAAAAGTATTAAAACGAAAATATAAAATACAAAGAATTGATGGACTGCCTCCAAAACAAGTTACTCCACCTCCTGAAGTTTACGAGAGAATAAAAAAAGATAATATCTTAATTGGAAAAGCAAGATCGATTGATACTGCTTACGATTTTTTTAAAGACAAGTTTATTTACCCTATTGATAAGTATATAGTTACTGGTGTTTATGGTAGCCAAAGAATTTTAAATGGAAAACCTCGTAGACCCCATTATGGTATAGATTTTCATGCACCAGAAGGAACTCCTGTCAAAGCTATGATGGATGGAGAGGTTACCTTGGTTGAAAATGATATGTATTTTACTGGCGGAACTATCATATTTGATCATGGTCATGGGATAAGCACTTTGTACATGCATATGAAAGATATAAATGTGAAAATCGGTCAAAAAGTTAAACAAGGGCAAATTGTTGGAACCTTAGGACAAAGTGGCAGAGCTACAGGTCCTCATTTAGATATTAGACTTAATTGGTTTGATGTAAAACTAGATCCAGCTACAATTTTAAATTAATTTAATTTAAACTCTTTTGAGGTTTCATGTCCTCTTTTTTAATTCCAGCAACTTTTACTGGTTTTTTCATAGCATCTCTTCTAAATGGCTCACCTAATTCCTGATTAAGTATCACCTCAATAAATGTTGTAACACCTTTCTTTTGGTCTTCGCAGGATTGTTTAATCGCTTTTGTAGTTTCTTCCATTGTCTTAACTGTGACGCCTTTTAAACCACAAGCGTTAGCAACTTTTGCATAACTTAATTCCGGGTCAAGCTCCGTTCCTATAAAGTTGTTATCAAACCATAATGTTGTGTTTCTTTTCTCGGCACCCCATTGATAATTTCTAAATATAACCATTGAAATAGCTGGCCATTCTTTTCTTGCACAGGAACTCATTTCATTCATGCTAATACCAAACGCTCCATCACCTGCAAAACCAATTACTGGAGTTTCTGGACAGCCTATTTTAGCGCCTAGTATAGATGGAAAACCATATCCACATGGTCCGAATAAACCTGGAGCTAAATATTTTCTTCCTTTTTCAAAAGTTGGGTATGCATTACCTATCGCACAATTATTACCAATATCACTTGAAATAATTACATCTTCAGGCATACCGGCTTGAATAGCTCTCCAGGCTTGTCTTGGTGACATTCTATCTTTATCTCTTTCTCTTGCTTCTTTGTTCCAAACTGTTCCTGGATCATCATCTTCGTGATCTAGGCTTGAAAGTTTTTGTAGCCATGCTGATTTTGTTTGGTGTATTAAGTCTTTTCTTTTCTGTCTATCTGTATCTCCTGCCTTAGGAGATAACTTGTTAAGCAATTGTTGAGCGACTAATTTGGCGTCACCACAAATTCCAACCGTAACTTTTTTAGTTAAACCAATTCTATCTGGATTCATATCAACTTGAATAATCTTTGCATTCTTCGGCCAGTAATCAATTCCATAACCTGGTAAAGTTGAAAAAGGATTTAATCTCGTTCCTAAAGCTAATACCACATCTGCTTTGGCAATTAGTTCCATTGCAGCTTTAGATCCATTATAACCTAGTGGTCCTACTGCTAATGGATGACTTCCTGGAAAACTATCATTGTGTTGGTAGCCTGAACATACCGGAGAGTCTAATTTTTCAGCTAGCTTTACACAATCTTCAATTGCTCCACCTATCACTACTCCTGCTCCCGATAAAATTACAGGAAATTTAGCATCTGAAAGTATTTTTGCTGCTTGTTCTATTGCATCTGCTCCACCTGCTTGGCCCTCTAACCGTACAATCGGAGGTAATTCAATATCAACAACTTGAGTCCAATAATCTCTTGGTACATTTATTTGTGCTGGGGCTGAACCTCTAATGGCTTTTTCAATCACTCTATTTAAAACTTCTGCAATTCTCGATGGATCCCTTACTTCTTCTTGGTAACAGACCATATCTTTAAATAAATTCATTTGTTCAACTTCTTGGAAACCTCCTTGGCCCATTGTTTTGTTTGCAGCTTGAGGTGTAACTAATAAAAGAGGTGTGTGATTCCAGTAAGCAGTTTTGATTGGCGTTACTAAACCTGTAATGCCTGGCCCGTTTTGTGCAACAACCATTGACATTTTTCCTGTAGCTCGTGTGTAACCATCAGCTATTAAGCCACCATTAGTTTCATGAGCAACATCCCAAAAAGTTATTCCTGCATCTGGAAAAATATCTGAGATTGGCATAAATGCTGAACCGATAATACCAAAGGCATGTTCTATACCATGCATTTGCAAAACTTTTACAAAAGCTTCTTCAGTTGTCATTTTAGCCATAAAATACCTTATATTTTTAAATTTAAAACTTGCTTTAAATATACTAAATTTTAGTCTATATCCATTAATAATTTTATGTCACAGCCAGATCTAATTATACACGATGAAAAAGATAACGTAGGAGTTGTTGTTATTGAAACTACAAAAAAAGGGCAAGAATGTAGTGCTTGGATTATGGAAAACGATAAAACGATAAAAGTACCATCTACCAATGAAGTTCCTTTAGGTCACAAAATTGCACTAAAAGATCTAAAGACTGGAGATACAATTTTTAAATATGGTCATGATATCGGTAAAGTAGTTAAAGATATTAAAAAAGGTGAACATGTTCATGTTCACAATGTAAAAACAAAGAAATGGTAAATTAATTATGGAAATTCCAAAAAGTTTTTTAGGATATAAAAGAGAAAATGGGAGAGCTGGAACTCGTAATCACGTTATCATTCTTCCAGTTGATGATATTTCAAATGCTTGTGCTGAAGCAGTTGCAAACAACATTAAAGGAACAATAGCACTACCGCATTCATACGGAAGACTCCAATTTGGAGCAGACTTAGAATTACATTTTAGAACGATGATTGGAACTGGAAAAAATCCAAATGTTGCTGCTGTAATTGTTATTGGAATTGAACCTAAATGGACAAAAAAAATTGTTGATGCAATAGCTGAAACAGGAAAACCTGTTGAAGGTTTTCATATTGAACGAAGTGGTGACATTCAAACTATTATGAAGGCATCTAAAAAAGCTCAAGAATTTTCTATGTGGGCATCTGAAAAACAAAGAGAAGAGTGTCCGATGAGTGATTTATGGATTTCTGTTAAATGTGGAGAGTCTGATACAACATCTGGACTTGCGGCCAACCCAACAGTTGGAAATTTAATGGATAAATTAGAGCCATTAGGAGTACACTTGTGTTTTGGAGAAACTTCTGAACTTACAGGAGCAGAGACAGTTTGTGCTAAGCGAGGTGCAACTCCTGAAGCAGAAAAAAAATTCATGAAAACATGGAATGATTACAACGATTTTATTTTAAAAGAAGCAACAGATGATTTATCCGAAAGTCAACCAACAGCAGGAAACATTGCTGGTGGTTTAACTACTATTGAAGAAAAAGCTTTTGGAAACTTTCAAAAAATTGGAACAAGAAAATTTATAGATGTTTTAGAGCCTGCTGAAGAACCAACTAAAGGTAAAGGACTTTACTTTATGGACACTTCATCCGCTGCTGCAGAATGCGTAACTCTTCAAGCGGCTGCAGGATTTAATATTCATTTATTTCCAACTGGACAAGGGAATATTATTGGAAATCCTATCGAGCCAGTAATAAAATTAACTGCAAATCCATTAACCGTAAAAACTATGAAAGAACATATAGATTGCGATGTATCAAAGCTTTTGTCTCGAGAAATGAATATGTCTCAAGCTGGTGATGAATTAATCAAATCAATGTTAAGAGTAGCTAATGGAAGATTAACTTGCGCTGAAGCTTTAGGTCATAGAGAGTTTGTTATGACTAAGCTTTATAGAAGTGCTTAATGTCTTCTGTTCAAGAAGATTGTATCTTTTGCAAAAAAATTAATTGTAAAATTTTAAAGCAGTTAAAATATTTCTTTATTATAAGAGATACAGCTTATCCTGTAACAGAACACCACACATTAATTATAACAAACAGACATGTTTCAGATTTTTTTGAACTTAGTGATGAAGAAAATATTGAATTAAATCAAATTTTAAAAGATCAAAAAAAGGAACTCAAAGATCTTGATAGCAATATCTCTGGATTTAATGTTGGCGTTAATATCGGTAAGGATGCTGGTCAATCAATTATGCACTGTCATATTCATTTAATTCCAAGAAGAAAAGGTGATGTCGAAGATCCAAGAGGTGGTGTGAGAGGTGTAATACCTGAAAGACAAAAATATAGAAAAAAATAATTATTTTACTGGAAATTTCACTTCTTCTTTTGGTTTTTTCTTTCTTAAATCAGATATAATTTTTCTCATCCAAGCAGCCAAGACTCCAAGTCCTATAGCTACAATAATAGCAAAAGCTCCATATAAAAATGGAAACTCGTTAGATAGTTTAAGAGAAAACTCTGCGTATTTACTTAGATCTGTTTGAATTACTTTTTCTTTATTAATTAATTGAGATTGTTCTCTAAAAAAAGAGTCATAAGCAATTGCTATAGCAACGGATATTAACAGCGTTGCAAATAAAGATTTTAATTGATTGGCTTCAAGGTACTGTCCTAGTTTTTGGCCAAGCTGAACTCCAACAATAGATCCAAGAATTAATGGAACCACTAAAAAGAAATCTATTGTGCCGTAATTAAAAGAGTGAAGAACAGTTACAATTGCGCTAATAAAAATTGTAACAAATAAAGATGTTCCTGGAATTAATTTAATTGGCATGCCAACAATATAAATCATCGCAGGTACCATCAAAAAAGCTCCTCCAATTCCCATCATCGCTGCAACAAATCCAACTACTAAACCGAGTAATATTGGTGTCAGTGCACTCTCATATAATCTTGATTTTTGAAATCTCATTCTCAAAGGTAAACCTTGCAACCAATTGTGTTCGTGCAATTTTTTTTTAATAATTTTTTTTTGAGTAGCTACTCTTAAAGCTTCAATTAACATAAGAGTTCCTACAATTGCTAAAAGATACATGTAAAGTAACGAAATAATTACACTTATTTTTCCTATGCCTTCAAAGTATGAAAAAGTAGAAATACCTAACAGTGTTCCCATTACACCGCCTGCTACAATCATTAATCCCATTTTATAATCCAAAGTATTTTTAAACCAATGAGTTAAAGAGCCAGAAACTGAAGTTGCTAAAATATTATTTACTTCATTCGGAACAGCATAGATTGGGGGTATACCCATAAAAATTAAAAACGGCGTCATTAAAAATCCACCTCCAACACCGAATAATCCTGAAAGAACACCTACGAGTAAACTTAAAAAAAGTAATAAGAAAATATCAATATTAACTTGAACAATTGGAAGATAAATCTCAAGCATTATTCTAATTAATCTTGTAAAGGTGAGAAGTCAATCTTAATAAATCGTTGCACCAAAAACCTTAACGTTGCCATCCTCAACTCCTAGAACTAATCTTCCTAAAAATTCACCAGGCATAGTCTGACTAGTTTGCTTGTAAAGAATTGTAATAAATTGATTTCTTCTTATCGTTCCCAAAAATTCCTGTTTTTCTGAAAGACTTGTTAATAATTTGTTATTAGCCCATTGTTTTCCAAGTTCTACTTCATTTGCTCCGTAAAGCATTTGTGAGGAGAAATCTTTTGTAAAAGTTCCGTAGTCTTTAATGTTTGATGATTTAACTAAATTATCCCAGATCGGTTGGGCTATTTCTTTTAATTCTTTGTCAGATTTATTTAACAACTCCATTAAACTTTATGAAGCTTTCTTTTCCTTTTTTTCATCTACGATATGGTAAACGGGAACTTTTTCCATTGTAAATTTCTTAGTTTTTGGATCTCTTCTAGAAACTGTTAAACAATGCCAGTTTTCATCATCAAGTTTTAAATGATCTCCTCTATAATAATATCCTGGCCACCTTGTTTCTTTTCTAAATTTAGTATGTTCTGTAACACATTGTGATGTGACTGTTCTGTGTTTTAGTTCCCAGGCTCTCATTAGTTGATGGTAATCTTCAGCTCCTACATTTTCTAAATCCTCTTCTAACCATTTAAGTAATTCTAAACCTCGGTTAAGCATGTTTTCATTAGTCATATAATTAGTTGCGATACCACCAACATATTCATCCATAATCCTTTGAAGCCTTTGCAGTCCTTGTATTGGAGAAATATAACTTGGAGAAACAGTTCCACCTGTTATTTCATTTCTTCCAACAGTGTAATTTTCTAATGGTTTATAAATAACTTCTTTGAGATCAGTATATTGTTTTTCATTCACTTTAATTCCATCAGCCTTTTTATCCTCTATATATTTGCATGCAGCTTTAGCTGCTAATCTTCCTTCAGTAAATGATCCTGAAGAAAATTTATGCGCGCTACCACCTACTGTATCTCCAGCGCCAAATAAACCATCGACAGTTAACATTCTATTGTAACCCCAAAAATATTCTGGTGGTGATAAGTCTTCTGGTCCGCTAACCCAAGCTCCAGAACAAGTTGCGTGTGAACCCATTACATAAGGTTCAGAAGTTGTTAATTCCGGATTAGTGTATTTTGGATCAATATTTTGTGAAGCCCATACAACAGCTTGGCCGACGGTCATTCCTAAAAAATTTTCCCAACCAACTGTTTCTAAATGTGGATCTTGAAAAGCTTCTTTAGTAACCATGTGAATTGGTCCACCGCCTGCTTGAACTTCTTGGATAAACGCATGATTACGTAAACATGTTGGTGTTGGATGGTGATCAATATACTCTCCAACCATTTCTTTCGTATGATCATACCATTTCTTCTCGTAATTTTCTCCATTAGCATTTTGAGTGTAAGTTTTTAAATGTAAAAAATAAGCGCCGACTGGACCGTAACCGTCTTTAAATCTACATAAGACAATTCTATTTTCCATTTGAGTCATTTTTGCACCAACTTGAATTGGAAGTGCGTAAGCTGAACCATTGCTCCAAGGCGCATACCACGTTCTTCCCATTCCCTCTCCAACTGCTCGAGGTTTAAATATATGTGATGCTCCACCAGCTGCAACAATTACTGCTTTAGCTTTGAAAACATGATAATCACCAGTTCTCATATTGAAACCAACTGCTCCACCAATTCTATTTTCTTTTTCGTCATCCATTAAAAGATGAGTAATCATAATTCTGTTATAAATTTTATCTGCAGATTTTTTTGCTGCTTCTGCAACAATAGGTTTGTAGCTTTCACCATGGATCATGATTTGCCATTTACCTTCTCTTAGATATCTTCCTGTTTTTTCATTTTTCATCATCGGTAAACCCCATTCATCAAACATATGAACTGTTGAATCTACGTGACGAGCCATGTCATAACCTAAATCTTCTCTAACCATTCCCATTAAATCGTTTCTTGCGTATCTTACATGATCTTCAGGTTGGTTTTCACCCCACTGCATTCCCATGTAACAGTTAATAGCGTAAAGACCTTGAGCAACAGCTCCACTTCTATCGATATTAGCTTTTTCAACACAAATAATTTTCATGTCTCTACCCCAGTGCCTAGCTTCAAAAGTAGCACCAGTTCCAGCCATACCACCACCAACAACTAGAACATCGCAATCTTCGTAATGAGTTTTATGCTTAGCCATTAATAGTAAACTCCTTTTTTAAATGAATCTTTTGGTACTGCTGGTAATTCACCGTCAATATTTAAACCTTCTGGCTCAGTATATAA
>Ga0209505_1002702_pt1 | contig 10763 bp, 7 predicted proteins | sample COGITO_mtgs_1103_2_FD_184794 | JGI IMG/M metagenome (GOLD analysis project Ga0209505, IMG submission 184794) | Pelagic marine microbial communities from North Sea - COGITO_mtgs_110331 (SPAdes) (version 2) | ecosystem: Environmental > Aquatic > Marine > Epipelagic ... | reverse complement strand
TTTACTTCGGTAGTCAATTTGTTCATAAGAGTACGGATAAAGGAGATAACTGGACGATTATCTCTCCTGATCTTACTACAAATGATTCAACTAAGCAGCAACAGGACAAAAGTGGTGGTTTAACGATTGATGCTACAGGAGCAGAAAATCACACAACGCTATTAGTTATTGAACCTAGTCCTACAGAAAAAGGTGTGATTTGGGCGGGTACTGATGATGGTAATGTGCAAATCACTAAAGATGGCGGATCGAGCTGGACTAATGTCAGTAAGAACATTAAGGGTGTTCCTGCCGGTAGTTGGGTAGCACAAATCAAGGCTTCAAGATATAATAATGGAGAGGCCGTTGCTGTCATTAATAATTACAGAAGGTTCGACTTTAAACCTTATGTAATGAAAACTACAAATTACGGAAAGTCATGGAGCCCGATAGTGAATGAAGCAGACGTGTTTGGTTATGCGCTTTCATTTATTCAAGATCCTGTAGAGCCAAAACTGGCTTTCTTGGGTACTGAACATGGCCTGTACATCAGTATAGATGAAGCTAAAACATGGACTAAGTTTACTAACGGATATCCAAGTGTTTCTACGATGGATCTAGTGATACAAGAGCGTGAGAGCGATTTAGTGATCGGTACTTTCGGACGTGGCATCTACGTAATGGATGATATTCGACCTTTAAGGGTATTAGCTAAAAATGGTCAGAAGGCAGTGAGTGAGGCAGCTGTAACCGCGATAGATGCACCTACTGCTTATATGGTAAGTACTCGATCGGCCAATGGTCCTGCTAACCCAGGCAGCGCAACGTTTGAAGGAGAAAATAGACCAGTGGGTGAGGCAGTGATTAAGTTCTTCGCTAAGAAACCAGAAGCGCGTCAAAGACCAGGAGTAAGAGGCGGTGATGATGCAAATGCCAGAGAGGCGAGAGCAGCAGCCTTCGCAGCAAGAGCTGGAGCTGGTGGTGGAGCAGGAGGAAGAGCCGGAAGACCAGGAAGAGGTGGCGCAGCTAGAGCTGCAGGAGGCCCTATGGCAAAAATTGAAATCTTAACGATGAACGATGAACTTGTACGTACCATTGAAACACCTGTTAAGGACGGTTTGAATATGGCGCAATGGAGATATGACGAAGATCCACCAAAGGGCGTTGAACAACCTGAATTACCGCCTAATGTTCCTGCAAACTTCGCTAGATTCTTCCGAGTTAATGGTGCACCAGCATTACCTGGTAAGTATAAAGCAAAGGTAACAGTAGGAGGTGTATCAGATGAAGCCATGATCGAAATCCAAATGGATCCGAGAATCGAATTTAGCATGGATGCGTTGATTGCCCGAAGAGACTTCTTGCGTGAAGTCGGCAAGTTAACCGGTGATGTAACTTCTTTATCGTCAAGAATGACCAAAGAGATGACAGAAGTAGACAAGGTTATTGCTGCATTGAAAGATAGAAAAGGAACAGATGCTGAAGGCTTGAGAACCATGACCAACGATGTCAAGAAACAGATGAAGGAGCTTTCTGATGCCATTGGTGGTGGTGGAGGTAGATTTGGAAGAGGTGGAAGAGGAGGATCTGATGTTGTTCCTTTAAACTCAAAAATATCTAACCTTTCTCGATCTGTATCGGGCTCTTTTGAGGCTCCAGGTAATTCAGATCGTAAAGATCTCGATGAACATAAGAAGTCTTATGAGGCATTGAAATCAAAAGTAGATCAGTGGTTTGCTGAGAATTGGGATAAGTTCTCAGAAGAAGTGGGTAAGTTCAATTTCTCACCAATCGGGAATAATTAAAAACTAGTCATTCAATAATTAGAAAGTCATTCTGAGAAATCAGGATGACTTTTTTTATGTCAAATAGATAATGATGGCACCTATGGCAGTCATCAGTAAGGTGAACTTGCGGAATAAGGCATCATTGACCTTTTTTAGTATCCTTATGCCTACAAAAAGGCCGAGGAATATCGCAGGAATGGTGACTGCACTCACTTGGATGGTTTCAAGGTTAATGGTCTCCCAACTCCAGATATGAAAAGGAACCTTAAAGAGGTTAATAATCAGGAATAGCCAAGCAGTAGTGCCAATAAACGCATCCTTCGGGAGTCTCATGGCTAGAAAGAAGATGTTAGCAAATGAGCCGGCAAGATTCCCCACCATGGTAGTGAAGCCTGCTGTAAGCCCCATGATACCCGCAAAGCCTATGTGTTGAGGTACGCTTTTAGATTTTCTTTTGTCCCAAAGAAACATTACGATCACGGCCAGTAGAATTACAGCAGCCATGCCCTTTCTAAAAGCCTCTTCAGTCAGTGAGTCACCAGCCCAAGTACCAAGCAGCACGCCTATGACCATAAAGGGAAGGAGGCGAATAAGGTATTTCCATTGCGCATGCCGATGATAGTAGATGACTGCGAAGATATCCCCCACAATTAGCATAGGAAGTAGAATGCCAGTAGATGGCTTGGCGCCAAAAACAAAGACCAGCATGGCGACAATGATGATGCTAATGCCTTTGATACCCGACTTGGATAAGCCGAGGATGAATGCAGCTCCAAATAGTATGATTGCGTGGATAAGGGATAACTGTGATAGCACGCGTGAAGGTATGGATTGAGAAGGGCTTAAAACAAAAAAAGCCCCGATAAATCGGGGCTTTTTGCGGAACGGACGAGACTCGAACTCGCGACCTCCTGCGTGACAGGCAGGCATTCTAACCAACTGAACTACCGCTCCAAAATGTCTTTTGATAATCCCTTTCGTTTAAGGTGATGCAAAAGTACTATGCTTCTTCTGATTTGCAAACATGAATCTGAAAAATATTGATCAATATTTTAATCGAAATGGCAATTGTAAAAATCGATTTATATAACATCCTTTTAACTAGGTGTTTATGAGGTAAACGGATTAAAGTCTCCTTTTAAAAGTTATTGTATAGAATCTATGGCTTATCTCTAACTCATGTAACACACCATTTTTGAAGGTGTGAATTTCCTTCTTATCATCATGTTCGAAATAGAATTCGTTTTGGTCTTTCTTAACCATATCCAATATACCTCCTGTAGCCAATGCATATGACTCTGCTCCGTTTTCAGGGACTTCGAAGTAATAATAATCAGCGCCAACTAACTCGTCTTTGTTGATTTTAGAGGATTCGCCATCAATGTCAATGTTGTACTGCCCATCTTTTAGTACAGTGTAGACAGAAGACTTTAAGTGTCCGTTTGTCCTTGTTTCGGCTTTGCCTAAGAGCAATTTATTATCCATGTAGGTAGAGCTGCTCTTAAAGTCTACTTCTATTTTCACAAGCATATGCGCTTCGATGTGGGTATCTACTATTATTTTGGTAGCCTCATCGTTTACTTCGCGAATGACTTTCATTTCGCCCACTTTATCTCCTCTAATAAAAGCATCGTAAATCAGTGTCTGACCATGGAGCTTCACTGTGCTAGAGAGGAACATTACTGTTATTATTGATAAAACGGCAATCCTTGGAAAATATGAGCGCATATAGGTATTTTAAGATTATGGATTACAATATACTAGAGAAAGAAACTGAAACCAAAGGGAGCTTTTATATCGAGGAGTGCGGTGAGACTCTTGCTGAAATGACTTACTCAAAAGCTGGTTCAGTACGCATTATTATTGACCATACCGAAGTTAGTGAGGTGCTCAGGGGAAAAGGAGCAGGCGTACAATTAGTGGCCTATGCAGTAGAGTTTGTTAGGAAAAAGGGAATCAAAATGTTGCCACTATGTCCATTCGCCAAAGCCACCCTTCAAAGGCATCCGAAATTGAAAGACGTTTGGTGACCTTTCACCAAGTAGAAGTTTTTAAATCCCTAGTCGCCTTAAGGATGTCTCTGCGACTTACTTGCCCGATAAGCTTGTTGTTATGATCTAGCACTGGAAATCTTCTGAAATGCGTTCTTAGGAATTTTGAAGCGACATCCAAGACATCAGCATCCATGGAGATAGTGGCTACTGCGTCACTCATGTATTTTTCTACGCTGATCTTGCCATGAGGCAGATTGTGATAGGCTTCATCAACCATTATTTTCAAGCAGTCAACTTCAGATAGAATGCCAACAATTTTGCCTTCATCATCTACTACTGGAGCACCAGATATTCTTAGTTCTAGAAAAGTATCAATGGCCTCTGTGATGCTCTGGTCCTTATGAAAAGTAATGACCTCTTTGGTCATATATTCAGTAACAGATCTGTATTGGTTAACTGACTTGGGTGCTTCTGGTGTTTTTGCGCCTGTGAAATTCATATTGTCTTTAATTTATCCATTGACATTAAGTAGCAAGGTTATATAAATTACGGATAATATTGATTTTACAAAACTATTGATTGAATAATCTGTGATGGTTAGAATTATGAGTGGCATATATTCGTTGGTGCAGAATATAATTAACATAGTCTTGTGTGCTTAAAGTGATTTTTGCTGTATTGTTTGAACCCAGTGATGCACACAGGAGCTAGGCATAATGGCTTATATAATTTTACTATTAATTTATTATCAAAGTAAGGTTGTGAGGGCTACCTTCGTGTTGTAAGGTATAATAAGTACAAACGACAGTTATGATACAATCTATAAGGTTTTTTCTCAGCCTGATGCTTCTATGCACCCTTGGTTTCGGAACATTAAATGCACAAGTTACTACGTCCTCAATGAGTGGGACAGTTGTTGGTGCCAATGGCGATCCATTACCCGGTGCTACTGTTTTAGCAATTCATGAGCCAACAGGTACCAGGTATGGAGTCGTGACCCGCTCAAACGGGCGCTATAATATTGCCAACCTACGTGTAGGTGGTCCATATAGAGTAGAATCAACTTTTCTTGGCTTTGAAACGCAAACCAAACAAGGTTTTATGTTGACGCTAGGAAAAAACCAGACGATCAATTTTGAAATGAAAGAGAGCACTACAGTGTTGGAAGACGTCACTGTAACTGCTGGATCGGTTGAGATTAACTCGGATCGAACGGGAGCTGCTACGGTAATTGACAATGAGCGACTAAAAATCATCCCAACGATCAGTCGGTCGGCTTCAGACATTTATCGCTTAACACCTTCATCAGATGGTAATTCATTCGGAGGTAGAAACGATCAGTTTAATAACTTCTCATTGGATGGATCGATTTTTAATAATCCGTTTGGGCTCGATGCCGCAACACCGGGAGGGCAATCTAATGCTCAACCCGTTTCATTGGATGCTATTGACCAAATCCAAGTGTCAATTGCTCCTTATGATGTTACGCAGTCAGGTTTTACTGGAGCAGCAGTAAATGCAGTTACAAAGACTGGTACGAATGAATTTAAGGGGACAGCTTTTTCTTTCTATCGAAACCAAAGTATGACAGGGAGCAAGGTTCGGGGTGAAGAGATATTCGTTCCAGACTTAAATCAGTTTCAAGCAGGTTTTAGCCTTGGTGGTCCAATCATCAAAGACAAGTTATTCTACTTTGTCAACTACGAAAAGCAAGAAGATGAGACTCCTCAGCCATTTGATTTTGGTGATTATGAAGGAGATGCGACTGCTGGTGATATTACTGCACTAAGAAATTACCTAGGTACTTTTGGAGGTTACGATCCGGGAACCATCAGTGGTAACCCTGTAGTACTGGAGTCTGATAAATTGACTGCGAAAATTGATTACAATATCAATCAAAATCATAAAATCAGTGCGCGTTACTCTTATGTAAAGGCTGATAACATCGAAGGTGTTAGGTCTAGCCCGAGAACGCTAAACTTCTACAATAGATCAGAAGCATTCTTATCTAAGACTAATTCGCTTTCTGCTGAGTGGTCAAGTAACTACGGTTCTAACATCTCAAATAAATTGACATTTGGTTATGTGAGTGTTCGAGATGATAGAGATCCATTGGTTGATTTTCCAACGGTTAATATTCAAGATGGAGTAGGTTTTATTAGACTAGGTGCTGAAGAGTTCTCTACTGCAAACTTGTTGAACCAAGATGTAATTACTATCAATAATAATTTCGAGGTATACAAAGGCCGTCATACCTATACATTTGGTGTGAATGCTGAATTCTATGATGTTGAGAATCTTTTCATAGGTCAAAACTACGGTAGATACTTATTTGATAGCGTTAATGATTTCATTACGAATCAGCCAGCGAGCGATTACTTCAGACTATTCTCTAACAGAGACAACATCACAGGTGATGGTTCTGCAGCAGCGGCTAAGTTCAAATCTGCATTGTTTGGGATTTACGTTCAAGACGAAATGCAAGTGAACGATGACTTTAAGATCACAATGGGTTTAAGAATTGACAGACCGTCTTTTGATGATACTCCTCAAAACGATGTATTCAACAACCAAGCGATTCCTGAAATTGAAGCTGCGGGCTTTGATCTACAAGGCGCAACTATTGGATCTTTTATTCAGTCTTACTGGGCATTTGCTCCAAGATTTGGTTTTAACTGGGACGTAAAAGGAGACAGAACGCTTCAAGTTAGAGGTGGTGCTGGCGTATTTACTTCAAGAGTGCCTTTGGTATGGCCAGGGGGTGCATATAATAACAATGGCTTTAACCTTGGGTCAATTGACGAGAGAGGCTTTGACGGTCTTTTTATTGGAGATCCATTCAATCAGCCAGGCGCTCCTAGTAATACAGTTCAGTCAGGTAATATTGATTTGTACTCTGCTGATTTTAAAGTTCCTCAAGTGGCTAAATTCAATGTTGCTGTTGACAAGAGATTGTCTAACGGTTGGATTTGGAATGTTGAAGCACTTTATACAAAGACGATTCACGCCCTTAGATATGAGAACTTAAACCTTAGACCTGCAACGTCTGCCTTAACAGGAACTGGAGATAATAGACCTATCTACAACAGACGTAACGAGGTTGTACAGTCTAATAATTATGGTGGTATTTATTTAACATCAAATACTGGAAGAGGTTATGCCTATAACTTGTCTACAACATTGACAATGCCTCTGACTAATGGCTTCCAAGGTAGTGCTACTTACGCTTACGGTGATTCTTACAACGTATTTGATGGAACATCTTCTCAGAACTCATCTCAATGGAGAGGTCTTCGTTCAGTAGGAGGAAAGAATGTTGATCAGCCTTTGGTGAGATCATTCTTCTCTCAAGGACACAGAATTATAGCGCAAGCATCTTACAAGTTTGAGTATGCTCAGAACAGAATGTCTACTCAGATCGGGCTTGTTTATGAAGGACGTGATGGACAACCATTCTCTTACACTTATAATGACAGAGGTAACTTGACTAACGAAGATTCTCGTGAGGCTAACCTTATCTATGTTCCTGTTAACAGTTCTGATATCATTTTGGTTGACGATGCTTCAGCGGGTACTGCTGCTGAGCAATGGACAGCACTTGACGCATACATCAGTGGAGATGATCATTTAAGTGAAAGAAGAGGCGATTATGCTGAAGTAAACAGTAACAGAGCTCCATTCAGACATATCTTCGATTTGAGGTTATTGCAGGAATTCAAGGTTAACGCTGGTGGAAAATCACATACACTACAGTTTACTGCTGATATCTATAACTTCGGTAACTTCATCAATAAAGATTGGGGTAGAAGATACTTCGTTCCAGGTAATTTCGAATTGTTGAACTTCGAAGGATTCGAAGCTGACGGTACAACGCCAACATTTACTTTTGATGGTGTAACTGACAACGATCCGTCTGCTAACAGAATCGATGATTCAGGTTTGGTTAGTTCAAGATGGCAAATGCAACTTGGTCTGAGATACACTTTCGGAGGTAACTAAGATCAATTACAATACGTTAAGAAGCCCAGCTACTTCGGTAGGTGGGCTTTTTTTATGGAGTTCTCCGTAAATGGAAAATTATGAAACCTATTGATGATAATATTGTTAGATTAGCGACTTAAGACATGTTGTACTATAAGACATATGATCACCCAGACTCAACGGAATGGGTCACTTTTATCCACGGAGCTGGAGGGAGTTCTTCTATTTGGTATAAGCAGGTAAAGGAGTTCAAAGCGCACTTTAATGTACTCTTGATTGACTTAAGGGGACATGGTAAATCTCAAGAGATTTTTGAAAGATACTTTTCAAATGAGTACAACTTTGAGAATATATCTTTAGACGTAATTGAGGTTTTAGATCATCTGAAAATTAAGCAGTCTCATTTTGTGGGGATTTCCTTGGGAACCATATTGATTAGAACAATTTGTGAACTGGCTCCCGACAGAGTAAAATCTCTTGTCATGGGAGGCGCTGTAACACGACTGAATATCAGGTCAAAAATGCTAGTGGTTCTAGGGAATGCCACTAAAAAATTTATTCCTTATATGTGGCTGTATAAGCTTTTTGCCTGGATTATAATGCCCCGAAAGCGAAATCAAGAATCTAGGATACTCTTTGCTAATCAAGCAAAAAAGTTGTGTCAAAAGGAATTTGTCCGTTGGTTTGGTTTGACGTATAAAATGAATCCTCTGCTTCGATATTTTAATGAGAACGATACACAATTACCTACTCTTTACATAATGGGAGATGAAGACTATATGTTCTTGCCCCAAGTGATGCAACTCGTGAGAAATCACGCTAATTCATCCTTACAAATAGTGCCAGACTGTGGTCATGTGTGTAATGTGGAGCAGCCTGACTATTTTAACAATACTGCGATCAATTTCATCACTAGTCATTCGTAGTACACTCTTCCTAATACTTCAGTTTAGCCTTATATTCTGGAATTACTTCTTAGAGATCTCATCAATTAAATAAGTTGGTATTTATTCCTTTTACTTCTCTTTGTAAGATGTAAGAGAAGGTGTAGCCTCTAATTAATATGCTCAGTCATAATTTTTGCAGAAAGAAGGCTTAATGGAATTCCACCACCAGGGTGAACGCTTCCTCCGCAGAAATACAAATGCTTGATTTTACTTGAGAAGTTTGGATGCCTTAAGAAAGCCGCAAACTTGTTGTTGGAACTATTACCATACAGTGAACCTGCCACCGAACTTGTTCTTGATTCGATAGTCCTTGGGTCGAGTACATCTTCTACTTCAATCAATGAGGCGATATCAGTCCCTAACATCTTTGACAATTTGTTGAGAATATTTTGACGCGCTTCTGCGATCAATTTGTCCCAATCCTGTCCTTGATTGTTTGGCACATTAATCATGGTAAACCAATTTTGGCATCCCTCTGGAGCATCGTCAGGTTTTTGAGTACTGGTTATATTCACATAGACAGTTGGGTCCTCGTAAATATCTCCTGATTTAAAAATATGCTCAAACTCCTTTTTATAGTTCTCTGAGAAGAAGATGTTGTGTAGATCGAGTTGGTCAAATTTCTTCTTGATACCCCAATAAAAGATCAATGCCGAACTTGACTTGGGTTGCGATAATAATTTTTTAGGCTGATATTGATCTTTCAGCAGTTTCTTGTAAGTGCCTACCATATCCATATTACTGACAACTCGATCAGATTTATGGAAGCCCATGGCTGTGTTGATTCCTTTTGCCTTGCCTTCATATACTACGATGCTTTTCACTGGCGTATTGAAGTAGAATTTAACGCCTACACTTTTGGCGAGTTTGTAGATACTGTTCGTAATATCATGCATTCCCTTAATGGGGAAGTACGCTCCGCGGCCAAATTCTAGGTGTGGAATAATGTTTAGCGTTCCAGGGGTCTGATAAGGGTCTGAACCATTGTAAGTGGCATATCGATTGAATAGCTGTACAGTTTTTGGGTTTTTGAATCGCTTTTCATTCACCTGATTCATCGTTCGATCAAAATCGAACTTTGGCATTTTGAGATAAGTCTTAAGGGCCTCTCCACCAAGCCATGTAGACATCTTGTGCAAGGACTTGTGCATAAAAACTGGAGCTAGGTTATCGTAGAGGAACTTACTCTTATCTAGCGCAGATTCAATCCCTTTTTCTGGCTCCTGAAATTTATTTTGAAATTCTTCTAAGAGCTTTTCTCGGTCTGACCAAGCGGTAAATTTCGTTCCGTCTGGATAGAAATACTCACAAGTAGTTTCAAGCTTTCGGTATTCAAAATATTGGGAAACGTCTAAGCCTGAGATGTCAAACAATTCTTCTACTTGTTCTGGTAGGGTAAATAACGAAGGACCAGCGTCAAACCGGTAGCTACCAAGCTTTATTTCTGTCAGCTTACCTCCTGGATAGTTATTGGCTTCAAATACAGATACTATGTATCCTTTCTTTGCCAGTCGTATGGCTGATGCCATACCTGCTATTCCAGAGCCAATCACTATTGCGGACTTACTCATAAGTAGTCGTTAGTCTTCGTTAAGTCAGTCAATGATATGCTAAAATGCTTTTGTAATTTAACTTTACCAAGCCAGTGATTGTTTAAATACAAAAAAATGTTATTTAAAGCAGATGTTGTTGCTTGAATGGTCTTACCGCTAGATGTCACTGTTTTATCGTCTGTACCTGTCCACTGACAATAATGGCGATTGAATTGAAAGCGTTTTTCCTAGGATATCCTCACTTAATATTTTGCCAGTGATCGGGCCTAATGTCCATCCTAACATAGCATGTCCTGTACCGATTTGAAGGTTCTCAAGGCTTGCTGACCGACCAATATACGGAAGGCCATCTGGTGTGCATGGCCTTAGGCCTGCCCAAGGTTTGATTTTATTGAAATCAAAATTTTCAAAACCTGGTATGGCTTCTTTTACTGAGTTTATAATTCCATTCACACGTTTCATATTTATGTCATGGTTCACGCCTGTGATCTCCATGGTACCTGCGATCCTCAAACCATTCAA
>Ga0209505_1002695_pt1 | contig 10774 bp, 15 predicted proteins | sample COGITO_mtgs_1103_2_FD_184794 | JGI IMG/M metagenome (GOLD analysis project Ga0209505, IMG submission 184794) | Pelagic marine microbial communities from North Sea - COGITO_mtgs_110331 (SPAdes) (version 2) | ecosystem: Environmental > Aquatic > Marine > Epipelagic ... | reverse complement strand
TCCAAAAGAAAGTTTGTATGCCATATATAAAAGGTAAATTGATCCTAAAACTTTAATAATTGTTTGAATAAATTGATATTTTTGAAATATTGATACAGATCCAAGTTGAAGTAAAATAATTAGAAGTGTCCAACCTAAAATAACTCCTAGCATAGTAGGAATAGCTTTCCTGACACCAAAATTAAAAGCTGTATACGATGTCATGATATTGTTGGGTCCAGGTGAGAAAGAAGTAGCGATCCCAAATAAAACCATGGGAACTAATTGTGATAACATTTAATGATCTGCTCTAAACCTATTATGACAAGCTGAACAGTTGTTCCACATTAACTCTTTTTGAGCAGCTCTTAGATCTTCTGCTGTATCAATTGCTTTTGCAAGCTTGATCATATCATCGGATGCTTTTTGCATTAAAGCATTAAACTCATCTTTATTTTCCCAAATACTTGGAAGAGCTTCTGTTTTAAATCCTTCTTTAGTATTGTCAGGAAAGTAATCTAATAACTTTTTATAATTATCAGACATTTTTTTCATCAAAGGTTTGGCTTCTTCAATTTTTTTCGATTTAAGTAAAATAGAAATTTTTTTTCCATTTTGGTAATTTTCACTAAACATGGCTTTTCTTCCTTTAATAATTTCTTCTACGCTTTGGTTCGCATAAGAAGAGTTAGAAAAAGTTACTAAGAGAAATAAAATAAATATTTTTTTTAATTTCATAATTGATCTGAATTATTAAATAGTCATAAACACTGAAGATTTTCCATCAACAAGTTGATAAATAACATACGGTTCTTCTTTTTCTCCTGGCATACCAGGTGTGCCTATCGGCATTCCAGGTAAGGCAATACCATCAATGTCAGGCTGCTCTTTTAACAATTTGTTAATTGCCTCAAGTGGCACGTGGCCTTCTATAAAATATTTACCTAAAATAGTAGTATGGCAAGATTGCATGTCTAATGGAATGTTATATTTTTTTTTAACAGCTTGAAGGCTTCTCATATCTGTTTGCTTAACTGTAAATTTTTCTTCCTCGAGAAACTTAACATAACCATAACAACATCCACACGATGGAGTTTTGAAAACCTCCACATTGTGTTTTCCGGCTTTGTTTAAAGCTAAAGCATCTTGCTTGTTAGTGACAAAATTAAAAATTAAAAAAAATGATATTGATAAAACTGCTAATGCAGATAATCTAGAAATGTTATTTTTAAAATTCATAATATGATATAATTAATAATGATTTTTAACAGTTCTCAGAGTTACGGTCTACTGGCAAAATTGTTCCACTGGATCACATTTATTGCGCTAATAATTCAAATTCCATTTGGTTTTTACCTTGTTGGACTTGAGTTTTCTGACCGTAGAATAGATCTTGAGAATATCCATATTCTAATAGGGATAAGTATATTTTACCTTGTTTTACTAAGACTGATTTGGAAATTATTTAACCCTAGCCCAAAATCTGAGCATAATTTTTTTAGAGGTCAAAATTTCATAGCAAAAACAAATCATTTTTTACTTTATGTAAGTATATTTGCCATAACTATATCGGGAGCACTTAAAAAACTTTATATGGGTGAAACACTAAATTTTTTACTTTTCGAATATGGGTTTGAAAAAGATAATTTTCAATTAGCTGATGCTTATTATGAGGTGCATATCTATGCAAATTATCTACTGATCGCGCTAGTAACACTGCATATACTCGCAGTAATTGCTCATCATATTTTATTTAAAGATAAAATAATCAAAAAAATTTTATAATTCTTTAATTTAACATTGACTATTACGTATAAATTTAATTAAATTAACTTATGCCTGGTAAACTTGTTAGCAGGATGTCAAATAGAGAATGTTTCACGCTCAGTGAAAAGGATACCGTTAAATCTGCAAGTCAAAAATTTCATGAAAAAAAAATAGGCTGTATGCCTGTAGTCAATGAAAATAAAAAAGTCATAGGCATGTTGTCAGAAAGAGATTTATCAAGATTTATATATGCTGAGAAATTTAACATAACTCTTCCTGTTTCTGAACTTATGTCAAAAAATTTAGTCACTTGTGATCTAAACACATCTGTTACTGAGTTAATGAATGAAATGACTGAAAAAAAAATACGCCATATTTTAATTATGGATGATCAAAAACTTCTAGGTATAGTTTCTATTGGCGATGTCGTAAAACATCTAATTAATAAAATTAAAGAAGAAAATAAAAATCTAAAAGATTATATTAATAGCTATTGATTAGTGGCAGGCCTCATTAAATTTTTTTAATCTCCAATAATTGTATGGCCATGGTGTTACAAACCCCACCGCTAACATGATAGGTACGACCCACCAAGTTAACATTGCTCCACCTGTTAAAAGATAGTCTGTTAAATTCATAGCTGCTTCCATGCTTATCATCGAGATTAAACTCATACCAACAGCAGTTTTGAATGCATTCTTAAAAGTAAAATTTTGTCTTAAAAGTATGATGGTTTCTAAAATAATGCTTGTAATAATTCCATTAATTATTGCTAAAGTCATAATTGCTAGAACAGGAAAAGGAATTTGAGTTAGCTGAAAAAATAATATTGTACCAAAATCACCAATTGAACAACCTAACAAACACCATGAAGTATTCTTAGCACTTCTTGACCAAGTATGTTTACATCTCCAATGAAAAGCTTCTGAACTCATTATGCGATATCTAAACCGTTATCTGTTTTTTGAGATGGATGCACTAAAACAACCTTACCATCTTTTTCTATTGCTCCAAGTATTAAAACTTCAGAAACAACGCCTGCAATATTTTTTGTTGGAAAATTACAAACTCCAATAACTTGTTTTCCTACTAAATTTTCTGCATTATAAAAATGGGTTATTTGAGCTGAAGACTGTTTAATACCAATCTCTTTTCCAAAATCTACTTTAACTACCAATGAGGGTTTTCTGGCTTTCTCATTAACCTTTACCTCTAAAACAGTGCCTACTTTAATCTGCACTTTCTTAAAATCATCGTAAGTTATTTCCATAATATTTCCTTTCTATAAATAAAAAAGGGGGCCTAAGCCCCCTTTTTAAAATTAGTTAAGCAACTGGATTACAGTTCTTTGTAATTACCTTTGCTCCACTCATAAAATACGTAACCTGGTAAACTCACATCACCTTTTTTATCAAAGCTTAGTGAACCAATTACAGTATCAAATTTACCTTTTCTCATTACTTTAAGAACTTTTGCAGGGTCATTTGATCCAGCTTGCATTGCAGCTTGCTCAAATACTTGCAAAGCAGCGTATGAGTAAAGAACATAACCTTCTGGCTCGATACCAGCAGCTTTAAATTCTTTTACAACATCTGCAGCTGCAGGATTATTTCTTGGATCTGGAGAGAAAGTCATTAATGTACCTTCACCTGCATCACCAGTAATGTCCCAATACTCAGCTGTAACTAAAGCGTCACCGCTGATTAATTTAGTAGACATACCTTGGTCTCTCATTTGTCTTACGATCAAACCACCTTCTGTGTGGTAACCACCAAGATATACTGCATCGATGTTATTAGCTTTTAGTTTTGAAACTAAAGCAGAGTAATCTTTTTCACCTGCTGTATAAGCTTCGTACATAGCGTCTTTTAAGCCAGCTTTCTTCATGTTTTTTCTAGTCGCATCTGCTAAACCTTTTCCGTAAGCAGTTTTGTCATGAAGGATAGCTACTTTTTTACCTTTATAATTGGCAGCTAAGAATTTACCAGCAACTTCACCTTGCTGATCATCTCGACCACAAACTCTAAAAGTATATTTTCCACCTTTGTCAGTAAAAGCTGGGTTTGTTGAAGCTGGTGAAACTTGAATAATTCCTTCTTCATTGTAAACCGCAGAAGCTGGAATTGAAGAACCAGAGCAGAAATGACCTGCAACATAAGCTACACCTTGACCAGCAAATTTGTTAGCCACAGCTACAGCTTGTTTTGGATCACATGCATCGTCTCCGATTTCTAATTTAACTTTCTCACCATTAATTCCACCTTTTTTATTAACGTGCTTTAACCACATTTCAGCACCAGCTTTTAACTGAGCACCAAATGAAGCGTACTGACCAGACATAGGTCCAGCAGAAGCAACAACAACTTCAGCTTTAGCTGATACAGTTGCAAGCATTAATGTTCCGGCAATTAATGAAAGAAGTTTATTGAACATTCTAAACATATTATTTCCCTTTGTTATTAATTAATTAATTATTGATATTGAACACCTTAAATACAAGGTTGTAAATATTAAAAAAACCTAATTTTTTGCCCCACCCTCAAGGTAAGCAGCTTGAATATCTTTATTTTTAAGCAACTCTTGTCCTGAACCCTTAATGGTCACTTTGCCATTAACTAAAACATATGCGCGGTCTGCAAGCTCTAATGCTTTTTTTGCATTTTGTTCCACCAAAAATATTGTTACATTTTTTTCTTTATTAATATTTTTAATAGATATGAAAATTTGGTTTACTAGTTTAGGTGCAATTCCAAGTGAAGGTTCATCTAACAAAAGAACTTTGGGTTTACCCATTAAAGCTCTACCAATTGCTAGCATTTGTTGTTCTCCTCCAGAAAGAGTACCGCCTCTTTGTGTTTTTCTATCACTTAAAACAGGAAATAAATCATAAACGTCTTTGATGTCATTTTCGTAAAATTTTCCTTTTTCATTTGCATGTGCTCCTAATCTTAAATTTTCTTCAACCGTTAATCTTGAAAAAATTCTTCTTCCTTCTGGAACTTGGCAAATGCCCATATCGACTATTTTATGGGGTTCTTTGTTTTCAATATTTTCTCCATTAAAAACTATATTACCTCTTTTAGCTTTGTTAACCCCGCTAATAGTCATTAGTAAAGTTGACTTTCCAGCTCCATTAGAGCCAATTAATGAAACAATCTCACCTTCATTGACATTAAGATCAACTCCTCTCAAAGCTTGGATCTTGCCATAAAAAGTTTCGACATTAGAAATTTTAAGCATTATTCGTCTACTCCTAAGTATGCTTCAATTACTTCTTTGCTATTTTTAGTTTGATCAGCCGTTCCCTGAAATATTTTTTTTCCATAATTTAAAACGACCACATGATCTGAGATACCCATTACTACACTCATGTCATGTTCAATTAATAGAATACCGGTTTGTTTTTCTGTTTTAATAAATCTTAATAATTTGTTTAGTTCAGCGGACTCTTTCGGGTTAAGGCCGGCTGCAGGTTCATCTAAACACAATAATCTTGGCTCAATACACATTGCTCTTACAATCTCTAATTTTCTTTGATCCCCATAAGGAAGATCTCCGGCATTATCATCTGCTCGATGCGTTAAACCAATAATATCTAACCAATATCTAGCTTTATCAACCGCCAACTGTTCTTTGTCTCTATAAGATTTAAGATTAAGTAATCCAAATAAAGAATATCCAGAAGCCACCATTAATTCATTATGTTGAGCAACTAATAAATTCTCAAGTACTGACATTACTGGGAACAATCTGATGTTTTGAAAAGTTCTTGCTACCTTTGCAATATAAGCAATTTTAAAGTCTGTATATTTTCTTAAAGAAATTTTACTGTCTTCTTTATGTAAAAACATCTGACCATTGGTTGGTTTATAAAAACCTGTTAAACAATTAAATACAGTTGTTTTTCCAGCTCCATTTGGTCCAATGATAGATGTGATTTGATTATTTTTTGCATCAAAACTTAAGTCATCTATTGCTGTCAAACCACCGAACTTCATAGTTAGATTTTCAACTGATAATAAATTGCTCATTTCTTATCTCCGTGCATAAAAATAGTTGGTTTTCTATTTGCTAAAATACCTTTAGGTTTAAACACCATGATTAGAACCATAGCTCCACCAAAAGCGATCATTCGATATTGTTCTAGATCTCTAAATATTTCAGTAATACCAATTAAAAAAATGGACGCGAGAACCACGCCCGTTTGTGAACCCATGCCACCAAGAACTACAATCGCAACAATGATTGCTGACTCTATAAATGTAAAACTTTCTGGACTCACGAAAGCTTGTCTTGTTGCAAAAAATGATCCGGCAAAACCACCAAACATTGCGCCAATAGCAAAAGCTGTTAATTTTGTATTGGTTGGGTTTACGCCTAGTGACTTACAGGCAATCTCGTCTTCTCTTAAAGCCTCCCAAGCTCTACCCACTGGTAACTTTCTTATCCTTAATGTGAAATAGTTCGTTATTAAAGCTAATACTAAAATTAAATAATATAAAAATATTATTCGGTGCATCGTTGAATATTCAAGATTAAAAAATAAATGAAAACTTGTTTCGCCTTCATCAGGAGATCTTTTAAAAGGTAGGCCAAAGAAAGAAGGACGTGGTATTCCTGTTATCCCATCAGGACCATTAGTTACTTCGTACCAATTAATTAAAATTATTCTTATGATTTCTCCAAAACCTAAAGTTACAATAGCAAGATAATCTCCTCTTAATCTCAAGACAGGAAAGCCAAGTAAAATTCCAAAGAAAGCAGCGAACAATCCTGCTAATGGTAAACAAATCCAAAACGACCAACCAAAAGTTGTTGCAATCAAAGCGTATGAATAAGCGCCAACCGCATAAAAAGCTACATAACCTAAATCAAGAAGACCTGCTAAACCTACAACAATATTTAAACCCCAGCCTAACATGATGTAGGTTAAAATCATTATTGCTACATCCATGAAATAACGATCTGTGAAGGGTAAAAACGGAAAGACTACTGCAAATAATATTCCAGTTATGGCAAAATGTTTTGCCTTGTCTTCAGTTATAGAAGAAAATTTTGAAGTAAGTTTTGAAAAAAAAGCAAACTCAGTCTTTCTAGCTGAATTTAAATTAATTAAAAATCTTCCAAGTATACAAAGCCCAACTAATAAAAAAACAACACCCCATTGAGGAGTGATAAATAAACCTTCTCCTTTAGATGAAGTTCTAAGTCCAACAATTGGTCCAAACAGAGCTAAGGCGATTAAGCCCGTAAATAAACTGTCTTTCAATGACTGAATGATATCTTTTTTTTCCATTAAACCTTTTCAATATCAGGTTTTCCAAGAAATCCCGTTGGAAAGAAAATTAAAACTACAATTAAAACACTAAATGCTGCAACGTCTTTGTATTCAATTGATACATAGCCTGACCACATTGTTTCAATTAATCCAATTAGCAATCCTCCAAGCATTGCCCCTGGCAGAGAACCAATTCCCCCAAGTACAGCTGCCGTAAAGGCTTTAATTCCGGCTAAGAAACCAATGTAGAAATCAATAACACCATAATAAAGTACAAACATCATTCCAGCAACTGATGCTAATGATGAACCAATAATAAATGTAATTGAAATTGTTCTATCTACGTTAATTCCTAAAAGTGAAGTCATTGTTCTATCTTGTTCGCAAGCTCTTTGAGCTCTTCCTAAATCTGTTTTTGTGATTAGATAAGTAAAAATACTCATCAAGATAATTGTTAAAACGACTATGAAAATTTGAAGATAACTAACTGTAACAATAAACTCTGAATTTTTAAAAAACTCTAAACCACCACTTATCAAAGGCTGCATTGGTTTTACTCTGGCACCTTGAGCAACTTGTACGTAATTTTGTAAAACAATTGACATTCCTAAAGCAGAAATAAGTGGAGCTAATCTAAAAGAACCTCTTAAAGGTTTGTAGGCAAGTTTTTCAACTGTCCAACCATAACAAGCCGTAAAAAGCATGGCGATTAATAAAACGAGCAACAAAATTACTGGTAGGGCTATTCCTGTTAATCCAAAAACTATAAAGGATATTAAAGCAACAAATGCACCGATCATAAAAATATCACCATGTGCAAAATTAATCATACCAATAATTCCATAAACCATGGTGTAACCGATGGCGATAAGACCGTAGATAGAGCCTAAAGTAATTCCATTAACTAATTGTTGTATAAAATATTCCATGAATTATTTGCTTACTCTTTTATTTACATTTTCAAGAGCTTTGGAGAACTTAGTAAAGAATTTACCTTTTTTCAATTCATTAAGAACCTGCATATTTAAACCTTTTGGCGTCTGAGAGTCCGCTACGAGTTTTTTATAGCCTTGTGAAGATTTATTTAATGCATCTTGGCTCAAAGCTAAAAATAATTCAGCAACATAAGTATCAGCAAGTTTTTTGTTAATGCCTTTCTTAATTAACCATTTAGAGCTTGTGTTAAGTAGTTCGTAGTAAGTTGCCATTAAAGAGGCTGTAGACCAAAACTTATAACTTAGCTTCTCATTTCTTATTTCTAAAACTTCGCCCAAATGTTTAAATATATTTTTTGCAAACTTGCTAGGAGGGCAAATAATAATTGGACCTTTCTTTATTTCTATTGGTGGTAAAGGTATAGCTCTAACAATATTTTTGTTCTTAGTAATTTTTTTAAGTTTATCTAAATTAATTGTAGAAATTAAACTTATAATTTTTTTATGTTTTGCAAAATTTAATTTGGTCAAAATTTGATTTCCTACTTTCGGTGTAATGCCTAAAAAAACTATTGAAGATTTATTAATAATCTCTTGATTGTCATTTAAAACTTTAATTTTGCTATATTTTTTATTAAGTTTTTTGGCTAGGCTTCTATTCCTTGAAGAGATATAAACTTTCCTAACTTTTAACTTGGATTTAAAAATACCAAATATAATTGATGATGAAATTTTACCAGTTCCTATAAATCCTAAATTCATGAATGATGCAGAATAACCAAGCTATCCCCTTTAATAAAGAAAATTTTGAACAAATCTTCTCATTAAAATTTCTTTTAGTAATAGTTATTTCGGTTCCGAGTGCAATTGTAGCTGATTATTTCAATTTACCTTTGGCCTGGTTTCTAGGCCCAATGGTGGCTACTTCAATTGGTGCTTTAATGGGTGTTAAAATAAAAATTCCAAGGCTAGTTTTATCTTCAATATTAATTCTGTTAGGCCTTTATATTGGAAATTATATCGATAGAGATCTTTTTGCTCAAATGGATGAGTGGGCATTCACCTCTTTTATAATGTTTATTTACATCGTTTTAAGTATTTTTATCGTATCACTTTATTTACAAAAGTTTTCAAATTATGAGAAAAAAACTTCAATCTTTTCAGCTGCACCGGGTGCTTTAGGCCCACTAATGATCTTAGCCGAAGATCAAAAAACTGACCTTAGTCATGTAGCAACTTCACATTTAATTCGACTTATAATAATTGTTACAGTTTTTCCCTTCTTTGTTAATAGTTATTATGGTGTGGAGACCATTGCGGTTATTAGTGAGAGTTTACCAGATCAAAATAAGTATCATTTACTAAGTCTGATAATTTTTTCAATATTTCTAATTGTTGTTTTTGATAAATTTAGAGTACCAGCCGCATTGCTTTCGGGCACCTTGGTTGCAAGTGGCTTGTTACAAATTACAGAAATAGCATCATATCAATTTTCACCTAAGATAATTGATTATTGTCTGTTAATATTAGGTGCATCAGTTGGATGTAGATTTGCTAATAAAACATTCGGTGAAATTGGTCGAAATGCATTTCATAGTTTTATTGCTACCTTTATTTTAGTGGTTTTAGGTGTTGCCGCTGCTTTTGTAGCGGGACTAGTTATTGATAAAAATTTCTTTACCCTACTACTATCTTATTGTCCCGGAGGAATTTACGAGGTAGCTGTGATTGCAATTTTCTTTGACCTTGATCCTGAATTTGTATCTTTTCATCACATTATCAGGTTGTTGATGATTTTATTTATTGTCCCGATAATACTAAAAATAATTTCTAAAAAAGCCTAATTTAAACTAATCTGTTTTTGACTAATCTAATTTAATAGTAGACATTGTTGTTAATGGCCAATTTAATTGATTTCATAGCAAGACTTCTCATTTCTGCTCTTTTTTTAATTTCTGCTTATAATAAAATTTTTAGTATAGATGGCACTATGAGTTGGATGGAAGGATTTGGAATTCCTGGATTATTATTATATCCAACAATCGCTTTAGAAATTATCTTACCTTTGTTTATAATTATTGGATATCAAGCAAGAATAGCAGCGGGACTACTTGCTATTTTTTGTATAGCGACTGCATTTATTTTTCATTATGATTTTGTTGATCAAATGCAAACGATAGCTTTTCTTAAAAACTTAGGACTAGCAGGTGGTTTTTTATTTATTGTAGCTAATGGCACTAAAGATTGGGCAGTAGATAGAGAGAGAAAATACGTAAGACTATAAAAAAAACCTCACTTAATAAATAAGTGAGGTTTTAATTTTTTAAACTATACTTCTTTTGATTAGAAACCTATAGACAATCTAAAAGTTATAGCATCTGCATCAGCAGTTATAGAGTTAGTTCCACCACCTGTTGAACTTAAAGAAATATCTTCAAAATCAGAGTAAGATAATTCGTATTTGAATTTATCTATTCTTTGACCAATACCTACTTGGTATCCAGTAATATCTTCATTACCGTAAGAAGATGCATTTAAAGTTTCATCGGTTGTAATTGTTGCGAAATGATAACCTAACAATCCATACCAACCGTTAGATCCCATTGGGATATTAGTATAAAGTGTTGTTAAATCAGTTACATCAGCACTAGCTGTTCTTGTACCTGTATCGTTCTCCGCTCCACCTTTTGCAGTAGCAACTGCTGTATCTTATTCATTAGCTCCAGTAGACAATGAAAGAGGTGATTTTGAAGATGGAAATAATAGCCTAAACGGTAACAATACTCCAATCGTAATTCCAGAAATCAACGTACAG
>Ga0209505_1002694_pt1 | contig 10777 bp, 10 predicted proteins | sample COGITO_mtgs_1103_2_FD_184794 | JGI IMG/M metagenome (GOLD analysis project Ga0209505, IMG submission 184794) | Pelagic marine microbial communities from North Sea - COGITO_mtgs_110331 (SPAdes) (version 2) | ecosystem: Environmental > Aquatic > Marine > Epipelagic ... | reverse complement strand
TCTGAACATTCTGAAGTTTGCAGTAGGTCTTACAGATGGGCCATCAGCTGACTGGGTATTTTTAGATGGTGATGCAGATTACTCTGAGGTTGATCGCAAGAACACTAACTATGACGAAGGTATCTTAATCAGTGATGTGATGACTGATCTGTCTATCAACATGACGGGTATTCTCGTAGGCGATGTCGATGGTAGTTATATTGCTTAGGGATAAGAACTTTTAAAGCTCTCAGAGACAATCGTTACTTCTGTTGATTATGACAAAGTATGACATGTTATCATGGATCTCATATGGATCGTAAAGTTCCCCTAAAAAACATCACCACCTAATAAATAAGTTCCAGCGAATTATTAAAAGTATCAAAATATAGAGGCCTTACTTCATAAGATCAGCCGCACTTCTAAAAATAATAACAAATAGCAGAAACTAATCCTAAATATTAAACATATAGTGATCCTTTATTATATGCCCCTTCCATTACTAGTACCTATTTAATTAGTCGTGATTGCAAATGCGTTTCAGAACCAAACATCTATATAAATATTAAGATTATATGTAATATAAATAATAATTTAAGCTTGGCTTTAGCTGGAGCCACTCTCAATTTATTAGATTAACAAGATAAAGGATTATAAAATGAAATACTCAGATTTTATGACGCACATTATAACTGCAGATCGCTCTGTCAGACTTGTGGACCGTAATCCAGCATGTACCTTATGAAGAGCTTCAATACATTTATAAAAGACGCCGAGGGTCTCAACGAAGGCTCATTCCAGAGCCTACTCAAAACTGGAAGTGTCTTAACAGCAGCAAGATCAAGCAAGAGACATGGTGATGCAGCCGTAAAAGAATTGCAAAAGGTATCGTCTACTTTTGACAAGCCTATTCCCAATAATGCAAAAGACCCCACAGAAGAACGCTTAGAGAGAATAGAACAGTCTCTTCTAGCTTTATCGCAGGGAATGATATCCATGCGCTTCCAGTTGGGATCAATGACAGCTTTAGCTACATCTGCAGCACTTTTAGCCGATAAGGCCTCTAAGTCGCATAAAATCAAACGTTAAAGTTATCACGTTCACTCTCCAGATATGCCTGAGAGCCTCTGTAAAGCCCGTACAACCATGTTAATGTGATTGTCTTCAAGACCACCCCATTTAAAAAGAAATGCCCTAAAAACAGCTATCAAGCCCTTGCGGAAACATAACAAACAATCTGCTGATCTATCGATTAACATGACAGAAATAACAGCATCCAACATCAACTCTTATGGATTATGACAGCCTCTTTATGACCACCAAGTTCTTATAAATTCTATATTAGGGATTACTGACCAAATTGCAGACCAAAAAGTGCCTATTTGACATGAACTAAACTCATATGGTTATAATGATAACAGAGAGTTAGATCAGATGTTGTTCCGTACTAAGGAACATAACACCGTGTGGGGGCACCATTTAAAGGCCGCTAAGTAGATTGGCAGTTCTTTAAGATACTGAAAATACTCTCTAAATTGTAATGTCACGGCCTGTGACTGACTGAGAGTGTTGACCAAAATGCAGACCAAAAATATCCCATATACGTTTAACCGCCGTGGCTATTATTACTTTTCACGAAGAATTCCATGTGATTTGCAGAACCATTATCGATGTAAACGAGTAGTACATGGAATGAAAACGCAGTTACCTTCTGTTGCTAAGAGCCGTGCATTAGTAGTTGAAACCCCAAATTCAAGCTACACTAGCAATCTGATGCGAGTCCCCATTCGTCTAACTGCGCCAGCCCAAGAGCATGCTCATAGACAAGATATTGCTAATGTATTAGCTCATCCACGATGAATAAATTCTCTGATGCACGTTTTTGTGATCGTAAGACACAACCAAGTATGTTTACTTTGGTCCTTCTAGCCAGCATTTCCATGCTTGCGATGAATAGTTTTTTGCCGAGCCTACCAGCTATGGCTGTTCATTTTGACACTACGGTTGCGATTATGGGGGTATCTGTCGCAATTTATTTGGGTTCAAGCGCAGTTATACAAATTTTAGTTGGACCGTTGTCCGACAAAATAGGCCGCAGGCCGGTTTTGTTGTGGTCTCTTAGTATTTTCATTTTTGCTAGTTTTGCATGTATATTTGCACAAAACACAGCTGTTTTTATGACTTTGCGCGCTGTTCAAGCCTTTGCTGCATGTGGAATGGTCTTATCTCGTGCAATCGTGCGTGACACTAGTGACACTCAAGCATCCGCCTCAAAAATAGCCTATATCGCGATGGGGATGGCGATCACACCAATGGTTGCCCCTGCCTTGGGAGGATTTCTAGATAGTTGGTTTGGATGGAAATCAAATTTTTGGATGATAGGTGGCGTAGGGCTCATAGTATGGATTGTGACATATTTTGACCAAGGTGAAACAGCACCATCGAGCACAGTCGGGTGGCATAAACAAATCAAGGAATACCCTGAACTGCTGGCCTCTAGACGCTTCTGGGGTTATTGTTTGACATCAGCTTTTGCTGCTGGCGCATATTTTGCGTATCTTGGTGGTGGACCGTTTGTGGGTTCTAAAGTATTCAACCTAAGTCCCGAAAAATTAGGTCTTTATTTCGGTACGCCCGCTATTGGATATTTTGTAGGTAATTTTATTTCAGGACGTTACTCATTAAGATTAAGTATTGATTATATGATCTTAATCGGCTTGATTGCGATATTTATTGGCATGTCTTTATCGATGTTGTTGTCGTTTTTTGGGCAGTCTAGTGCGATGAGCTTTTTTGGCTGTTTGATTTTTGTGGGTTTCGGCAATGGATTGTGCCTTCCAAACGCAACTGCTGGGATGTTGTCAGTGCGTCCCCATTTAGCAGGCGCAGCCTCTGGTTTAGGCGGCTCAATATCGATAGCTGGAGGTGCGGGTCTTTCAACTTTAGCTGGGCTAGTACTAGCTCCTGGAAGTACTGAGATGCCCTTGCTAATACTTATGTGGGCTTCATCATTACTTGGGCTAATCACGGCTTTGTTGGTGCAAAAACTTAACAAAAAATTTTCTTTGAATGCCTGATTTTAGCTAAAAGTGTTTGCTGTGCCACGCGGTTAAGTAGCTGTTTGCGTGCTGAAGCCTCCTAAGTCCGCTCAAGGCGCTAAACAGGCTGGATGTGGGGGTAGGTTGGCTTTACGGACTTGCAGGAACACCACCTCTGTTCACGTATCTATCTCAAGCTGAGCCGCGCCGCTACTTTCGCTGAGTGGCGTCAATTATTTAGCGTGTAGACTTCGGTTGTGTTAGCAATCCGATCCGAGTCTCATTTGTCTGACGGCCCCCTGGCTGTCTCTTCGTTCTTCATATTTGGATACATCACTAATTTCGAACCATTTTTAGCATAGTGATAGTGCTCGACAACCCAATCAAACCCAATCATATTTCTTTTGAAAGGTGAGAGCAGAATGTCGAAATTTATTGTGCAAGCGGAAGCCACTGGCGACGTTTTGTACTCTGATGAAGGTCTGAGTTTTTGGGGTGGCGTTGATCCCCTCACCGGACGAGTTGTCGATGTTCACCATCCATGGTATGGCCATGAAATAGCAGGGAAAATCTTGGTCATGCCAACTAGTCGTGGCTCGTGTTCGGGTAGTGGGGTTTTGCTGGAGCTCGTGCTGAACGGACGCGCCCCTGCGGCGCTTATTTTTTCCATGGCTGAAGAAACTCTGACACTCGGCGCGGTGATTGCTGCACGCTTTTTTGGAAAAACGATTGCTGTAGTGCATCTTGAGAGCGAGGAATTTGATGCTTTGTCTCAAGTGCCAGAAGCGACAATCCGAGAAAACGTACTTTTTTTTAGAAAGAATAAATGTACTCTTCGGCCTTTACAAAAATTTGATTTAAAGCTTTCGCCCCTAGACAAGTTGCGATTATCTGGCGACCCAACGGACCCGACCACCTTGGCAATGGAGGTAATCTGTATCATGGCGGTTGCTCTGGGTGCCGAGCGATTGACGGATGTTACACGCGGCCACATCGATGGCTGTATTCTGGCCCATGATGCCAATTTAATTTTCGCCGAACGTATGGCAGAACTCGGTGCAAAAGTGCAAATCCCGACCACCATCAACGCGATCTCTGTCGACCGAGAAAATAGCGCATCATATGGCTTGCCAACGTCGTTTGAAAATGCAGCCAGTCGATTGGCGGATGCGTATGTAAAAATGGGAGCGCAGCCGACTTTTACCTGTGCGCCTTACCTCCTTGATGATGTGCCGCAATTGGGTGAAATTATCGGTTGGTCGGAATCGAACGCGGTCATTTTTGCAAATTCTGTCTTGGGCGCGCAAACAGCGAAGCTGCCGGATTATTTGGACCTATTCGTGGCTATAATCGGGCGCGCACCCGATACAGGCATGTACAACGTGGAATGTCGACGACCATCCTTGGCAATTGATTGTTGGGTCCCGGAGCACCACGATGACAGCCTTTGGCCTTTACTGGGTTGGATCGCAGGACGTCTATCCCCTGATCGGGTTCCTTTATTGAGAGGCTTGGCACATCATGAACCGTCTCACGATGATCTGCGCGCACTTTGTGCTGCTTTTGGGACGACCTCAGCGTCGCCAATGCTGCATGTGGCCGGCGTTACGCCAGAGGCAGAATTGCCGCTGACAGCTGGTGCGGAGAGCGTCAGTATTTCACCGCCTGACTTGGTTGAGGCCTGGACTAGCCTTAATTCAGGCCCTGAAGCCGTTGAACTTGTGGCTATCGGCAGTCCGCATGCCTCGTATGACGAGGTCGCAAAGTTTTGCGAATTTTTAGGGGGCCGATCTAGGTGCCTTGGGACTGATGTGATCGTGACCCTTGGGCGTAGCATCCTGAAACAAGCGACCGAGGCCGGTTTGGTCCAGCAACTGGAGGTTTGCGGTGTAAAGGTCATTCCAGATCTCTGCTGGTGTTCAATCACAGAGCCTATTTTTCCAACAATGGCGCGCAATCTTATGACAAACTCGGGGAAATACGCGCATTATGCGCCGGGGCTCTGTGGGCGAACCGTGCGTTTTGGCAGCCTGAGAGATTGCGCAGAAGCGGCCGTTACAGGCAAAGCCTGCAAACACCCGCCCGGGTGGCTTTCGCCGCAATAAGCACAACGGACTACCAATCCAACTGGATCTGTTATTTGCGTCGTCCGAGTGTATCCAGATGAGCTTTGGCTTCGACCTCTGTAGTCCACTTTCCAGCGCGGACGTATTGCTTGGATGCGTCTTCATATGGCTGATAGTCCCAAACTGGAGCGGATCCAATTTTGTGACTACGATTAATCAAACGTCGCCGGTTCTGGTCCTTGATTATGCGCTCTCTCAAGGCTTTTGCATCCCATAACGCTCGGGCCTCTGACAGCATCGCGTCAAGAGTTTCGGCATAAGCTGGATGATGCGAGACATTGGTAAGCTCATCAGGGTCTGAGTCAAGGTCGAACAAAAGGGGGGGGTCAATCTCGCTATAAAACAACTTTACCCGCCCGCGAAGTAGCATAAAAGTAGGCTCAAAAATACCTTCTGATAGGAGCTCTCCAGGAACTGCCCGCGGTTCTATAGGTTCCCGATTAAGTAACGGTATCAAAGAGGTACCATCGGTCTCGATAACATCTTTCGATGTGCCAGCGAAATCTGCGAACGTCGGCAGAATATCCAATAGTGATACCGTCTCATTTACGCAGTGTGGATTGAGCCGATCACCTGCCCAAAAAATCAATGGAACCCGGGTTGACCATTCAAAAAACGTCTTTTTATAGTGTAGCCCTCGCTCACCCATCATGTCGCCGTGGTCTGAGGCAAAGACCACGATCGTGGTCTCTGACAGCCCAGTTTCTTCGAGCACATGCATTAAAGCTGCTACCTTGGCGTCAATATATTCAATGGATGCATAGTATCCGTGCCGTGCTCTGCGAATGATGTCGTCGTCTATGTTAGCTTCGCCAATTGAATAGTGGGAGTGGATCCTTTTGCTGTGCGCATCCATGTCTTCTGCTGGGATTGGTGGCACTGCAGGTAAATCAATCTCATCATCCGTGTAAAGGTCCCAATATTCGGGCCGTGCGACATAAGGATCATGAGGAGACGTAAAGGACACAGTCAGCATGAAAGGCTGTGTACTTTCAGTGCGCGCGCGATCGTATAGCCATCTACAGGCTTTCGTCGCTACTTCGTCGTCATAGTCGATTTGTAAGGACCGTAGGCATGGGCCAGTTTCGAGAACATTGGTCATATCTTGAAATGTGACTTTTGCATCAGGCTCGCACCAGTTTGGAGTCCATCCAAAATCAGAGGGATAGATGTCGGTGGTCAATCGCTCCTCGTATCCGTGTAACTGGTCGGGACCGGTGAAGTGCATCTTGCCCGACAGGCAGGTCAGATATCCACCGAGGCGCAGATAATGTGCAAAAGTTGGAAGTGCAGCCGAGAAGTCATGCGCATTGTCGAAACCTCCAGCTTTTGAGGGCAGGAGCCCGGTCATCATTGAGGTCCGTGAGGGGCCGCAAAGTGGAGAGTTGCAGTAGGCGTTCTCAAACACCACACCTTCGCGGGCAAGCCGTGTCAGCGTAGGCGCCTTGACAATTGGGTGGCCATAAAACGGAAGCGCTTTGGCAGACATCTGATCTGCCATGATGAACAGAATGTTTGGACTATCCACGTTACGATCTCCCCCAGTTTCCCAGATTGTTGACAATTAACAAATTTATGTCAAGTTGAACTCCCATAACAATCGAAAGGTAGGTGTATCGTGCACGAATGGGATTTTGCAGCGACCTTGGCAGACATGGATCTGTTGATGCTGGGTCTGTGGAATACCCTTCAGGTGTTTGTCCTAGCGCTTGCTTTCGGGATCCCGCTTGGCCTTGGCTTGGCGCTCGGTCGCATGTCGCGGATCCCTGTCCTCAGCCAGATCTGCTTATTCTTCATCGAATTCTTTCGAACGACACCACCACTTGTGCAGCTATTTTGGTTTTTTTTCGCCTTGCCGATCCTCATTAGCGCACAAATGACGCCCTTTGTGGCATCAGTTCTGACCTTTTCGATCCAATCCTCCGCTTTCTTCGCTGAGATCTTCCGAGGTGGGATCAACTCGATAGACAAGGGCCAGTGGGAGGCGGCGAAGGCCATCGGCATGACGCAAAAATCAAGTCTGCGCCGGATCATACTGCCGCAAGCGGTCAAACGCATGATCCCCGCTTTTGCTGAGCGTTCCATTGAGCTTCTGAAGACAACGACGCTAATTTCGACCGTCTCTTATGCTGATTTAATGTTCCAGGCCAATGAATTGGCATCAAAAACCTTTCGTCCGCTCGAGGTCTACACCATAGTTGCGGTGATGTACTTCTTCCTGATCCTCGTCTTCTCGCAACTCACGATTCTTCTGGAATATCGCCTCGCCAAAAGTGGTGAAGGGACGATGAGGTAGCCATGGAATACACATGGAACTTTACTTCGGTCTTCGCCTATTGGAACGTGCTTGCCATAGGCCTTCTGGGTACGGTTAAGCTGTTTATCATTTGCACCTTTCTCGGTCTCGGTGGTGGGCTAATCATGGGAATGTTGCGCTACTCGAAGTCACGCTGGGTCAGCTATCCGGCGATGCTATACGTCGAGGTTTTCCGCAACACGCCCGTTCTGGTGCAGATCATCTGGTTCTTCTTCGCACTGCCCGTATTGACAGGCATTGAGGTCTCGCCCTTCCTGGCAGCGATCCTCGGGATCACGCTGAACACCATCGCTTTTTCGTCAGAGGTTTTTCGCGGCGGCATCCAATCCATCGAGCGAGAGCAGTGGGAGGCGGGAAAGGCGATTGGCATGTCCTACGCCCAGACCATGCGCCGCGTGATCCTGCCGCAAGCGCTTAAGCGCATGCTGCCGCCGTTGACCTCGCGGGGCATCGAGGTGTTCAAGATGTCGACACTCGCCTCTATCGTAGCCTATCCCGAGATGCTGCAACAAGCCAAGCTGATCGCGTCGTACGAATTTAATCCCATTGAGGCTTACACCGTGGTAGCACTAGTTTTCTTTGTAGTGCTGCTGCCCCTGGTGCAATTGACCTATATGCTGGAACGCCGCTTCGGAAAGAGTGACGCATGACAAACGCAATCGAAATACGCAAACTATACAAAAGGTTTATAGAACTAGAGGTGCTGAAGGGCATCAACTTGGACGTTGCACAAGGCGAGGCTGTGGTGCTTCTGGGGTCCAGTGGCTCCGGCAAGTCTACATTGCTGCGCTGCATAAACTTCATGGAAGAACCTACGTCAGGCCAGGTGCGCCTTAACGGTGATTTGGTTGGAACCGAACAAGGCGGCCGGATGCGGTATCGCGAGTCCGACCTGTGCAAGCTCCGCACTAGGATTGGCATGGTCTTCCAGCATTTCAACCTGTTCCCTCATATGACAGTTTTGGAAAACGTGATGGAAGGACAGTTGATTGTACTAGGCCGTTCCAAAGCCGAAGCCAAGGATAAGGCCATGGCGCAACTGACCCGCGTGGGTCTGGCGGAAAAGGCGCTGGAATATCCCGCACGTCTTTCCGGCGGCCAGAAGCAACGTGTCGCCATCGCGCGTGCTTTGGCAATGGATCCTCAAGTGATGCTATTCGATGAGGTGACCTCTGCGCTGGACCCTGAACTTGTGGGGGAGGTACTGAAAACCATGCGGCAATTAGCCGAAGACGGCATGACCATGGTCTGCGTCACTCACGAGATCGGCTTCGCCTATCATGTGGCCAACAAGGTTTGCTTTTTGCATGATGGGCAAATCCTGGAACAGGGTGCACCGCAAAACGTGTTAAAAACGCCAGAGACGGCTCGTGTTCGCGAATTCCTCGATGGACACTCGCTTTTCAAACTACCCAACTGAGTTAACAAACAAGGAGAATGATAATGAACTTGCTCAAAACAATAGCCAGCGTGGTCGCCGCGACAGCTGTACTCGCCCTTTCAACTGTGGGGGCCATGGCGCAATCAACCTGGGACGCCATCCAAGAACGTGGCACCCTTCGGATAGGTGTTACGCAGGCACCACCTTGGTTCACCAAGGATATTAGCAGTGGCGAATGGACCGGCGGACTTGGCGTCACACTGGGTCAAAAAATGGCAGAGGCGCTTGAGGTTGAACTTGAGACCGTCGAAGTCACCTGGGGAACTTCGATTGCTGCGCTTCAGTCGGACAAGATCGACCTTATGTACTTTCTATCTCCAACCGCATCACGCGCGCGGACAATCGACTTCACAACAAATCCCGTTGGTTACATTTCGCAAGCGGTTTTGGCCGCCGATGGTGTGGACGCGTCCACTTGGGCGGGTCTGAACTCGGGCGATACAAGCTTTTCTGTTCCGCAGGCCACTTCGATGGACCAGTTCCTGACCCGCATGGTTCCGGACGCCGACATTCAGCGTTTTCCTGACAACGCCGCCTCGATTGCCGCGTTCCAATCGGGCCGGGTTGATGCGGTCTCGCTGATGTTGCCGCCGCTTCTATCGGCGCGACAAAAACTGGGTGCGGGTGTTATCTCGGTACCGACGCCAGCCTTTACCGCACCGGTAAATATCGGGATGCGGCGCGAGGATGACAAAACCTTCCGTGACTGGCTCGATACTGTCAGCCACTACTGGTACGAAACGGGGCGTATCCAGGGTTGGTACGACGATTTCCTTGTGGACTTTGGCGTAGATCCGGCTGATAGCCCGCCAATCCAGCGGGAACAGATATTCATGCGTTAATCAAACAGTGGGGCGGATCACACCGCCCCACGTCATATAGGAAATCCAAATGACTTTGACCGAAATTCGCCCCTTACCGATTAGTGGACAAGTCCGCAACATGCTGCGCGACAAAATCATGGCGGGTGATCTGGCGCCGTGTGAGAAGTTGACAGAAACCAATCTGGCTGGCCGTTTGAACATCAGCCGGGGGCCCTTGCGCGAAGCCATCCTGCAACTCACCGAGGAAGGGTTGCTGGTCAAAGAAGCCTACAGGGGCCTGCGCGTGCGCTCGGTCTCGCGCCGCGAATTGTCAGAACTCTACTCAATGCGCACTACATTGGAACGGTTCGCGATTGAGGAATCCTGGGACAAGCGCACTGACGCAGCCCTTGACATTCTTAGGCGCCGACTAATCCGACTTGAGCAGGCCAGAACCGCAAAAGATGTCAGCGCCGCCGTAGATGGCGAGATTGCTCTTCATTCCTGGATCTACGAACTCAGCGGTCACAGCCTTCTGAAATCTCATTGGCAAAAGCTAGTGCCTTTGGTACAGATCTACATGTCTATCCACAATCGTCAGCACGGTGTCACGGGCGTTTTTATGGACGCCAACCATAAATACGTGGACCTTATGCAAGGCGACGATCGCGCGGCCATCTTGAACCACATTGGCGAACATATGCAAAAAGGCCTGGACTCCGTTTATGCTAGCGTGGAGGCAGACAGGTGAATATCGAAGTTAAATCCACCCATGACGCTCAAGACGATCCGCGCAACGATGATATTCTCATCTGGGTGAATGGCGAACTAGTTCGTAAGGACGATGCAAAGGTGTCGGTCTATGACTCGGGCTTCATGCTGGGCGACGGTATGTGGGAAGGAATGCGCCTGTATAACGGAGTCTGGGCGTTTTTTGACGAGCATATGGACAGGCTTTTCAATTCGCTCAAAGCGGTTTCGCTCGATCCCGGCCTTACTCCACACGATATCAAGGCTCTGCTCGACAAGACAGCGCAGGCCAATGGCATAACTACTGATGCGCATTGCCGCCT
>Ga0209505_1002690_pt1 | contig 10789 bp, 9 predicted proteins | sample COGITO_mtgs_1103_2_FD_184794 | JGI IMG/M metagenome (GOLD analysis project Ga0209505, IMG submission 184794) | Pelagic marine microbial communities from North Sea - COGITO_mtgs_110331 (SPAdes) (version 2) | ecosystem: Environmental > Aquatic > Marine > Epipelagic ... | reverse complement strand
AGAAGTAATATTCGCGGAGTGCTGAGGTGCTATTCGGTCCACCGGTACTGCTGGACTTTCGATGTTGCACGACTGCGCTCGTGACGAACGCAAACCGAACCTGTTGGCTGCGCAGCCGCAAGAAGTACTCGACATCTTCGAAATACATGAAGAAGTCTGGATCCATGCGAAAGCCAGCTTGTGACCACTGACGGTGAATGAGGAAACAGCACCCGTCGGTTAGTTCTACCTCGTGTACACCCGGTGGGACCTTCGATCGATCCATACCAGCGAACTGGTTGTTGAATCGAACAAGATCGCGGTCGAAGTCTCCCGCGCTTTGAATGACCGTTCGCTGGTCGTCAGATGCCACGATCATGGGGCTTGCGATGAGGTCAGGCCTCGCCTCAGCGAGCAGGTTCGCGAGACAATTGGGCTCCAACAGGGTGTCATCGTTGAGAATCAGAAAGTATTCGGCCTCGCACGAAGAGCGCGCTATGTCCGTGAGTGCATTTATTCCACCGGCGAAGCCAGTGTTGGCTTCAAACACGACGTGCTCAAAATCCAAGTCGCTTGCATCAAGCAGCTTCGTCACCTGCGTGTCGCAACTGTTGTCACCGACGAAAATCCGATCGATCAGATCTCGTTCACCTTGCATACTCTCGATTGAGGCGAGTGCATGTTCCGGATGTTTGTGGCACAACATGAGCACGGCAACTGGCGCTCGTGTTGTCACATCTTTGACGGATCCCATTACTGCGGAAGCCTAATGGGCTGTCGAATTGGCCCTGCTGTATCGCTCGTTCGATCTTGCGTGTCTGCAGGCAGACTTGCTGCTGAGCAGGCGCAACGACTATTCCGTCACGGGATCTCATGAGAAAGCAGTACGATTTTCGTTTGATGGCCGACGCTTCGTTCTGCACCAGTGCCTTCAGGGTCCACGCAACAATGGGTTTAGCCAACCAATGAGTGCGGCGAGCCGTGCTTTCCAGCGCGTCCTACGAGAGCGCACTGTGCCACTGCACATACGGCGGCATGTGCGATGGCGATTGTCTAAGCAATCAATCACTTCGATGATTCCGCCTCCACCTGGAGGCATGAAACCGGTTATTGACGAGCGGGCAGCTGAGTTGCTTCGAGCCTTCGAAGCCGTGGGGGTCGATGCTTTCCTCGTCGAGGAACTTGGGCATCGAGTGGTCATCGGGGTGGCTGACGAGCAGCGATCCGAGGCGCTTTCGGTGATGCCGACCGTTCTGCCGAACTGGGATCTCTCCACTCAGCGCACGTCGATGGTTCTCGACCCTGATTGGGATGGTTGCGGTGGCGCAGGCATCGATATCTCGCTGTGGCAGCTCAATGATCTTGGCGAACGTGAACGCGTCGGAGCGCGAGGTGTCGACCGGATCTTCGCCTCAACCGACCTTGTTCGGGTCAAGCTCGGCCGACACGAGGTGATGGCCAGGCCATCGTATGTGCCGGAGCCGATGCGTCATCGACCCCGCTTTCCAATCGATGCGGTTATTAGTTGGGTCGATGACAGCGACGAAGACTGGCGCTCTCGTATGGACACAGCGCGTCGCTGCACCTCAGTGCCACCACTCAGCGTTGAGCCCGCTCGGTTTCGCAGTCGACAGGAATTGAAGTACCTGCTGCGTTCAATCGAGCGCTTCGCTCCGTTTGTGCAACGCGTTTATGTCGTCACTGATTGCCGACTTCCCGAGTGGTTGCATCAGGAGGACCCGGCTCTCGAGGTCGTCAATCAGACCGAACTGTTGGGTGGTGAACCAGTATTCAACTCGCTTGCGGTCGAGGCCACGCTGCACAACATCGAAGGCCTGAGCGAACACTACGTCTACTTCAACGATGATATGTTCCTTGCCCGACCCGTGGAACCCGAACTCTTCTTCAACCCGGCCGGGAACATGCTGTTGACCCAAGGGCCGCGTATCCGTGCGGGTTTCCCACGCCCAGATGAGAACGCGTTCGAGACGGCGGCCAAAGTTGCTCGTGAGCTCGTGTCAGAACACTTTGGGTGGACTCCCGAGTACAACTCGAATCATGTGCCCCTCCCGCAGCGTCGTTCGGTGGCCGAAGCGGCCGAAGAATTGTTCGCCGAGGCGATAACTTCGACCCGTAGGAGCACGTTTCGGGGGCCTACGAATACGACGACTGCTACCGGGCTGTTTCATCATGTGGGCGCAGCTATGGGCCTGATTGGTCGGTCGTCGCTGCGATGGGACTACGTTGACACCGGCGACAGATTCGCGGGATCCAGGTATGCGGATTTGCTCGCCTCGCCCCAGGTTGATGCATTCTGCTGCAACGATGCAACCGGCTCCATTCCCGATCGCACTGAGCGCTCACTGACAACGTTTCTTGAGCAGTATTTCCCCGGGCCCGGGCGATTTGAGTTGCAATGAAATCGTCTTCGGCGCCGACTGGCTTGCGCTGGCGGCTTGAAGGTATCTCCGCAGCCACGGAGCGTTATGACCTGAACGGGGTGCTCCACGAACTGCGCCATCGGGTATTTCGTAGACGTAGAAGCGGGGTTCCGCCGTTGTCCTCTGATGCTGAGCCGCAGGTCTCGGTGGTGTGCGTTTCGAATCGCCCCAGCCAACTCGGACACATCGTTGAGATGTTCGAGGCTCAGGACTGGCCGTTTAAGGATCTTGTGCTGGTCACGAATGCAGATGACTACGCGACAGATGCCGTCGTAGGTTTCGCTGGCATTCACCTGGTGCAAACGAAGCCAAGTGTCAGCCTTGGAGACTGTCTGAATCAGGGTTTTGCCGCAGCGTCAGGAGACGTAATTGCTCGTTTCGACGACGATGATCTTTATGCGGTGGGTTATCTGCGATCAGTCGTCGAAGTATTCCGAAGTATGGACGCACAGGTCACTGGCAAGGCCGAGTACTTTGCGTATGTCGAGAGCCAGGACCGGACAGTGCGCAGGTTCACGGGTAAGTCCGCTCGGTATGTCGGGCGAGTTGCTGGCGGTTCACTTGCGGTAATCGCAGAGGCAGTTCGTGGCGTCGAGTTTCCCAAACAGAACGTCGGTGAAGACGTCGAGTACATGCGAAGTTGTGAACGGGCCGGTCTTCGAATCTGGGCATCGGGGCCCAAAGGGTTCCTTCAGATGAGAAATACTCACGGCGGGCACACCTGGGAGATTGCCGATCGCGACTTTGTCGCACATGCCAACGATGTTGGACCGGGTCGAGATCCCACTTTGTGGAGCTAGCTGTTGGGGCTGGTTTCATAAGGCCATCTGTTGCGTTATTTATGCGACCGGTTCACGATTTTTTGTTTGCGGCGTATGCCTCGGTGACCTCTATGGGATCACCAATCATCTCGACCCGCCCCTCATGAAGCCACATCGCACGATTACACGTAGCATGGATCTCCGCCACGGCGTGTGCGGCCATCACGACCACGCCAGCATCACCTCGGGCTTCGCTCAGCCTCTCCAGGCATTTCTGTTTGAACTGATAGTCGCCGACAGACAGCGCCTCGTCGACGAGCAGGATTCGGGGACGAAACGCAGCAGAGATCGAGAAGCTGAGGCGTTGAGGAGCGGGGGTGTGCCGCAGGATTGGCAGCACCACCAATTACTCTGAGCGGATCCACGAGATGGCAGAGTCGAGAGCGAAAGAGCTGCGTTGGTAGTACTTGTTACAGGAATGCATCGCAGCGGCACCTCCGCGATGGCCGAGTTCTTGATCAAGGGTGGGTTCCACGGCGGCGAGGCAGATGCATTAATGCCAGCCTCTGCAGCAAATGAAAGAGGTTTCTTCGAGCGACTCGACGTCGCTGACCTCAACGACCGCCTGCTTCGAGCCGTGCAAGCCCATTGGCTGGCGCCACAACGCGATCTGTCGGAACTTGAGAGCTTTGCTGAAGGCCCCCTTGGCGACGACGCCCGTCGGATCGTCGAGCGTCTTAATGAAACGGGGCGACAGGCTGTCCTGAAAGATCCAAGGTTCTGTCTAACGATGCCGTTTTGGCGCGCTGTTCTTGGTGAGGAGCTCCGAGCGGTCATCCTCGTCTTTCGCAGTCCGCAAGAGGTTGCTGCGTCCTTATCCGAACGGGATGGCTTGGACGAACCGATAGGCATTCATCTTTGGGGCGCATACTACGAAGCCGTGCTTACCGGCATTGCGGGTCTTCAAGTCTTTCCGGTCGCGTACAACGACCTCTTGGACAATCCAACGAAAGCTCTCGAGGCCGTCGACGAGACCTTCGAGGACTTTTCTGTCGAGCGAGCAGTCCAGGCAAACACGCTTGACCAAGAATTGCGCCACCATCACACGCAGTCGGAGGAGCCTTCTGCTGGCCCTTCAACTCAACTGCTCAATCACCTGAGCGGTTTGCAGGCTGGCATAGCACAGGGTGGAGTGGACACCTCGGTCGATAGTTCTGTCGCTATGGCGTTGCGGGTTGCATGGGTGGCCGACCTGCATTTGAGACGCGAAATAGATGTACTTGTTGTCGAGCGCGACGAGGCTCGTTCAACCGTGCTCGACACGACAGAGCGACTTGAGCGTGAGCGAGACGATGCTCGCGAGGCTCACCGGCTGACCGGGCAGCAGCTCGCCGAAATTCGTCGCCGGCATTCCGACTACGAGGGCTCTCGAGCAGCCGGCTTCGCTCGGCGGCTCTGGGCGACCAAACGGCGAATCCGGGCGGTGAAGAAACGCCTCGCACGGCGTTCCAGCGTGACCGAACAACCTGAGCCTGCCATCGTCGATGCCTCTACGTTGCCACCAGTGATCTTGCCGAGCTTCGACGAGCCGTTGGTATCCATAGTTATACCCATATATGGGCAGCTGGGAATGACCGCAGGTTGCTTGCGCTCGATCGAGCAGGGCACCGAGCACATTCCGTACGAAGTAATTGTGGTCGATGATTGTTCGCCCGACGATTCGTCGGTTTGGCTTGATCGATGCTCCAACGTTCGGGTTGTGTCGAACGAGACGAATCAGGGGTTCTTGCATTCGACGAACAGTGGCGTTGCCGTCGCTCGAGGCCGGTATATCTGCCTACTGAACAACGACACCGAGGTTCATACAGGATGGTTGGCGGCACTCCTAAGGCCGTTCAGGGATTTCGCTGACATTGGTGCAGTAGGCGCAAAACTTGTGTACCCGGATGGCACCCTGCAGGAAGGTGGCGGAATCGTCTTCTCCGACGCTTCGGGGTGGAATTTCGGTAGGAATGGCGATCCCGATCGCCCCGAGGTGAACTTCGTGCGAGAGGTCGATTATTGCTCAGCGGCATGCCTGCTTGTCCGCAAGGACACATGGAATGAGCTGGGTGGATTTGATGTCAGATATGCACCGGCCTACTACGAAGACACGGACTTGGCCTTTGCGCTGCGAGAGATCGGCAAGAAGGTGCTCTACCAACCTGCGGCGGTGGTGACGCACTTTGAGGGCATTTCACACGGAACCGACGAGACCCAAGGGCTGAAGGCCTATCAGGTGCGGAACCAGGCGGCCTTCGAGCAAAAATGGCTGGAGGCATTGCGCGACCAGAACCTGCCGGGATCGAGCCCTCATCTTGCATCCTGGCGGGGCACCGGCCGTCGTGTCCTGGTGATTGACCACGAGGTCCCTGCGGCAGACCAGGATTCTGGGTCGGTGAGAATGGCAGCGATCCTCGACTTGCTTGTCGACGACGGTTTTAAGGTCTCACTGCTTCCACAGAACCGGTATCGGCATGAGCCCTATTGCAGCGAACTGTTGGCAAAAGGTGTCGAGGTGCTGTACGGGAATGCCGATATCGAATCGCACTTGCTTGATATTCGCAGTGACCTGGCACTCGTGATCGTGTCACGACCGAACGTCGCTCAAGAGTTCATCCCGTTGTTGAGACAGCTGGCACCCGACGTGCCGTTGGTATACGACATGGTTGATTTCCACGGCCTTCGTCTGAAGCGCCGGAGCGAGACGCGAGGCGACTCTGCCGATCTTGAAGAGTCCACTCAGATCGCAAGAATGGAGCAACAGTTCGTTCGCGACTCGGATCATGTTCTGGCAATCACCGCCGACGAGGCAGAGTTGATGCGAGAGTTAGAGCCGAGTGCCAAGATCTCCGTGCTGCCGAATATCCACAGATCACAGCCGTCAAAGGCCCTGTTTGATGATCGCAACGGCGTGCTATTCATCGGTAGCTACCGACACGTGCCGAATCAGGATGCGATCGATTGGCTACTCGGAGAGATCATGCCGCTCGTGTGGCAAAAGGACGACTCGATCGTTTTCCACCTGGTCGGAAGTGACTTGCCCGAAAACCTGTTGGCGCTTGACGACCCACGAATTGTGGTCCACGGCTGGCTTCCACACCTCGATAACGTCTTCGAGCAGGTGCGTATGACGATTGCACCCTTGCGCTTCGGCGCAGGGCTCAAAGGCAAGGTCGGTGATTCGTTGGCCCGTGGCGTGCCATGTGTGTCTACTGATATCGGAGCTGAAGGGTTTGGCCCAGTCGCCGATGTGTTGCACAGAGCAGAATCGGCTTCTGATCTGGCGGATCTCGTGGTGCGCTCCCACGGCGACCATGCTGACTGGGATGAGCGCTCGGTCAGGGGAGTGCAGCTCATCGATGAGCACTTTGGCTACGAGGCTGCTCGAGTAGCCGTGACTGATCTTTGCGAGACGCTAGGTGTTGCGGCCGGCTCAGGCCGTGGTCGGCAAAGTTATCGAATTGGAGGTAATTGATGTTTGCTCAGGCAATCATCCACATTGGCCCGCAGAAGACGGGATCCACAACCTTGCAAGCCCTGGCACACGCCAATCAGGCGCGCTTGTCCAAAGAGCTCGGGATTCATTATCCAAGTTCGGATGAGATCTCTGCTCGCGGGAACCACTCGAGATCGCTAGCAACGATGTTCTCGGGATCCGGCTCGGATCCGACGATCGCGAGGCTGTTTAGCGTGTACGAGAATGAGTTCGCTCGCAGTAACGACCCGATCCTGATGCTTTCCTCGGAGGCGATCTCGGGCTTCACCCCGCAGCGTATTCAGTCCCTCAAAGCCTGGGTCTCAACATTTGCTCGCGAGGTGGTATTCGTTGCGGTCATTCGCGATCCATGGGACCGCTGCCTGAGTGGAATCCTCCAGCATATCAAACGTGGTGGGACGTTTGCAGACGCATCGTCCTACCTCACTACGAGATCTCTTCAATCTCAGTTCGAGACATTCCGCACCGCTCTTCCCGAAGATGAACTGGCACTAGTCGACTTCTCAGATGTCTTCTCTGATCCGTGGCCGCTCGGTTTTCTCATTGACGCAGTTCGACCGCAGATTCGAGCTGCAGAGTTCGTGCCGACAGAACTTGCGACGGCGCACCTGAACGCGGCTGTGTCACACGAGAGCGCGTATATCTGGAACGCGCTCAATACTCAACGCCCCTATCTGTTGGACGGCGGCCCGAAACGGGGCAACTTAGGGCCTTTGCGATTTCGAAATGATCTCATGAAGCTCAGAAGTCTCAGTGGAAGCCGCTTTGTGCCACCCTCCCTGCTCGAGGCGACCGTCGACTCGCATTGCGCATCCGAACGCGAATACTTGCAGAGTAGGTTTCAGGCATTACCGAAGCCGTCCGTGAAACAGCGGGTCTTTGACGATGAGTTGGACCCAGATGCACCGTGGCTCCGGTTCGTATCGACTGAATTGTCCGACGCTGCTAATTTACGAGAACTTGGCCGGCTTTATCATTCCGTCGCACGTCGAAAGCGCGTGCGGCAGAAATTGAAAGGGTTGCGCCACCGGGACCAAGACCGAGACGTGCCCATGGCCGCTAAGAATGAGGTTGCGCGAATCCTCGGTAGGGGATCGATGAGCAAGATTCAGGAAAATCCTGCGCTTGCGGAGAAAGCGATTCGACAGATCAACCGTAGCTCGCTGATAGTCCAGTACGGCGGGGCGGTGCGTTCCCTGAGCGAGGCCGAGAGTCTCTAGCTCCGTCGTCCGATCGGGGCGTCGCGTGCCTACTGGCAGCAGATGACCATTTGAGTCCCGGATTCCGGTTCGGCTGATATTGCCGATTCATGGTCGATTGCCATGGCGATCCCGACGCTTGAGTGTGTTGCGCTGCGAACCACCAGCGGCTTCGTACTCCTCGGGGTCTCCAAACCGCATTTCGATGCTGTCCTTGAGCCACATCGCATGACTACACGACTCTCGGATTTCATTGGCGAGACCAAGCCCGGTGTCGAACGCTGAATGGATGGGCTATACACCGAACTCGTATCTGCCCACACGAATATCTTCGCGAAATAGCGATTGAATGAAATCGCGGGACAGATCGGTATACCAGGCGACATAATTGGGCGTATTCGCTGGTCCAAGCGGTTGGTTGGCCTTAGTGATTCGTCGGTTGGCGATCGGAACAGCCTTTGGTGGACGTTTTGGAAGGCCAAGATCCTGCCAAATGGCCGGCAATTGGGCGGCGAAATCCTCGAGACGGACAACGGTAAAGTTCGCGCCTGCATAGTCACCGCCGTAGACGCCTGTGAAGTGTTCGAGAGGGATGCGGCCGAAGCGCCGGAACGTCATCAGGAAGTCCTCAAACGCTTGAGGGTTACATTTTACGTCGAACTTCCGCCCTCGAGTTTTATCCCATTTATAGGTGCTGACAGCGCGTGCCCATGGGTTCCTGATCGACACCAGTTTGCGCAGTGGCTCCCAGTCGACATCGATCTCGTCGAAAAGGCGACGGTATTGAAATGCGTCGTAGTGCTTGGGCAAGGTGCGGTCGAGAACGGATTGTGTTCCCTCAGAGAACGTGAAGTCCGCGTACCCGGTGATTAGGCGAGGAGAGCCATGCTGGGAAAAGCACTGCTCATCCAAAGGTTCTGTAACCTTTCGGAAATAGCGATCGAGTGTGGTCGATCCGCACTTACGGTTGCCGAGAACAACCAGCCTGTGATTTAGCGAGATCCGCATCGGAGCACTTCCGGCATCGTGAGCGTCATGAGGGTACGACTCTAGAACATGTCGAGTATCGATCCTTCTGGCGCGTCCTGGGGACTGCTCACATCAACCGGTTGGAGCAGCGCACCGGGGTCACCGACTGTCGTGGCGCAGATCATCCGTTCGATGCCGATTGATATGGCGACCGCGACGCTCGACAGTGTTGCGTCGGGAACCCCCTGCCGACTCGTATTCTTCGATGACTTCTTCCGGTTCCCCGAACCGCATTTCGAGGCCGTCCTTGAGCCACATAGCGTGACTACACGACTCGCGGATCTCGTTTGGTTGATGGGTTGCCATAACGACAACGCCGGCCGAGGCTCGAATCTCGTTGATTCGCGCAAGGCTCTTTTTCTTGAAGGACTTGTCTCCCACCGACAATGCCTCGTCCAAGAGCAGGATGTCGGGTGTCTGGTGCGTCTTGATGGCGAACAGAAGGCGCGCCCGCATCCCGCTCGAATAGGTGGTCACCGGCATGTCGATGAAGTCACCGAGTTCGGTGTAGTCGACGACTTCGGCCTCTTTGGCTGCGACCTCGGCGGGCTTCAGGCCAATCGAAAGGAGACCGAGCGTGATATTGTCGCGACCAGACAATCGAATATTCATCGCTGAAGTAGCGCTACTAAGCATCTTCGGTTGAGAACGCACCAATACTCTGCCGCTTGTGCACGGCACTTGGCCGGCTATCGCTCCGAGCAGTGTCGATTTGCCAGAGCCATTGTGTCCTAGTACGCCAAGCGAGTCACCCTGACGGAGGGTGAAACTGATGCCGCTTAGCGCATTGATTGTTGCTCGCGTACGTTGCCCGGTCACAAACCGCTTCAGGCTTCTGTCGTTACTGCCGGCGAGATATGCGTCATATTGGACGTGAACGTCGTCGACCACGAGCGCTACTGGACGGACCGGTGCCGACACTTCGTCGGGAACTTTGTTCGTGGTCATTGTCTACGCGCGCTCGCGTTTGACGAACCAGAAAAAGCCGAATACCAGGGTGGCAACTGACCAGACCGCGATCGAGCCAAGGGCGTATTCGAGGGGAACAGGCTCATACCCAAAGGTCAGTGCTTGCTGCGCCTTGACGAACGCAAAGAGAGGATTAGCAAACGTATAGAGGCGGAGCCAGAAGAGGCCGTTGTCGGCGTCGAGCAAGATCACTTCGACTGGGAAGATGATGCCCGACGAATAGAAGGCCAAACGCATCACATGAGTAAGTGCAGGATGGATATCAGGAAAACGGCGGATGGCCGGAGCGAGACAGAGACTCCACCCGAGCGCAAATGCGAACATAAGAAAAAATAGGGGAATGGCGAGGAGCCATTGCAGGAGTGGGGTTGAGCCTCGAAGCATGACCATCGCGAACATGACGACGATCTCGACCCGATAGGCCAGCGCACCTCTAAGCATGTGTCCAAGCGGGAGTGTGGCCTGAGGGAAATCAAGTGTGCCAATCGGGCTTCCTCGCAAGGCTCCAGCGCCGCTCAGAATCCCACGATTCAGGAACTGGAATGTGATCTTGCCCACCACGAGGTAGGAGAGAAAGTCGATGTTCTTGAGATCTCTGCCGGTTCTCAGAGCCAGACCAAAGAGCACAAAATAAACTGAAACATAGAGCAGAGGCTCAAGAACGAGCCATCCCCGCCCAAGTACAAGCTCCGAGTAACCGCTGGCAAGCTTGCCCCTCGCCTCGGTCATCATGAAGTGCCGCAAATCCCAGAGGCGTTTCAGATACGGTCCAGGAGCACGAGCGCTTCCCGGCTCGAACAGTCCTTCGGTCTCGTCAAGGCTGAGTCTAAGGTTAGCCATTGACGAAAGGGGCCAGCATCGTGGACATTGGCT
>Ga0209505_1002677_pt1 | contig 10825 bp, 4 predicted proteins | sample COGITO_mtgs_1103_2_FD_184794 | JGI IMG/M metagenome (GOLD analysis project Ga0209505, IMG submission 184794) | Pelagic marine microbial communities from North Sea - COGITO_mtgs_110331 (SPAdes) (version 2) | ecosystem: Environmental > Aquatic > Marine > Epipelagic ... | reverse complement strand
CGCTTGGTAGCTTTGGGCGCTGTGGTGCGCCGGATTAACGCGCAACACCATGGGCGCGGCCGTTTGGTTGCAGTGCAGTGCCTCTTCCCAGTGGTCGGGATATTGCGCCTGCAGCTTTTCAATCCACCAAGTGGGGTGATTAAAACGTACCTCCGGCTCATTGCACACCGCTTGGTCTAGTGCGTCATACTCACGGACAAGTCGGCGTAGGCACGCGTTAACAAAGGGTGCTTTGGCCTTGAGGCGGTGGTTTTGTTTGCACGCCTGCACCACCTGATCAACGACAGTGTGCGGGTCATAACGACGCGGCTCGCGCAGCAGCGCAACGCCGCAGACCAACCAGACCTTGAGCTCGGCATCTGGTTTTTTACTAGCCAAGCGCGGCACGACGGCGTGTGCCCATGCCCACTGACGCAAGACATGAAAGGCCAACGCCTGCACGCCCCCACGCAAGGCGCTCGGCGTTTTGGCCAATACCGCATCGGTGTTGCGCCCGTTGCCCACGGCCTGTATGGTCTGCGCGACCCATGGGAACTGTTCTGATAGTGGCGTTGGCGTCATGTCATTCTAAAAAAAATACCCCAGCCACCGTGAAGCGACTGGGGTATGGATCACGCTAGGTGTGCGCGTACGGCACCCCTAACGTTGATCTGGCTTACTCCGCTACGTTGTCAGCCGCGGCCCCATCAGAGCCATCAGCAGCTTCCGCAGAAACGTCTGCATCGTCATCCCCATCTTGGGTATCCGACTCGGCAATCATGCGGCGCTCTTCAGCTTCGATCAGCTCTTTGGCTCTGCGTGCATCGTGGAACGCCAAACCGGTTCCCGCAGGAATCAGGCGGCCCACAATCACGTTTTCCTTCAGACCGCGGAGTTCGTCGCGCTTGCCCATGATGGCAGCCTCGGTCAACACACGCGTGGTCTCTTGGAAAGACGCGGCAGAAATGAAGCTGTCGGTCGACAAAGATGCTTTGGTAATACCCAACAAGATGTTGCTAAACGTTGCAGGAATCTTACCTTCGGCGCGCAAGGCGTCGTTGGTGTTGTAGATCTCTGAACGCTCCACCTGCTCGCCACCAATGTAGTTGGAGTCACCCGTATTCTCGACAACGACACGGCGTAACATCTGACGAACAATCACTTCAATGTGCTTGTCGTTGATCTTCACACCCTGCAGACGGTAAACGTCCTGCACTTCGTCGACGATGTAACGAGAGAGTTCTTCTATGCCCAAGAGGCGCAAGATGTCTTGTGGATCGGCTGGACCGTCCACCACGGTTTCACCTTTGTTGACCACCTGGCCCTCGTGCACCACGATGTTCTTCTCTTTGGGCACCAAGTCTTCCCACACGTTGCCGTCTGGATCAGTGATCTGCAAGCGAATCTTGCCTTTGGTTTCTTTACCGAAGGAGACCGTACCGGTCAACTCGGCCAAGGTACCCTTGTCCTTAGGCGTACGCGCCTCGAACAACTCGGCAACCCGTGGCAAACCACCCGTAATGTCGCGGGTCTTCTGACCCTCGACTGGCACACGCGCCAAGACCTCACCAGAGCCAACTTCTTGGCCATCACGCACCTGAATCAAGGCGCCAATCTGGAAGCCAACCGCCACGGCGTGGTCTGTACCTGGAATCTTCACTTCTTCGCCATTGGCGTCGAGCAACTTCACCACGGGACGCACGGACTTGGTAGAGCCGCGACGCTTAGGGTCAATCACCACGAGTGAAGACAAACCGGTCACGTCGTCGACCTGCTTGGCAACCGTCAAGCCCTCTTCCACACCTTCGAATCGAGCGGTACCCGCAAATTCGGTAATGATGGGGCGGGTCAGCGGATCCCAATTCGCCAATACAGCACCAGACTTCACGACCTGGTCGGCTTTCACCGACAAGACCGCACCGTAAGGCACCTTGTGACGCTCGCGCTCACGGCCGTGTTCGTCGGTAATGACGATCTCGCCTGAGCGGGCAATCACAACCAGGTCACCTTTGGTGTTGGTCACATAACGCATGGTGCTGTTAAAGCCGATGGAACCACCGGACTTGGCATCCACGCTAGACGCAACGGCCGCACGTGACGCCGCACCACCAATGTGGAAGGTACGCATGGTCAACTGGGTCCCGGGCTCACCGATAGACTGAGCGGCAATCACACCAACGGCTTCACCGTTGTTGATCAAACCACCGCGTCCCAAGTCGCGACCGTAACACTTGGCACACAAGCCAAAGCGGGTAGCGCAGTTCAGCGCGGTACGCACCTTGACTTCGTCGACGCCAGCGGCCTCGAGTATGTCCAGTTGGTCTTCGTCCAACAGGTCGCCGGCTTTGGCCAGTACCATCTGGTTTTCTGGGTTAACCGCATCATCAACCAAGGTACGACCCAATACACGGTCACGCAATGATTCGATGACTTCACCACCCTCAACAATGGCGCGCATCGTTGAGCCGTCGTTGGTACCGCAGTCCAGCTCTGTAATCACCAAGTCTTGCGTCACGTCGACCAAACGACGTGTCAAGTAGCCAGAGTTCGCTGTCTTCAAGGCGGTATCGGCCAGACCTTTACGCGCACCGTGTGTCGAGATGAAGTACTGCAACACGTTCAGACCTTCACGGAAGTTCGCCGTGATAGGGGTCTCAATAATGGAGCCATCAGGCTTGGCCATCAAACCGCGCATACCTGCCAACTGACGAATCTGCGCAGCAGAGCCACGCGCGCCGGAATCAGCCATCATGTAAATGGAGTTGAATGACTCTTGATCAACGGTATTGCCATCACGGTCAACCGTTTTCTCTTTTGCCAATTGGGCCATCATCACCTTAGACACTTCGTCACCGGCTTTGCCCCAAATATCAACCACCTTGTTGTAACGCTCGCCCGCTGTCACCAGACCGGAGGCGTACTGCTTACCGATCTCTTTCACCTCGGTCTCAGCGCGTTGAATAATGCCGGCCTTTTCTGGTGGCACCAACATGTCGTCAATCGCAATTGAGATACCCGCTTTCGTTGCCAAACGGAAGCCGTTTTGCAACAGCTTGTCTGCGAAAACAACGGTCTCTTTCAAACCGCACTTGCGGAATGAGGCGTTGATGAGGCGTGAAATTTCTTTCTTCTTCAGCGCGCGGTTTAGGTTCTCGAACGGCAAGCCTTTGGGCAAAATTTCCGACAATTGCGCACGGCCGACCGTGGTACTGGTCAGGGCGTAAGAAACGTCAAATTCGCCCGTCTCGGCATTTTTTGTGTACACCGGCAAACGAACTGAGATCTTCGCAGTCAATTCGACCTCACCTGCATCGAGTGCGCGTGTGACTTCAGCAACATCGGTGAAGAACAAGCCTTCGCCTTTGCCATTGATACGCTCGCGGGTGGCGTGGTACAAGCCCAAAACCACGTCTTGCGATGGCACGATCGATGGTTCGCCGTTGGCTGGGAACAGCACGTTGTTGGACGCCAGCATCAAGGTGCGGGCTTCCATCTGCGCTTCCACAGACAAGGGGACGTGAACCGCCATTTGGTCGCCGTCAAAGTCGGCGTTAAACGCAGCACAGACCAAGGGGTGTAGCTGAATCGCCTTGCCTTCAATCAAGATGGGCTCAAACGCTTGAATACCCAAGCGGTGCAGCGTTGGCGCACGGTTCAAGAGCACGGGATGCTCTTTGATGACCTCTTCCAAAATGTCCCACACCACCGGCGTTCCGGCTTCCACTTCTTTCTTGGCAGCCTTGATGGTGGTCGCGATATTCATCGCTTCCAAGCGGCTGAAGATGAAGGGCTTGAATAGCTCCAACGCCATAGCCTTTGGCAAACCACACTGGTGCAGCTTGAGCGTTGGGCCCACGGTAATAACGGAACGACCAGAGTAGTCCACGCGCTTACCCAGCAAGTTCTGGCGGAAGCGACCGCTCTTGCCTTTGATCATGTCAGCCAGTGACTTCAGCGCACGCTTATTGGCGCCCGTCATGGCCTTGCCGCGACGACCGTTATCCAGCAAGCTGTCAACAGACTCTTGCAACATGCGCTTTTCGTTACGCGCAATGATTTCAGGTGCGTTCAACTCGAGCAAACGGCGCAAGCGGCTGTTGCGGTTAATCACGCGACGGTACAAGTCGTTCAGGTCAGAGGTCGCAAAACGACCGCCATCCAATGGCACCAACGGGCGCAAATCAGGTGGCAACACGGGCAACACGTCCAGAATCATCCACCCTGGCTTGATGCCTGACTTCTTGAACGCTTCCAACACCTTCAAACGCTTGGCGTTTTTCTTGATCTTGAGCTCTGAACCAGTCAGGTCGTTGCGCAGCTTCTCAATCTCGCTATCGAGCTCAATGCTTTCCAACAAGTCCTTGATGCCTTCAGCGCCCATTTTGGCGACGAACTCGTCGCCAAACTCCACGCGCTTGGCGTCAAAGTCGTCTTCGGTCATGATGCCGAACTTTTTCAGCGGGGTCATGCCGGGATCAACCACCACATACGCCTCAAAGTACAGCACGCGTTCGATGTCACGCAGGGTCATGTCTAAGACCATGCCCAAACGGCTGGGCAAAGACTTCAGAAACCAAATGTGGGCACACGGTGCAGACAAGTCAATGTGACCCATGCGCTCACGACGCACCTTTGTTTGGGTGACTTCAACGCCGCACTTCTCGCAAATAACGCCGCGGTGCTTTAGGCGCTTGTACTTACCGCACAGGCACTCGTAGTCTTTGATAGGGCCAAAAATCTTGGCGCAAAACAAACCGTCGCGCTCAGGCTTGAAAGTGCGGTAGTTGATGGTCTCAGGCTTTTTAACTTCGCCGAAAGACCATGAACGGATTTTTTCTGGCGACGCCAAACCAATTTTGATGGCGTCAAAGTGCTCGTCAGGTGTGAACTGCTTGAACAGGTCGAGTAACGATTTCATGTTTTCAATCCTTAAATGTCAGACTTGATGAATAAAAAGGGTAGGCGCGACGCGCCTACCAACTCTCAGATCATCAAGAGCGCTCCAACTCAATGTCGATACCCAATGAACGGATTTCTTTGACCAACACGTTGAACGACTCGGGCATGCCCGCCTCGATCGCGTGTTCGCCTTTGACAATGCTCTCGTAAACCTTGGTACGGCCCTGCACGTCGTCTGATTTGACGGTGAGCATTTCCTGCAAGGTGTAAGAGGCACCGTAGGCTTCCAAAGCCCACACTTCCATCTCACCGAAGCGCTGACCACCGAACTGGGCTTTACCGCCCAGTGGCTGTTGTGTGACCAAGCTGTACGGGCCCGTTGAGCGTGCGTGCATCTTGTCATCAACCAAGTGGTGCAACTTCAACACGTGCATGTAGCCGACGGTGGTCTTGCGCTCAAACGCATCACCAGTGCGGCCGTCATACAGCTGCGCTTGGGTGCGGGTTGGCGTCAAGCCCTTGGCTTGTGCGATCTCTTCAGGGTATGCCAATTGCAGCATGGCCTGAATCTCGACTTCTGACGCACCGTCAAACACAGGCGTCGCGAACGGCACACCGAGTTGCAGGTTGTCTGCCATCGCCATCACGTCTTTGTCAGCCATCGCCTTGAGGTCGGTCTTGCGACCGGTCGCGTTGTAAACCTGATCCAAGAATCCACGCACCTCAGTGGCACGCGCACCATCTTGCAACATGTTGCCAATGCGCTGGCCTAGGCCCTTAGCGGCCCAACCCAAGTGCACTTCCAACACCTGGCCTACGTTCATACGTGACGGCACACCCAATGGGTTCAAGACAATGTCGCACGGCGTACCGTCGGCCATGTAAGGCATGTCCTCAACCGGCACGATCTTAGAGACCACACCTTTGTTACCGTGACGACCGGCCATCTTGTCACCTGGCTGCAAGCGACGCTTGACGGCAATGTAGACCTTGACCATCTTCAGCACACCGGCTTGCAACTCGTCGCCTTGCGTTAACTTCTTGCGCTTCTCTTCGAAGGCTAAGTCAAAGCTGTGACGGGTTTGTGTCAACGCGTTCTTGATGGACTCCAGCTGTGACGCCACATCGTCATCGGCGGGACGGATGTCAAACCAATGATGCTTGTCGAGCTCAGTCAGGTAGGCTTTCTCAATAGTCGAGCCTTTGGCGAGCTTCTGTGGACCGCCGTTGGCTGTCTTACCAATCAACATCTTCTCGATACGCGCAAAGGCATCACCTTCCACAATACGCAATTGATCGTTCAAATCCAAACGGAAGCGCTTGAGTTCGTCGTCAATAATTTGTTGCGCACGCTTGTCGCGGGTAATGCCTTCACGGGTGAACACCTGCACGTCAATGACCGTGCCTTGCGAGCCTTGGCTCACGCGCAGCGAGGTGTCCTTAACGTCAGAAGCCTTCTCACCAAAAATGGCGCGCAGCAGCTTCTCTTCAGGCGTCAAAGTGGTCTCGCCTTTGGGCGTGACCTTGCCCACCAAGGTATCGCCCGGCTGAACCTCTGCACCGACATAAATAATGCCGGAGTCGTCCAAACGGTTGAGCTGGGTTTCGGAGAGGTTCGGGATGTCACGTGTGATCTCTTCCGCACCCAACTTGGTGTCACGCGCCATCACCACCAACTCTTCGATGTGGATGGAGGTGAAGCGGTCTTCAGACACCACGCGCTCAGAGATGAGGATGGAGTCTTCGAAGTTGTAACCGTTCCAAGGCATGAACGCGACCAACATGTTTTGGCCCAACGCCAATTCGCCCAAATCGGTGGACGCACCATCGGCAATGACATCGCCTTTGGCAATCACATCACCGCACGCCACGATGGGACGCTGGTGAATGTTGGTGTTTTGGTTGGAACGCTGGTACTTGATCAGGCTGTAAATGTCCACACCGACTTCGCCGGCCGCTGCCTCCGCATCATTCACGCGGACCACCACACGGGTGGCGTCGACATAGTCAACCACACCACCCCGATTCGCCGTCACGACGGTACCGGAGTCCACCGCTGCCACACGCTCAATGCCCGTTCCGACCACGGCCTTTTCAGGACGTAAGACCGGTACGGCTTGACGCTGCATGTTCGCACCCATCAAGGCGCGGTTGGCATCGTCGTGCTCCAGGAACGGCACCAGTGAGGCGGCAACCGATACGATCTGCGCAGGCGACACATCCATGTACTCGATGCGCTCGGCACCGACCAAAACGGATTCGCCTTTTTCACGTGCAGAGATCAGGTCACCCTCGAGAACACCCTTGTCATTGAGTGGCGCGTTGGCCTGCGCAATGACGTACTTGCCCTCTTCGATGGCTGACAGATAGTCGATCTGATTCGTCACCAAGGCATCGGTTACCCGGCGGTAAGGCGTTTCAATGAAGCCGTACTCATTCAATCGGGCGTACAAAGCCAGAGAGTTAATCAAACCAATGTTTGGACCTTCGGGTGTCTCAATAGGACAGACACGACCGTAGTGGGTCACGTGCACGTCGCGGACCTCAAAGCCAGCACGCTCACGAGTCAAACCGCCTGGGCCCAAGGCAGAGACACGACGCTTGTGCGTGATCTCAGACAAGGGGTTGGTCTGGTCCATAAACTGCGACAACTGTGATGCGCCGAAGAACTCTTTCAGGGCCGCAGAAATGGGCTTGGAGTTAATCAGGTCATGCGGCATCAAGGGGTCTTGCTCGGCTTGACCCAGGCGCTCTTTCACAGCCTTTTCGATACGTGCCAAGCCGGTGCGGTATTGGTTCTCAGCCAGCTCGCCGACACAGCGAACACGGCGGTTACCCAAGTGGTCAATGTCGTCAACCTCACCACGACCGTTACGCAGGTCAACCAAGATCTTGGCGACCGCCAAAATGTCTTCGTTGCTCAACACCATCTCGCCAGTCAGCTCTTCACGACCAACGCGGGCGTTGAACTTCATGCGGCCAACCCGTGACAAGTCATAGGTGTCAGCGTTGTAGAACAGGCGCTGGAACAAGGCCTGCACGGAGTCTTCGGTTGGTGGCTCACCAGGGCGCATCATGCGGTAGATGGCGACGCGCGCTTGGAACTCGTCCGCGGTGTCATCGGTACGCAGGGTTTGCGAAATGTAGTTACCTTGGTCCAAGTCGTTGGTGTAGATGCACGACAGATCTTGAATGCCTGCGGCGCGCAAGGTCTTGAGCAAGGCCTCCGTCAACTCGTCGTTGGCCTTGGCGATGATTTCGCCTGTGTCGGGCTCCACAACATTGGTTGCGATCACGCGACCCAACAAGAACTCTTCAGGCACGCTAATGTGCGTGGTCGCAGACTGCTCCATGTCACGCGTATGGCGTGCCGTGATGCGCTTGTCCTTGGCCACCACGACCTTGCCCGACTTGTCGGTGATGTCGAAACGTGCGACCTCGCCGCGCAAACGCTCGGCGACAAATTCCATTTGCGCACCGCTGTCCATCAGACGGAACTGGTCGTTCACGTAGAAGTTCGCCAAAATCGCTTCTGGCGTTAGGCCAATCGCTTTGAGCAAAATCGTGACGGGCATCTTGCGACGACGGTCAACACGGAAGTACAAGAAATCTTTGGGGTCAAACTCAAAGTCCAACCATGAACCACGGTAGGGAATGATGCGTGCTGAGAACAGCAACTTGCCTGAGCTGTGGGTCTTGCCCTTGTCGTGCTCGAAGAACACGCCAGGTGAACGGTGCAACTGCGACACAATCACACGCTCGGTACCGTTGATGATGAATGAGCCTTTGTCTGTCATCAGGGGCACTTCGCCCATGTAGACTTCTTGCTCTTTCACTTCCTTGACCACCTTGGATTGGCTGGTGCTGGAATCACGGTCGTAAATAATCAGTTGCACGCGCGCGCGCACAGCTGAGGAAAAGGTGAGGCCACGTGTCTGGCATTCGCGCACATCAAATGCGGGTTTGGCCAGGTTGTACTCAAGGTACTTCATCTCTACAAAACCATTGTGAGAGACGATTGGGAAAGCGGACAAGAACGCGGCTTGTAGGCCTTCGTTTGCACGTTTCTTGGGGGCGGCACCTGCTTGCAAAAACGCGGTGTACGCATCTTTTTGCATTTGTAGCAGGTAAGGAATTTCCAGCACGTTTTCACGGCTGCCAAAACTCTTTCGAATGCGTTTGCGTTCGGTATATGAATAGGCCATGGGTTCTCCGGGACAGTTCGACAGAACAATGGACACCTGCAACACGACAATGTGTTACGGGCGGACTCGGCGGTTGGCCACTACCAACCTTGGCTGACAACCACGCATTGCACGCGGTCCGTACCAAGCCGTCTTCTAACGTCGGGCTTTAGAAGACACTTAAAAGTAGACGCTTTGAGTCCACTTTTAGGTGCATTCCACTGACTGGAATAAAGTGCAAAAGGCTGGTGCGCGCACCAGCCTACGTAAGCAGCCATTCGCGGGTCTGGCAAGCCAAACCCGCGAATAACGTCATTACTTAAGCTCGGCCTTAGCGCCCGCTTCTTCCAGCTTTTTCTTAGCTGCTTCGGCTTCTTCTTTGTTCGCGCCTTCTTTGACGGCCTTAGGTGCGCCATCAACCACGTCTTTCGCTTCTTTCAAGCCCAAGCCCGTGAGTTCACGGACGGCCTTGATAACAGAAACCTTGTTCGCGCCGGCTTCCAACAAGATGACATCAAAGTCAGTCTTCTCTTCAGCAGCAGCAGCGCCGCCAGCAGCGCCGCCGCCAGCAGGTGCAGCCATCGCTGCAGCGCTCACGCCAAATTTCTCTTCGATGGCTTTCACCAAATCGTTGAGATCCATAACCGTCATGCTATCCAATTCGGTCAAAAATGCGTCTTTATCAAATGCCATTTTCAATTTTTCCTAAAACGTTACGACAAGAATGTCACTTCATAAGCCAGAGGCTTACGCAGCAGCGGTCTCGCCTTTTTTCTCTGCCAATGCAGCCAGTACGCGAGCGGTACGGCTGACGGGGGATTGCATCAAGCCCAACAACTGTGCCAACAAAACCTCTTTAGAGGGAATGCTTGCCAATTGCTTAACGCCGTCGACATCTAATGACTTACCAGCATAAACACCTGAGCGGAGAACCAACTTGTCGTTGATTTTCGAGAACTCGGCCATCACCTTAGCGGCGGCCACGGCGTCTTCTGAGAAGCCATAGATCAGCGGACCGGTCATTTGGTCGCCAGCAACTTCGAATGCGCTCCCTGCAACAGCACGACGAGCCAACGTGTTTTTCAACACGCTAATCGTCACGCCAGCTGCACGGGCTTTTACACGCAAATCCGTCATTGCCGCCACCGTAATGCCGCGGTATTCCGCCAACACAAGCGTTTGAGCTTTAGCTGCGAGTGCTGTCACGTCTTCAATGACGGCTTGTTTCTCACTGCGGTTTAGACTCAAGGTCAACTCCTTCAAAATGCAAGCGGCGGTTCAACCCACCTCTTGCGCCTCATTGCAGCGATCATCTGTTTCAGGAACCGCCCTTGCGAGCGGCTGTCCATCTGCAGCGGGACCGCCATCTGCGTTGGCAATCAATTAAGCGTTGTTTGACGAATCAAACGCGGCGCCAACGGTCTTGGATGGCCCCCAGGGGTAAATGAATACACCCCAAGACCCACCACATGAAAAGCACCGAGGTGCCTTTCAATTCTTTATCGCGATTCCTATTAGGCTGCGATGGACTGGGTGTCAACGCGAACGCCAACGCCCAAGGTAGATGACACGGCGACCTTGCGCAGGTACAGACCCTTGCTGGTTGCTGGCTTAGATTTCACCAAAGCGTCGACCAATGCAGCCAAGTTGTTCTTGAGTGCATCTGCTTCGAATGAGCGGCGGCCAATGGTTGAGTGAACAATACCGGCCTTGTCAACGCGGAACTGAACTTGACCGGCTTTGGCGTTTTTAACCGCCGTGGC